>Ga0315279_10009496_pt1 | contig 11587 bp, 20 predicted proteins | sample YL17G06_20_MG_FD_203694 | JGI IMG/M metagenome (GOLD analysis project Ga0315279, IMG submission 203694) | Sediment microbial communities from Yellowstone Lake, YNP, Wyoming, USA - YL17G06_20 | ecosystem: Environmental > Aquatic > Freshwater > Lake > Sediment | place: USA: Wyoming | collected...
TTGTTTTGATCGGAATTTTATTTTTCATTTTCAGGAAAAAAGTTTTGAAAAAATAATTTTTTGAGAAAAAATAAATATCTTTTTATTCTAGAAAAACAAAATAATAATTACTAAAAAAGCGAGCTACCGATCGACGAAATGGATGAAAAAATTTCAGAAATTACACTTCAATTGGATCTTATCCCTGAAGAAGGAAATGTTGCTAATTCTCTTAGATATGTCACTCAGAATTTAGATCCAGAAGATCCACTTAAAACTGGAATTGATTTTCCTGTCGGATACGAAAGTTTCCTATATGGCAACAAAGAAGTTCCAATTGTTGATACTGAAATAAGTTTTTATGTGAATGGCGAAAAAATTCCTGTAAATAATGCTAAAATGTACGAGGAATAGGGATTAACTAAGAACTTCAACAATTTTGGCAAGAATCCTAGCTTCTCCGCCTGTAGGTTCAGCTAAAACAGCTCCGCATTTGTTGCACTTCACAACTGAAGCAACTTTATTGTAAAGCATCTGGTCGCTCTTGCATTTCTTGCATATAACACGCATATATTTGCTTTTCGGCATTTGAACAAAATCTTTCATATTTTCACCAATTCAAATTTCTTTACTCTCCATCCTTTTCCTCTCATATGTTTTTTCTTGCATACAATGCATTCATATCTTAAATCAAGCTTTTTTGTTGGTTTTTCTCTTCCTTTCGGATTTTCCTTTGGAAAGCTTCCATATCCCTTCATCTTTCTTCTGAAAATCCTCATTCCGTGCGTCATCTCTCCTCTAGGCCTTTTCTTTGATATTTCCACATTATGCAGCGTATGCTTTTTGCAATTCGGGCAGTATGTCATTATTTGCTTTGGGAACTTCATTTCGACACCCTATAACAAGTTTTGTTTTGTTTATAGATTTAAATAGTTTTTTTGATTCATTCTAAATGACATCTTGGTATTGATGGTGAATTATTCATGGATTATGTGCAAAAACTTTTTTCAATGAGAAGAGGTTACAATAGGGATTCTGCTTTCCATTTAGGCATTGCGATAACGAAAGAGCCAGAATGGTCGGCCAAATACAGATCGAAATGTAACGCAGAATATATGAAAAAGGTCCGCGTTGCTGGATGGTCTGATTTAATCGGTTTGTTGAGTTTGGTCGTGGACGCTGGCATCATAGGCAGTCTCTATTCTTCGACTAACGTGAGGTTGGAGACCGCGAAAAGGATTACCGAACTGAGCCAACAAAATATCAGCTATTATGACCGCGAGGAGCAACTTGGCGTAATAGAGTTCTTGATGTCTTATACAATTCCGGAAATAAGAAAACAATATGATGAGCTAATGAAGATAGGGAAGTATAATATTTTGAGTTCTAGAACCGATGCTTTGGATAAATGCATGCAGGCACTGGTGACTTTGCTTTCTAAAAGTAGTTCTGTAAATGAAACAAGTTCCTAGACTTCATTTAATTTCTTCAACTATTTCTTTTTCTAAAAGAATTCTTTTGTTTTCCTCAGGAATCTTCGCCACATCCCCTTCTTTGAACGGTCCGTAGTTCAGCATATCAGCTCCAACAAACGCAGGAGTTTCTTGTTTGAAAATTACCATACCTTCTTTTGTTTCGCTTTGTTCAAGAATTCTTTTCAAAAGGCTCATTCTTCTTTCTTTCAGTGCATATAGAATTTGTGTGTGAAGTTTTTCTTCCTCTTCAGTAAGATTTTCAGTCTGCATTCCTGTTCTGGCGGAAATTATCGCATGATTGAGAATTTTTCTTTCTCTTCTGCTGAAAATATCTTCAATAAGTCTTTCAATATTTTTTACTTCAAAAGCATCTTTTCTATCTGCTTTAGTCGCAGAAATTCTTTTTTTCTGAATTAAATAATTGCCAACGTTTGAATAAAATTCTTCAGGAAGTTTTGTCAACTTTGGTTGCTTTTCTTCCTCTCTTTGTATTCTTCTTATCAGTTCGTAGGTAATAGTTTCTTCAGCCATGATTTCTTAATGTTAAGTAAACCTTAAATTTTTGCATAATCACTTGTGTAAGAACATTTTCACTTTGATTTTATGCTCTTTTCCAAGTCTATTAATTTCTTTTCTTAAATCTTCTAAATATTCTTTCTTTTTTTCTGTAAAAAATATTTCCTTGTATTTTGGCAATAATTCTGGATAATATTCTTTCATTATTTTTTCCAAATTCTCCCAATACGGTTGCATAGTATTCAAACTTTCAACCATTATTTCATCTACATTTCCGTCTAATTCCTCAAAAACTTTTTTCAAATCAATGAAAAACGGTAGAACAGGACCGATGAACGCATACGTCTTTACTCCATTCTTGTGTAAAGTTCTCAATGTCTCAATTCTTTCTTTGTGCGGACTTGCTCCAGGTTCAATCAAGCGTTTTGCTTTGTCATCTAATCCAGTAACAGTTATTCCTACTTCAGCTTCTTTGAATTTTTTAAGAAGGTCAATATCCCGCAAAACAAGCGAAGATTTTGTAAGAATCCATAAAGGAAACTGATGTTCAAGCAGCACTTCCAAAATTCCTCTTGTAAGTTTATACTTTCCTTCAATTCCAAGATAGGGATCAGTTACGGAACTTAATCCAACTTTATCCTTTTTCGCATTTTTCATTTCTTTTTTCAAAACTTCTACAGCATTTACTTTCGCATCAACAAATGTTCCCCATGGTTCTTTGTGTCCAGTCATTCTTTTCATAAATCTTGCATAGCAGTACGCGCATCCAACAGAGCAGCCAACATAAGGATTGATTATGTATCCTCCGGAAGGAAGTTTTGTTTTTGTTAGAATTGATTTTGCTTCAATTTCTTTCAACAGCATAAAGAATTCTAAGCATTGTAGCTATAAATTTATTCAGTCGATTTTCTAAAACTAAGTATAGAGATCATGAAAATAGATCAATATGTAAATACAAAAAATATTCTTCCTGCGATATGCCTATTCTTCGTGACAGTTATTTCCATTAATTTATTTCCATTTCTTTATTCCATTTCGGGCAATCCTTTTCTTAGATTTTTAAATTATGGAGAATATTTCATCTATTTGTTTATGTTCTTAACAACTATTGCTTTTGTAAAAAAAGTGGAAAAAACAAATGTCAAACAATTGTTCAAATCGCTTGGATATGTCAAGACCAATTTTCGAAAAAGCATCGGATGGGCTTTGCTTTTTATTCTGATATATTTGTCTATTGTTATTGGAAGTATTTTCATTTTCAATTTGAATTTCAATACGGAATTCAACAAATGGTACCAGACAAGATTTTCAAGGCTTTACGCCCCTTCTTTTATTTTTGGAATATTTTTTGGATCTGGTTTTGTTGAAGAAACTGCATTTAGAGGTTACATTCTCACAAGACTTGTTCCGAAAGGAAAATTGACTATAAAAAAAGCTATTTTACCGATTCTAATAGCTGGATTTCTTCATGCGGCTTGGCATTGGCCTTTTGGGTTTTATGAACCAACTTATTGGGGTCTTGCGAATAACATCGGAAGTATGCTAGTCAGTCTTGTCACTGGTTTTATTATGTTGCGAACAAGAAATATTTTTGGCGCAAGCCTCTTTCACATACTTGGCGATATATTATGAAAAAGAAATCGATGCAACAAATTCAAGATACTTACATAAATATGGGATATGTAGGAGAGGATTTGCGAAAAGTTTTAGAGAGAGATAAAGAATATCAAAAAATTTTCAAAGAAAAAAGACAAAAATTGAGCAGGAAACTCAAAATTTTGCGAAAAGAAAAGAAAAAATATGTTTTATCAACTGACGCTGACTTTGAGATTCTAGCCAAATGCAAACAGTTAGAAAAAAAGAGACTAAGTAGGGAAGACAGATTTTTTGTGAAAACCATAAAAACACAGTTGGAACTTAATTGGAGAAAACCATTGCTGAAAACGTTGAATCGACTTTTGAAAAAATATGAATGAAGTTCTATCTTTTTGAAAATGTCTTCCCTTTTTCATGCTGTTTCATTTTCAAAATTCTGAAAGGATAATTAACTGGATTTTTTACTTGAGCATGATTTACTGTGTGCGAACAAAGGTCATACAGACCTAAAACTTTGTAAAAATTCTCATTTTCACAATTCGGTGGAAGCAAATTTCTGTCTTGTCTGAAGTGCCAGCGCAATTGAGCTCGCAAATAAGCAGTTCTTAACGGCGGTTCATTCTTTTCATTCCATTCCACAATTCTTCTTTCAATTCTTTCAGAATCCCATCCCATGTTTCGCAGAAAGTTTATCAGAACAAACACGCTTCTTTTCCTTCCATCTTTCATTCCAGCCAAAATTGTTTTTATGCAAGGCGGGAAATATTCTTCCTGAATTACTCTCATTTTTATTTTCATCTGCATTTTCGGAAGCTCCGCTGATTTTTCCACCATATGTTTTGACGCCCAGTCAGATGCTTCAACAACAAGCGCTTCAGCATCTTTTGTGTGAATTCTTAGTGCTAGAAATCTTTCTTCAACTTTTACTTTTTCCGGAAGTGCTAGATTTTTATCAAATCGTTCCAAATTAATTGGCTTTATCGGCAAACTCACTAGTCCGCTTGATTCATGTAAGCTATACGGCAGTCTGAATAAATGTCGCGAACTGAAAACATCCATTGAAACAACTTTGAAAGGGTCAATTCCTTCTTGTGTAGTTATTTGTTCGACCGGTTTTCCTATCTTCTGCGAAATATCTTGTAGTGTTCCAAAAGTTTGCAGTTCTTCTTTTAATTGGTCTTTAATATACCATTTCAGATATTCGATAATTTTTTGCATTAACTCTGGATAGAGCTGAGAAGTTGAAATCATATTTATTTTTTCTGGCATGGATTCGAAAGGAACTGCTATGTGAAAACTGCTACCACCAGTAAATTTTATGTTGTAGCTGATAACACCATGATCTTTCAGCGCATCCAGAATTTTTCGCGCAGCAATCTTCGCAATTTCAAAACTGTCAACATCTATGTCAATTAAAATATCCCAACCACTTCTTAGCTTATCTAAATCTAGTTTGTTCATTCCAACATCAAGCTTCATAGGCTGCATCCAGCGCTCTACTGAGCCATGAAAAGCTATAGTTCCGTTTGCTACTGCTTGGAGAACATCTTGCGGATATTGAATTATGTCAGGTCTTTTTCCAAATCTTCCATCTCGAAAAACAGAAACAACTTCTCTATCTTTTGCTACTTCTGCTATTGCTTTTATTATTGATTCTCTGGAATAGTAATTCCATGTTTTTTGTGCATCAATAGGCATACTAACATCCAAACATGAGAACAGAAAATTGTCCTCAAATAATATTTAATTTAAGAATTTAAATCAGTAAATTAGATCATAATAGAGGATTTTACTTCTCTAGATACAAATCTAGGTTTTTCTTTTTTGCGTCTAGTATATGATTTTACAGCCTTAGTAGCAACTCTATCGATTCTTTCTCTTTTAGAAAGAGGCCCATAAAGTATAGAGTAACTACCATCATAGCGGTAAGAAAAACCAGCTCTTTTCATATCTGGACGAGGATGAAGTGTCTCAGGATTCGCAGTGCCATACTCTCTAAATAAAATATTTGTCAATATTTGTGCAAAATAATCTGAGTCATGTGTATTAATACGGACAGTATATCTGGCATTTCTTATTAAGGATCTTTTAATTTCTTTATTATCCATTTCTTATCAAAAAATAACTGCTAAGAAAACTATAAATCCTAAAAATCTGTAAGAAGTCTTTGTTTTCTTTGTTGAATTATTGCGGCTGGAATTCTCAATTTTTCTCGAATAGTTTTTGTAAATTCTTTATCAAAACCATGAACGCAGAAAACTTTTTTCGGACTGATTGCTTCAATGAAAACTAATAGCTGGTTGTAGTCTGCGTGATCTGTTAGCGGAAAGCCTTGAACACCATAATTTCTAAACAAACTCCATCCTGTTAGAACTGCATGCTTGTTTTTTGCATCATCCTTTTCAGGAATCAAATGCATTGGCTTTACGTTAACTTCAGATTTGTCATCCTTTTCTAAAAATTGCAGTTTAGCTCCAAATTTGTTGTAAATTTCTGAGAACTTGCGAACAGTGTCTGAAACTTGCGGAACAATTCCGTTCTCATTCAGAAGTTTAATAGCTTCCTGAGCTTTTCCCAAAGAATAACCGCCAAGATGAGTTGTGAATTTTTTGCTTATTTCTTTTGTCCAGTCAATAATATCTTTTCTCACTTTTTGATCATTTGGCATTACCCAAGAAGGATTTCCATAAGTAGCTTCTGTAATCAGAACGTCTGCTTCCTGAATTTTTATCGGAGCGCATGTCAAATTTTTCCACAATTTGAAATCACCAGTGTAAAGAATTGAAGTACCGTCAACTTCAAGAAAAACTTGGCTGCTGCCTAAAACATGACCAGCAGGAATCAGTTCAGCAGTAAAATCATCGAATTTTATTTTTTTATTTTCTTTTACAATATTCGCTTCAAAATTCGGAATTCTTATTTTAATTAATTCAGCAGTTTCTTCTGTGCAGTACGGTTTTGTTACAACAACTTGCGGCATGTGGTCTACGTGCGCATGAGTTGTAAAAGAAATGAAATCAGAAACTTTCGGATCAAGCAGGACATTTTGTCCGTCAATCTTGATTGCAATTCCATTTCCAGTAGAAAATTTGATTTCCATGATTGTTCTTTAATTCCGGAATAAAAATAGATTTGTGTTGTTGAAAATTTGTTTTGACTGAATAGTGATTTGTAATACGTATCACATTCATGATGATACACGTGTATCATGTGAAACGTTTCACAATAATATTTTTATAAGATACGTATTTCTTTTAAAAACTATTTCTTCTTAGCTTCTTTTTTCAGTTTCAGCATTTTTTGAGTAGTTTTGCACTGAGAACAAGTGACAAAAAATTTCTGGTTTGTTCCTTCGCCTTGAACAAAAGGCTCAGACCAGTTTTCTTTTCTTTTTTCCCTTTTCCCGCATTCAGGACAAGTGAAATCAACCTGCGCAAAATCCTCTTCCTTCATTTTCGCAATTCTAATTTTTCCAGTTTTTTCCCCTTCTAAATCTCTTGTTGTTATGTATTCGAGTGTCATAATTATCCTCTATTTTGTTTTTTTATATATTAAATTTTTAATTTACCTGTGGTTTTTATTTATTGTGAGATAGCTCAATAACAACCCACCTTTTATCGTTACCCTATATTTTGATTTTCCCAAATCATGTTTGAACTCTGCATCACGGACTCTTCTTATAGCATCAACAGTCTCAAGCATTTGAAGAAGTGCAAAAAATCTTTGATTTTGGGACGTATATCCAAGCTCACTGTCGACTCTGCTTTTCAATTCATTTCCATTAATTTCACTTTCTGTAGTCATCTCTAAAACTAGCGGTACTTCCATTCTATATTCTTCAACCAGTTCAAGTTCATGTTCTGTCGGTAATTTAGAATTTTCTTTCTTTTCAGACTTTTCTGCAACAGATTGTACTAACGCTTCAGCATGTTGAGAAGTGAATTTTGGTAGAACTGACCTTCGAACTGAAGCTGATTCTCTTTTTTTCAATGTGTATATTGTCCTATGTTGTTTCATTTTCATAACTTCACCGCCTCTAATTCTACACAAATAATCCAATCTATTGGAACCAGTAAGTGTCAATCTATAACAACTCTCTATTTTTTCAGTCGTTGGATTCATTCCATCTCCATAGGTGATGAGTTTCGCACCTTCAAGTTCTCTCGCATATCGTTGCAACATTCCTTCTGGCAATTTGATTCCATATTTTTTTTCGAACGCAGTTTGTAAGTCGTCTTGTACAGTTTCTTTGGAAAATAAGTCGAGAAGTAATTCAATCCAATTTTTTTGTACTTCCTCTATTGAAGTAGGTTTGTAATCTACATTTCCTGACATTTTTGTCTACATCATTTGCCAGTCTTTAACAATTTAAGCTTTAGAATTTGTTTGAAATTTTACAATGGTCTTTTCTTCGGTCGTAAGGCCCTTGAACCGCATTTTCTGCACTTTATCTGACCGTGTTTCACTTTTGCAGGATCAGCTCTCATCTTTGATTTGCAGACTCTGCATACGTAAACTCTATGATAAAGTCTGTGCATTGCCTCTGGAAAAGTTTTCTTTACCATTTAATCACTTTTTTATTTTTGTAATAGTTATACTTAAATACTATTTGAATCAACATCTATTCTTGAATTCTTATGCTAAAAAAGGAGATAAGAATACTTGGGTTTGATGATGGAGCATTTATTCCACGATCTAAAGATCCAGTTCCAGTTATCGGAGTAATTTATCGCGGAGGAAAAATTCTTGACGGAGCTTTAACTACGAAAGTAACAGTTGATGGAATGGATGCGACTGAAAACATAGTTAAGCTTATTAACGCATCACGCCATAAACCACAGTTAAAAGTAATCATGTTCGATGGCATAACTTTGGGAGGATTTAATGTGTTGGACATAAAAAAGATTCATGATGAAACTAGAATTCCAGTGATTGTTATAAATCGCAAACACCCGAATTTACTGAAAGTAAAAAAAGCATTGAAAAATTTTGAAGACGGAGAAGAGAGATGGAAAATAATTTTGCGGGCAGGAAAAATAAAAGAATGCTATGTGCAGAATTTTCAGAAAATTTATTATCAAAATATAGGAATTGATGAAGACAAAACCAAAGAGGTTATTAAGTTAAGCACAACAAGAGGGTATATTCCTGAACCGCTTAGAGTAGCTCATTTGCTGGCAACAGCAATAGTGAGAGGAGAAAGTTATGGCCGCGCGTAAAGAAGAAAGATTTGAGAAAAAAGAAAAGAAAAGTTTTAAGAAAAAATTTGACAAACTCACAGAAGGACCATTTGGATATGTTGTTTACGCAGTTTTAGGAATTATTATTGCATTTCTTTTGAATCAAGCTTTAGCTTTTGCTCTTCAAACTGATCTGCCTGTTGTTGCTGTGGTCAGCGGCTCGATGGTTCATGATTCTTCAACAGAAATAGTTCATTACAATTGGCTGCAAGATAATTTAGGCTACAATAGAAGCTATGTTGATAGCTGGCCTATAAAAGATGGGTTCTTAATTGGAGATTTACCGATAATTATGCACGCAGAAAACTATTCTGTAGGCGATGTTATTGTTTATACTGTTCCAGGCCAAAAAGTTCCGATAATTCATAGAATAATCAAAATAAATTCTGACGGTTCTTTCACAACAAAAGGAGATCACAATGACAGACCTATTGTCTTTTCGGGCAGTGGTTATTCAGAGTATTCTGTCAAACCTAGCTGGGTTCACGGAAAGGTAATCTTTATTATCCCAAAACTCGGTTATTTTAAGGTTATACTCACTTATATTTTGTCCGGAGGAAGAGCATGAAGTTCTGTGATAAATGTGGTAACCTGCTTATTGTAGAAAAGAGAGCTAGAAGTGTTGCTTTAGTTTGCAGAAAATGCCACAGAGAATATAAAGGAAAAGAAAAGCTTGAAATTTCTGAAAAAAACCTTGAGCCGAAAAGAGAGATAGTTGTTATTGGAAAAGATGAAGGATTTGCAGAGCTTCCGAAGACAAAAATAATGTGCCCTAACTGCGAGCACATGGAAGCGTTTTGGTGGATGCAGCAAACAAGAGCTGCGGACGAACCGCCAACACTGTTTTACAGATGTACGAAATGCTCGTATTCTTGGCGAAGCTATGGTTAATTTATAAGTTTTTCTTTTCATTATTTTTCTTGTATTACCATGAATCGAATAAGGGAAATGATCAAATGGGTAAATCCACTTTATCAGATTGATGAAGGGCATTACCATGTTGATACGAAGGAATATGCACAGGCAGTTTTTCATTATTCAATTGCGCTTGGTGAATTTGTTGTAGCTCTTGGTACCCTTTATATGATTGGCAAATATAGCAAATTGCCTTAAGTCAAACATAAGAATTTGCGCAATAATCGTTAATTATGGTTGATTACTATAAACCTAAAAAAATTTCTGAATTGAATCTAAAAACAGATACAAAAGTTTCTCTTATCGGAACTGTTGAAAATATTTTGGAAAATTCTTTTGTTTTGAATGATGGTGAGAAAATTGAAATTGCTGCAGAAAATATTCCTGAAAAAGGAAAAAAAGTAAGAGTCTTTTGTTCAGTTTTAGACCAACAATTGAAAGCAGATATCATTCAGCCAGTTGATTTGGATGAAGAATTGTATAGAAAATCTGAAGAATTTTATAAGAAAATTGGTATTTAAACAAGCATAAATTCTTTTTTTAAGATTTATTTTATAAGGTTTAACAATTAAATTAAAATTTATATCTTGTGTGTTTAATGCACACCTCCCGCACTAGGTTATTAATAAAAAAGAAGAATCATTATAGAAATTGAATTCTGAAGAAATCGAGAATGTCGATACATTTCAGTATTTTCTATGTTTTGAAAAACACTCTCTACAGTAAACGGGTTTACCTTCAGTCGGTTTGAATGGGACTTCGCATTCTTGTCCGCAATCCGCACAAACAGCTTTGTGCATTTCACGTGGTCCGCCAAATCCTCTACTAAAGCCTCGTTCTCTAAATGCCATTTGTTCACCTTTATTATTTTTAGTTTTTCTATGTTATTAAAGGAACTAGTATATTATTAATTTAAATAATTGTGATTGAAATCTTTTATTTTATAAGGTTTAACAATTAAATAAAAAGTGAGAGAGATGTTCAAAGCTACTTTAGCAGAAGCGCACTGGTTAACAGATTCTATTGCAACTATTGGAGAATTAATAGACGAAGGAGTTTTCAAAATATCTAAAGACGGAATTTCTTTCATTGCAGCAGACAGAGCATTAGTTGCTGTTGTTGATTTTAAAATTTCTTCTTCGCTTTTTGAAAAATATGAATTAGATAAAGATACACAAATTGGTCTGAATATAACAAATCTTCTATCGGTTATGAAACGAACGAGTGCTGAAGATAAATTAAGTTTGAATTTAAGCGATTCAAAATTAGAAATTGTTTTGGAAAATGCAAGCAAAAGAAGATTTCTTTTGCCTTTGCTGGATTTAGGACAAGAAGAAGTTCCACCAATAGATCAATTAGAGTTCAAAGCAATTGCTGAACTGAAACCAGAAGTAATTCAGTATGGAATTGCTGATGCAGATGTTGTTTCTGATTCTGTTCTTTTTGAAGCTTCTGAAAACAGATTTGGAATGAAAGCAGAAGGAGATATTTCTTCTGCGCAGCTAGAATTAGAAAAAGGAAATTCTGCATTGATAAATTTGAAATCTGACAAAGAGGTTCAAGCACGTTATCCATTGGATTATTTGAAAAAAATGATTAAAGCTGCCAAGTTGGCCGAATCAGTGACAATTCAATGGGGTCAAGATTATCCTATGAAAATGAGTTTTAAATCTGGAGATAAAATATCACTCTCATTTGTCGTTGCGCCTAGAGTCAGTGAGGAATAATTTCAATTTCACTGAGCTCGGTGGTAAAGATTTAAATATAATCCTTAGATTATTCTAGAAAATGGTAAATGAAAATTTAGCTTACATATTGGGAGTTTTGAAAGGAGATGGGCATTTAGATGAAAACTCTATTGTTCTT
>Ga0315279_10009497_pt1 | contig 11587 bp, 10 predicted proteins | sample YL17G06_20_MG_FD_203694 | JGI IMG/M metagenome (GOLD analysis project Ga0315279, IMG submission 203694) | Sediment microbial communities from Yellowstone Lake, YNP, Wyoming, USA - YL17G06_20 | ecosystem: Environmental > Aquatic > Freshwater > Lake > Sediment | place: USA: Wyoming | collected...
ATGTTTCATTTCTCCTGTCACAAAAATTTTGCATGTAATTTCCAAAAGCCTTCAAAAGCTTCTCTGATTCAAGCATGAATTAATGCGACAAACCCATTAAACAGCAACCCTCATATAAAAAGGTTTAGCGCACTTTTTTCAAGAATTGAGGAACAAGAATTTTAAATTGGTAATCTTTTCTTCCCGATAGGAAAGAGTGATATTTTAAACCTGTGTTTTCCAAGCTCAAGAGCCTTTGGGCATGGTATTGTTGGTCCTGCATCGCCGTGACTAAGAATTTGAACGCTGCGAACCAGTGTTAAATAAACATCTCCGTCGTCTTTAACTTCATAGTCAAAACAATCGTCGCTGTAGAAGCGAAGCCCATTACCGTTTTGATCTTTATATTCGAAGAAATCGTTAAAGGCATACAAAGTGTTCAGTTTTCTTTCGGCCAAAGCATCTTTCCAAAGATGATGAATCAATCTGCCATCTCTTATACCAGTGTTCACGACGAGTCTTAGGATGTGTCTGGGATATTGAAAATCCGTTTGGACTAACAAATCCAAAGTGGAATCTTTGAGACGTGATCTTAATTTGACAGAGTTTTGGGGAAGTGCTACTTTCACAGATGGTGTGGTGTGGTAGAGGTCTCCCTCTTCAGATTTAAGTTCGAAGGAAATCCTACGCAGAAATTTTCCTTTGTATATTCTTCCTTTTCTTGCTGCTTTTTTCCCAATTTTAATCTTTTTTAGCTTTCTCTCGGCATCCGGATATACTTCATCGATCCCAGTACCGCAGATCAGGTCATGAAACGCTGCATAGAGTAAATTCTTCCATTCTTCCTCATCTGCCTCTTTATTTAATACTTCTTTTTCAGCGCTTCTATAGAGTTGCTTGAAACTGACTCTACTACTATAATACCCTTTGAAATTAGAGTAATCGGATAACATCTCACCTTTTATTATCGGTAACTCGTTCTCGTGTTTTTCCAATTCCCTGAAGAATTCTGAAGGTAGAGCGAATTTAGCACCCTTAGTTTTATGAACCTGTTGAATGAGTTTTTCATCCGGAACATAAAAATCAGCCCCAAACGGTATGAAAGCAAGGTCTGTTGTGGGCTCTAAGGCGTCTATGGCTTTCGCTAAATTATTAAAGCGATACCCGAACAAGCCATAACCATGCTTCATCCAATGGGCAAGAACAGTACTTCCATCCGTTCCAATCCAAAAAAATTCCTGAGTAGAGTCAGGTTCATTCATCCCTCTCCAAAAAACATAATGTTTGAGGTTTGCTTCTCTCGCTATTTTGGGCATAATCCCTGGATGCCCAAAGCAATCGATCATCCAGGCAACTTGGAGTTTTGTGTTAAATTCTTCTTTAGCAAAATCATTCATGATCTCATAATTCTTCTTTATTGTAAATGGAGAAATTAGATTAAGATCTGGCATTACGTATCCTGCGTTAACCACCTCTATCCTACCTTCAAGAATCCTCTCAGCTACTTGACGGAATAATTTTGGCTTTTCCCTTTTCATCTTCTCAAGATAGAATGCTTGATCAACAACATATGTGAAATCCTCATCTTTTTCCATTATTTCCATAACTTTACCCAAAATTTTGTAGACTATTTTCAAGTATTCCTCTTCTGTACTAATCCATGCAACATCGTAATGAAAATGGGGGATTACGAATACTCTCTTCTCTAAATTCATAAAATTAGACTTGTGGATGAAATTTAAGAACTTTGCTACCTAACACTCATCAACATTTAACCTTATCCACTAAGTATTTATCTCCCAATACTTGGATTTGAGAGAGTACATACCTTGAACTTGCGCGGGCTGAACTCATGTGAAGTTGGCGCGCACAACTGAGTACATAAATACCAAGGTTAGTGAAGTATGAGGTTGTGAGTCGATGAGTAGGAAAACCATTTACTGCCCTCACAATTATTTGGTGTTTGCAGTCTTGCTGCTTATTCTAGTTTTGGTGATAGGTCTGATTTTCATAGGAGTAATCGGAGCGGCCTTCGCGGATGTTGGATTCAGTCCAGCCTTGACTGCTTTAATTCTGGTTGCCACCTTCGTGGGAAGCTACATTAACATCCCAATTTTGAAGCTCAAAACCACAATCCCGATGATAAAGGAGGAGTTTGTAAGTTTCTTTGGCATAGTGTATCGAATTCCACAGGTGGAATATGGTGAAACAACGACGATGATAGCCGTTAACATGGGAGGAGCATTGATACCTGCTTTCGTCTCGTTTTATTTATTGTGGAAACAACCGTCGGCCATATTATACGCCTTAGCGGGTGTTGCTGTCGTTACGGTAGTGACTCACGCTATTGCGAGACCAGTGAAAGGGGTAGGCATTACCACGCCAGCTTTTGTTCCGCCTCTAGTTGCCGCTTTTTTGGCTTATCTTCTTCCGTCAGGGGCACCAAGAATAGTTGCCTATGTGTCAGGCGTGCTTGGAACACTCATAGGTGCAGACTTGTCAAATCTCAGTGTTATTCCTAAGCTTGGTGCACCAGTTGCGAGCATTGGTGGAGCAGGCACCTTTGATGGCGTTTTTCTGAGCGGTATAATAGCTGTTCTTCTCGTCTGAGTGAACAGTTTTTGTCTGTAACGCGCGCTGCAGGATCAGAAAAATCATTCGATCTTAAGCAGAATGTCCTTTCCTTCAACTTTCACTTCATAGGAAGATTCATCGTTAATCTTTGGGTGCATAAAGAGAATCTTAGGGCCTGAAACAAGTTTTCCTGTAGTTACATCAAATTTTGCTCCATGCTTAGGGCAAGTAACTATGTTGCCTTCCAAAGACCCTTTCGAAAGGTCTCCACCAGCATGAGTGCATCTGTTTCCAATAGCGTAATAATTACCATTCACATTGGCTATCCAGATGTCCTTTTCTTCAAGCCTAGCCATCTTCATTTTCCCAGCAGGAATTTCTGACGTTTCAGCAACCTTAACAAATCCCAAACTTTCCACCACCTCTACGCTGAGCATTTTTGCCCTTTTATTGTTTGCGAATATCCATAAGCACTGTGCGCGAACTCGTAAGCTCCCCACCCAACTTTACCGGTAAAAAAGCATACTTAGTATGCTTGGTGAGAGTTCGAATCTCTCCCAGACTACCATCACCTAAGGCTGAATCCATACACCTTTAGCAACTCGTTTGGCGGTTTTCTCCTGCAATCTGCTTCTTACGGGTAACTCTTCGATAGAAGTTCTTGATGTGATGCAAAACGTGTGCCAGAAGTACTTGCTCTTGGTCATATGCTTTTCTCAACCTAGATTCTCGGGAAATCAGTTCTTCTTTGAGGTCGGCGATCTCTTTCTTCGGAGAAAACTTGACGTAGATCGGTACTCCCACTGCAAGCAAGACTAGACCTAGTACAATCTGAGTGATCGTGCACTGCGTGATTAGCAAGAGTGAGAAGATCGTTCCCAAGATTGGAACAAACGAACCGCCTCTAAGATGAAACAGTGCCTTTAGCCCTTTTCTACGCAGGAAGAAAATAGACGCGCTCGTGGCAAAGTAGGAGACCGCCAGTAGAAACACGGAAACAGCTATCAGCATACTCATGTCAGCATTTGCGGCTACGAAGGCGGCAACCGCCGTTACTATGATTCCCAAGTAAGGAGTCTTGAACCTTGGATGGATCTTGGCGAAAATGCGTGGGAAAAGTCCATCCACTGCAAGCGCATATCCGAGTCTTGACGTTCCTATCATTCCCGATTCGTCAGAACCAGCAACCGAAATCAGAGCGCCGCCCCCAACGATTATGCCGACGATGAGTGCCAATATTGGTAATGAAGCCAACGCCGTGCCTGTTGCTGTAGGCAACGGAGTACTGGAGACAGCCAACTGATCTGTTGGCATCACTCCAAAAAGCACACTGTTCGTTACCAAATAGAAGATGGTAACGATTGAAATTCCTAGAACTATAGCTTTCGGAATCGTTCGGCTTGGGTCTTTTGTTTCCTCCGCTGGAATAGTTGAGATTTCAAAACCAGCGTAAGCCCAAAACACCAGAACCAGAGTTATCCCAAAATTGCCTAGCCCGAGAGGCAGAAAGGGCGTGAAATTCCCTGCTGCTTGACCCGGATGCAGAACAATGTAGAATAGGCCAATCACAGAAAACAGAACCAGCGGAGCAAGCTTGGCCACTGTAAGAACATCGTTCGTCTTCCCAGCAGCTCTGACTCCAAAAACGTTTGTCGTTACCAGAAAGGCAATGAATAGCCCCTTGACAACTATCTGAAAAATCGGATCAATGTTAGGCAGGAAAAACATCAAGTACTGTGTGAAGGCCACTGGAAAAACAGCCAATGACACCCATTCAGCCAGCCAAAGCGACCAGCCAACAAGAAAACCAGCAAAAGGTCCCCATGCTTCCTTTGCGTAAGCGTATGGCCCGCCAACTTTTGGTAGCAGAGCAGCAGCCTGGGCAAAACATAAGGCAATCACGATGGCTATGAATCCTGCCAAAGCCCAGACGACCAATGAGAAGGGCCCGAGATATTTGGCTCCGAAGGCTGAAGCCACATAAATGTCAGCCCCTATAATGGCTCCAACGACAAGATTCGTTACATCAAAAAGTGAAAGCTTTGACTTGAATTCAACTTTAGACATTGAACCCATTTAGAAGTAAAAGCTGCATATAAAATGTTCTCCATGCTGCACCTCCATGCCGAATTCTGATTAGACCACAAACCCATGTGTGAATATGCCTGTGAAATTCTATTTCTCGAGTATCGCGTCGTTCTGCAACAATTCCACCAATCACAAGTGCTTAAATCGCTGACCTGCAAGTATCTACATAAGGGTGCATTCGTGATGGTTGGCGAGTTGTCTCCGGAGAGAATAAGAAGCGTATTTGACATCAATCTCCTTCACTGCAAGACCACGAAAGAACTGGTGCCTTCACAGGAAATCATTGGCCAAGAAAGGGCCATCAAAGCGTTGAAGTTCGGGTTAAGCATTAAGGAACGCGGATTTAACATTTACGTTGCCGGCTTGCCTGGAACGGGCAGGACAACGGCTGCTAAAAACTTCTTGGAGGAAATAGCCCGAAAAGAGAAAGCTCCTTTTGATTGGTGCTATGTAAATGACTTCTCCCATCGATATGAACCTAAAGCAATAGGGCTACCTCCTGGAAAGGGTAAGGAGTTCCAGAGAGATATGAAGAACTTCATTGAAAACGCAAGGACGGCTCTTCCTAAGGCTTTTGAAAGTGAAGACTACGCCAAAAGGAGAGACGCAGCAATCCACTCAATCGAGAATAAGAGAAAGGAGTTCATTGACAAAATTAACACTGAAGCCCAGAAGGATGGCTTCGTAATTCAGAGCACACGTGTCGGGTTAGTTCTGATTCCAGTACAGAAAGGCAAACCCGTCAGTGACGAAGAGTTCGTGAAAATGCCCCCGAAAGTCCAAGAAGAGATTGAGCAAAAAAGAGAACTCTTGGAGTCAGAGCTTAGAAACGCAATGAGGCAGCTTGCATATATGGAAAAGGAGGCCTCTGAAGAACTTCAGAAAATGAACCACGATATTGCGATCTACGCTATTGGACATTTGGTGAGCGACCTCACGGAGAAATACAGAGAATTTCCAGACATCGCAGCCTATCTGAGAGATGTGCAGAATGACATTCTGGACAACCTGCCCCATTTCTTGAAGGAACCTGAAACACCATCGCAGGTTTCAGCTCCTTGGATGAAAGAGATCCAGTTCAGAAAGTATGAGGTCAACGTGATTGTTGACAACTCAGACACAAAAGGGGCTCCTGTAGTAACGGAGTTCAATCCCACGTATCCGAACCTCTTTGGCAGAGTGGAAAAGGAAGCCCAGTTTGGAGCGCTTGTCACAGACTTCACAATGATTCGCAGTGGTTCCCTGCACAGGGCTAATGGCGGATATCTGATACTGCGCGTTGAAGAACTGCTTCGTAATCCGTTCTCCTATGATGGTTTGAAGAGAGCGCTCAAAAACCAGCAAATCGCCATCGAAGAACCGGAAGAAAGTGTAGGTTTCATCACTGCCAGAAGCTTGAAACCGAAACCTATTCCACTAAACGTCAAAGTGATCCTCATCGGAGACCCCTCACTATATCAGCAGTTGTACATTTTGGACACGGAATTTAACGAACTCTTCAAGGTGAAGGCCGAGTTCGACACAACTATGGACAAGACAGAAGAAAACCTACAACAGTATGCAGCTTTTGTTTGCACACTCTGCCAAAAGGAAAACTTGAAACATCTTGATGGCGCAGGTCTTGCAAGACTGATCGAACACAGTTCAAGACTAGCTGAAGATCAACAGAAACTTTCCACCATGTTTTCTGAGATTGCAGACATCGCTCGCGAAGCCAATTTCTACGCTGCGCAAGAAAACTCGGATTTTGTGACTGGGAACCATGTGACGAAAGCTATTGAAGAAAAGATCTACCGTTCAAAACTGATCCAAGACAAGATTCAGGAAATGATCAAGAGAGGAATACTTCTCATTGACACAGACACAGAGCGGGTCGGGCAGGTAAATGGTCTTTCAGTAATCAGTTTAGGCGACTTTGAATTTGGTAGTCCTTCACGCGTGACTACCAGCATTAGTCTTGGACGCGAAGGGATCGTGGACATTGAGAGAGAAGCCAAAACAGGAGGACCTATCCACACCAAGGGCGTGCTGATTCTAAGCGGCTATCTCAGCGAGAGGTACGCGCAAGACAAACCTCTGAGCCTCTCGGCACGTCTTGTTTTTGAACAAAACTATGGAGGGGTAGAAGGCGACAGCGCCTCAAGCACGGAGCTATACGCTCTCTTGTCAGCCCTCTCTGGACTACCAATAAGGCAAAACATCGCTGTCACAGGCTCCGTGAACCAGAAAGGCGAAGTACAAGCCATTGGAGGAGTTAACGAAAAAATCGAAGGTTTCTTTGAAGTCTGCAAAGCAAAGGGTTTGAAAGGCAATCAGGGAGTTATGATACCAGAAAGTAACGTTCAAAACCTGATGCTGAAAGAAGAAATCGTGAAAGCCGTTGAGGATGGAAAATTCCACATTTACTCGGTAAAAACCATAGACGAAGGAATAGAGATTCTAACAGGAGTCAAAGCAGGCAAGAGACTTGAAGATGGAACCTTCGAGAAAGACACTGTGAACTACCGAGTTGACCAACGCCTAAAACAGATGGCCGAAAGACTGAGAGAGTTCGTTTCCATCTTGGCTGAAGAGAAGAAAAAACCTTAACAGTCACAGAAAAGATTCCAGACCTTTGCTAAGCGCAATGCTAGTTTTCACCAGTAAACGTGTGTTCAAATTTCAACCCCCAACTACAACATCTCAAAATGGACTCCTTTGGCTGAAACAAGCTCGAATTATGCATGAATTTGAAGTGCGGGGGGTGGGACCCCCACCCAAGTTTACCAGTAAAAAGCCACACAGGAGGAGGTAAATCGATGAGACTAGCACCCCAGAAGATTGAGTGATAAAAATTAAAGTGAATTAGCCGTGGGCGGCCAAAACCCTCTATTTTATGTGTTCTTGAAGCTGTTTGCATGCCTCTCTCTTGTTGAATGTATTTTGTCTAAAAGCAAAAAATCAAGGTGTTAAATTAGGAGTGGAATCGGGTCAAATTCTGAAAAAAACTTTAATAATTAACTACTAACCTTGATCGTCATTGAGGTGTTAATGTTGGTATCTGAGAAAGTAATGCGGTTTCAAGGTAAGAACAAGGATCTGAATCAGTTATCGCAGCAGATTGTTCAGCAACTGGAAAGTGAAGGGTACAAAACGCAGTCAACCACCGCACCTTTGGGGATAGTTATTCAAGCTAAGAAGGCTGGGATTTTGCGGGACATCATTACTGCGGATAGGGCGTTCAGTATTCTGATAACGGGGCAGCCGAATGATTTTTCAATTCACGTCGGCATAGGCAAGTGGATTCAGAACCTTGCGGTTGCAGCGGCTGAAGTAATTTTCCTATCGTGGTTGTTCCTCGCCGTTGACGTGCCTGAAATGCTATGGACTCGACATATCGAGAACACAATCGTCAAGGAAATAACACAGATCATAGGTTAGCCTTGGAAAATTAACTCGCTTTTTCAACCCTTTTTTCTTTGTTGTTTTCAAACCGAAAACTAAAGTCAATTCCATATCTGTTCGCTTTTGCAGTAACGCTCTTGTACAATTGTCCTCCGCAAAATAACTCTGTTACAAACAATTAACTGGCTAATTGTTTTTCCAGTTCCATGAAGAATAGGTTAATTCGCTGCCTTGTTCGTCCAAATTCAACTATCGCCGTAATCGTCGTAACAGGTGTCTCTGTCGCAACTGAAACCCTCGTAGTGTTCTTATCCACAGGCACCGCATCAATTAGAAGCACTGAACCCCATGACATGAGACTTGCTTTCGTCTTTGCTTTAACGTGATGCGCTGTGTCATCAATTTGTTCTATATTCCATTCCAGGATGGTGAGCACCTTTGGAATAGCTGTCCAAACCCTGTTTAATGAATAAGCTATTTCTACCGTTTCCTTTTCTTTCCGTAAATAAGCCATCTTCTTCACTGCAATCTATTGGAAGACCATGTTTATTTAAAAATTTCATTCTTACGCTTCAGGAATTTGTAAAGAGGATCTGAACGAACGAGAGTTTGAAGCTATCCCCAGCTATCAAGAAACCAAGATTTTGCCGGTAAACTCGTGCTCAAATTTCAGACCCCGCTCACAACATCCCAAATTAGGTCTCTTTGGCCGAAACAAGCTCAAAGCATACCTTAATTTCAGATGCGGGGGGGTGGGACCCCCGCACACGAAAATGCATTTGCCCCAAGGAAATTTAGAAAATAGCGCCGGAAAATTCGTGCAATCTTTGGACTTGAACCCATTTGGGTACTAATCCAGTCGGGCCCGCTCCCATTTGGGTATGAGCACGGACAGCCTCATCAATGACTTGAACCCAATCGAGTGCAAGCACCTACAGACTAGAATAACGCGAATTTACCTGCAAAAATATGTCCAATATACTTTGGAAGTTCGAACCTATCCCGATCCACAATCAAACCCCAGTCAGAACGATATTCAGACTAGCGCGATTTTATAATCATAGTCTCTATAGAACTTTCAAGAGTCTCCGGAGTTACGACGTAGTTTCAATGTCCACACTTCTGGAGGAAACTTTATATCATGGCAGATCATAGTATTTTGTGGTGAAATATTTGGAATCTGGTGTTGAGGTCAAGAAAGTGGATGCCCAAGGTCGTCTTATCTTGCCTGCAGATTGGCGTGAAACTGAAATTGGGGAAAGTCGGGAGCTATACATCATCAAGAGGAAAGGATACTTGAAGATAGTTCCTAAGCGTCGCGTTGACTTGACTGAAAACTTTGACAAAGTTGATTTGGGCGTGGAAGCCATTGGAAGCTGGAAACAGTTCGAAAAGAAATTCTATGAGGCGAGTGCATGAGATTCTTAGATGCCAATGTATTCATCTACGCCTACTACAAACCGAAAAAACAGCTAACTCAAAAAGAGAAACAGATGAAGGAACACGCCAAAAAGATAATCAGCGGTGTATCTCAGGGAAAAGAAGAAGTGGTAATGACCGTTGTTCACGTGTCCGAAATAGTGAACATTCTCAAACATGGCATGCCACTAGATCAGCTAACCACCATCGTCCGTGGACTGTTCATGCTCGACAACGTGAAAATAATGGGTGTAACCCGAGAGGCATACTTCGCTGCAACCGAACTGGGGGATGATTTGAAGCTTGAAGCCAACGACGCCTTGGTCGTCGACGTCATGAGGCTAAACAACATAAAAGAAATATACTCGTTCGATGAGGACTTCGACCAAATAGAAGGGATAACAAGACTTCCAACACTATAAAGAACAAAACACACACTCAAGAGAACCCACCTCACTTTGAAGCTGGCCTTTAGTTGCCTGTATAAGCTTGAACACTTTTGGATACTAGTCCCTCCCAGTCTATTATTAGACTTGAACCCGTTTGGGTGCTAATCCCGTAGGGCCCGCCACCACCAAAACTTTCACGAATTAAAAAAGAGGGCTTATGCATGATTGACTGGTCAAAGATTTTGAAGGAAAGTCCAATCGATTGGCTTCTTGAAGAGACTAATCCTTCAGTTCGCTACTTCACATTGCGTAATATTCTTGGCAAAAGTGAAAATGACCCTCGAGTGACGGTTGCAAAACAGGTTATCCCAGAGTCGCCATTAGTGAAGAAAATATTGCAGAAGCAGAATCCAGAGGGATATTGGGAAGAACCAGCCAGTCCCTACCATCCCAAATATAAGTCTTCTTATTGGCAGATAATGACGTTAGGCCAATTGGGAATCGACAGAACCGATGAAAGAGTTAAGAAAGCCTGTGAATGCATTTTTCAATTTCAATTAGAAGGCGGCGGTTTTTCAAGTTACACTCTTAAAGAGGCATTGAAAGAATATAACTTGCTGCGCGAAAAAGGAAAGAAGTTGCCTTCGCTAAGGCAGTGGGCATCCTCTCTGGTTTTTGAGCATCAATATTCATGTCTTACGGGCAACATGACAGCAGCATTGATTAGAATAGGATATGCGAATGACCCGAGAGTAGAGAAGGCTTTGGAATGGCTTGTAAAAATTCAGAACAAGGACGGAGGATGGCTCTGTCCATACTGGAAAGTCCACGTTAAAGATAAACATGGCTGTTTTTACGGAACAATTTGCCCCTTAGAAGCTTTTTCGGAAGTGAAGAGAGAAAATCTGACAAAAGAAATGAATGAAACTATTGAAAAAGGCGCAGAATTTCTACTTATGCATCACATGTTTGAGGCTGATCACCACGGTTATAAAGTGATTAACCAGTCTTGGTTAAAGCTGAGTTTTCCATGGTTTTACGGATACAACATTCTAAGAGGATTGGATGTCTTAACCAAGCTTGGTTATGTGAGTGATGAACGTTTAAACGATGCTGTTGAGATTCTCTTGCAAAAACGACAAAGCAATGGGACATGGATTTTGGAAAGCGCCCCAATTGGAAGAATGCAAACTAACATAGAAGCAAAGGGCAAACCTAGCAAGTGGATCACTCTCATTGCTTTAAGAGTATTAAAGCGTCTAAGTAAGGAGAGATAAATCGTTATTCGCCGGTTCCTTTCTGGTATGCGTCTATTAGATAATTGAAGGTGAAGTGTTTCAACGTGATGCTTCCTGATAAACTTATGAGAAAGACTTTGAAATCATCTAGGTATTTGCCCCAATCTCTCCTAAAAATGTGGTAAAATTTAACAAAATCCGCGTAATCCTTATGCACTGAAATCAAAAGCGCGTCTGCTTCCATCCCTTGGCCAGTGCTTACAAACACTATATTCGGCTGTTCTTTCGCCCATTCCTTTCCTTTGTCCCAAAGTGGATGTACAAGCTCCTTTGTACGAGAAAAAATGAAGGCTACTATGTCAAAGCCAAAATAGGAAAGATTTGGAATTATAGTATACTGTTTTATCGCTTCTCTTTCTAGAATTTTCCTTAGCCGAGTTACAGTAGGCTGGGAAATGCCTAATATCTTTGCTAGGTCTCTGTCGCTTCGCTTCGAATTTTTAATCAATTCGAAAA
>Ga0315279_10009498_pt1 | contig 11586 bp, 12 predicted proteins | sample YL17G06_20_MG_FD_203694 | JGI IMG/M metagenome (GOLD analysis project Ga0315279, IMG submission 203694) | Sediment microbial communities from Yellowstone Lake, YNP, Wyoming, USA - YL17G06_20 | ecosystem: Environmental > Aquatic > Freshwater > Lake > Sediment | place: USA: Wyoming | collected...
CCTCCTTGCCGCATTTTATGCACTTTCCTCGTTTTGATTCGTTGATAATACATCTAATCGTTGCCTTTATATCTGCTTTGATTTTTTCTTCGCATTGAACATTTCCGCACCAATGCGTTTTAACAAATCCGCCTTTTTCATGAAGGATTTTTTTGAATTCATCATAGGATTTTGCTTTACGCGTATTTTTTATGGTGAATTTTTTTGATTTTTCAAACAATCTTTTCTGCATTTCACTTAATAATTTTTCCGGCTTGAATTGCTTCAAAGAAACGGTCTGCCTTTTTAATTCATCACGCATGACAAAAGTAATTTTATTTTCTTTTACTTCTTTCGGCCCAATCTCTATTCTTAATGGCGCACCCTTTAATTCCCATTCGTGAAATTTCCAGCCCGGGGTCTGATTCTGCCAATCAGTATAGAATCTTATTTGCTTTTTGGCAAGGTTTTTTTCGATTTTAGAAATGTAATTCTTAATATTATTTTCATAGGAAATCGGGATAATTACGACTTGATATGCCGCAATTCTTGGAGGCAAAATCAAGCCCTTATCATCTCCGTGCGCCATTACTATTCCGCCGATTGTTCTTGTGCTTACGCCCCAGCTGGTTTGCCAGACATAATTTTTCTTGCTTTTTTCACTTAAAAACTGAATGTTGAATGATTTGGCAAATCCCTGGCCCAATTGATGCGATGTCCCCATTTGCAGGGCTTTTCCGTCTTTCATCAATGCCTCGATTGCCAAAGTATATTTTGCGCCTGCAAATTTTTCTGCTTCGGTTTTTTTGCCAGGAATGCAGTAAATTGCCAGATATTCTTTGGCAAAATCATTATACATTTTTAATGCCTGCTCGGCCATTTTATCGGCTTCTTTTTCGGTTGCGTGAGCAGTATGCCCTTCCTGCCACAAAAATTCCAAAGTTCTTAAAAACAATCTTGGCCTCATTTCCCACCTGACGATATTTGCCCATTGGTTTATTTTCAGCGGTAAATCGCGGTAAGAATGAATCCAATCCTTAAAAACATCATACATTATAGTCTCGGAAGTTGGTCTGATAGCTAATCTTTCTTGTAATTTTTTATTTCCGCCATGGGTTACCCAAGCGACTTGAGGGGCAAAACCTTTAACGTGTTCTGCTTCTTTTTTTAAAAATTTTTCTGGAATAAACAAAGGAAAATAAACATTCTGCACGCCTAATTTCTTAATTTCAGCGTCCATGTTTTTTTGGATATTTTCCCAAATTGCATAGCCATAGGGCTTGATAATCATACAGCCCCTGACCGGCGAATAATCCGCCAGCCCAGCCTGCAAAACCACATCATTGTACCACTTTGAAAAATCTTTTTTTTGTGGAGTAAGCATATTTTTAAAATAATTTTATTACATCTCTTAATGTTACGATAATCATTAAACCGATTAAAATCGCAAATCCTAAAGTATTGGCAACTCTTTCGGTTCTGAATTTTATTGGCTTGCCTTTGATTTTTTCAATCAATAAAAACAATAATCTTCCGCCGTCCAAAGCTGGAAATGGCAAAGCATTCAAAATCGCCAAATTGATAGAGAGAATCGCGGCGAACTGCAAAACATAAATCCAGCCCAATTTTACAAATTGCGAAGTCAAAGAAAAAATTCCCACTGGCCCAGCCACTTCTCCAATCATTGTGCCTTTTAAAATCAAGTTCTTGATTAAAAGCCAGAATAATCCAATCATTGCTACGAACATTTTTCCCAATGTTTCAAATCCTTTTAAAACCGCCAAATACCAAGGATATGAAATCAATCCTGTTTTTGCCATGGCAATTCCCAATGCTCCTTCTTCTTTTGGCGGATTGACACGGGGAATAATATTGAGATTCAAAATTTCATTTCCCCTTTTAATCTGCATTGTAATTTCCTGCCCAGCATGAAAAGCGACAAATTTCTGCACATCTTCGATTTCATTTACTTCAATTTTTTCGCTTTTGTAAGTCAAAGATAAAATTGAATCGCCAATTTTAATTCCTGCTTTCTCTGCTGGCGAATTTTTTGCAGTTTCTACGATTTGAATTTGAACATTCCTGTAATTCGCTTCTTGCCCAGAATCAACAATTGAAGGCATTCCTATTCCATGGACAATTGACAATAAAATCCCGGCAACGAATAAATTCATTATTACGCCCATTACTAAAATAATCGCTCTTTGCCAGATTGGCTTATTATAAAAGGCACGAAGACTTTTACTTCGCCTCCCGCCCTCCGTAGCCTCTGGCGAAGGAGGGTCTTCGCCAAAAATCTTCACAAATCCGCCAACAGGAATCAGATTTAAAGAATAAATTGTTTCGCCTTTTTTGAAACCGAAAATTCTTGGCGGAAAACCAAAACCAAATTCCTCCACTCTTACCCCTGCTTTTTTCGCGCTGATAAAATGTCCCAATTCATGAGCAAAAATCAGCAGTCCCAATATCAAAATAAAAACAATAATAGTCAGCAACATAAATTAACCTAATTTCTAATTGACCTAATTATTCTAAAACACTTGACAAATCCTGTGGGTATGATATAATTGTGGTGTAGAAAAATTTTACAAAAAGGAGGACGAAGTGAAACCAACAATAAAGCAGATTGTTAAATTAATGGAGGAGGTAGCCGCGATACATGGTTTTACTCGTGGTGCCGGCTATTGCATGAGATGCGAGGAGCCCTTTATGTTCGATGCAGATTTTTGTAGTGGATGCTTTTGTAGTGGATGTGGTCGGCCGCGCAAGATCATCTATAATCAACTTTGCAAAGAACTCGCCAAAGAACATCGCGTCAAGCTCAAAAAAATCAAAAAGGCATTGTGAGCTCGGTCAACAGAACTCTCAGCAGATCAAGTGATCTGCTTTTTTTATTGTCAAAAAACTACACGGTCATTACTTCGGATTCTTTGTTTTTTTTCATTTCATCAATTTTGCCATTAAAATCATCAATCATTTTTTGCAGCTCGTCTTTGGCGCGGAATTTATCATCTTCGCGGATTTCTCCTTTTTTCTCCATTTCCTGAATTTTTTTCCAGACATCCTCTCTGTGCAACCTGATGGAAATCCTTGTTTCTTCTGTTTTATCAGCAATAATTTTTACATATTCTTTTCTTTGTTCTTCGTTTAAAGAAGGAATATTGACGCGGATAAGCTTTCCATCAACAATCGGACTAAACCCGGAATTTTTTCTAAGCCCTTTTTCAATGTCTCCCAAAATCGCTTCATCCCACGGCTGGATTACAATCATTCTCGGCTGGGGAACATTAATTGAAGCCAGTTGCTTCAAAGGAAGTTTCTGGTTATAGCATTCAATTTCAACATCTTCCACCATTGCCGGCGTTGCCCGGCTGGTTTTTATTTTCATCAATTCATTTTTCAAATGCCCAATCGCTTTTTCCAGTTCGGGTTTTAAATTGTCTAATAATTGTTTATACATAAAATTAAATTTTCCAAAACCAAGCGCGGATTGGCATTGCTATTGGAAATTATTTCTTTGCTTTTTTGGATTTCTTTCACCGCGCTGGCATATTTATTATCGCTTAGCATTTTCCCTCTAAACCACAATATCCACGAATCCAGAATATTGAAAAATTCTTTATCATCTTTGTTCTCCTTGCAATTTTTGCTTGTTTTTTCAATATATTTAAAAATATCGTTTAATGGTTTTTTCAGAATTTCAATATGCTCGGTTTGAATAATTTTATCGCTAATCTTGTCTAATGACTCACTTTTAAATCTAATGGCTTCCAATCTGGAAATAATTGTTTTGGGCAGTAAATCGGGGCTTGGAGCAATAACAATCAAAATCGTATTTCCCTGCGGTTCTTCCAAGGTTTTTAATAACGCATCGTCCGCATTCCTGTTTAATAATTCCGCCTTATCAATAATAGCAAATTTATAAAGGCTGTTGTATGGCGACAAGCTTAAGTGTTTTTTCAATTCCCGAATCTGGTCAATGGATATTTCGGTTTTCTTTTTTGGGGGAACAATATACAAAATATCAAATGGGTCTGTTTTCAAAAATTCAGCTAATTTAAAAGCTGTATTTCTCATTTCCTGATTATCCCCTCCCCAGAACAAATATCCGTGAGATAATCTTCCTTTTTCAGCAGCTTTAATTAAAAATCCCAGCATAGAATTCAGAATACCACATTTTTCATCTCTTTTGCAAATTTTTCTTTTGAAAATTGCTGGGCATGGCTCTTGATGAAATCTGGATCGTAGTTTTTTAAATTGTTTCGCAATCTGCGGATGCCGTCTGCTAAAATGGCTGGGTTTTGAAAATCAAAAAATTCTCCTGTTTTGTTTTCAATAATTGTTTCTAATGCTCCGCCTTTGCGAAAAGCCAAAACTGGCTTGCCATATTTCATTGCCTCAACTGGCGCAATGCCGAAATCGTCTTCTGACGGAAAAACAAACGCTGTGCAGTTTTGATAATACTCCCCCACTATTTCATCCGGCTGCCAGCCGAGAATTTTGATGTTTTTATTAGCCATTCTTTGCAATTTTCTTTTCTCCGGCCCTTCGCCGATAATCACCAACTCCAAGCCCAGCTTATTAAACGCCTCAATTGCAATATCAATTCGCTTGTACTTTCGCAGTTGCGAAACTATTAAATAAAATTCATTTGAATTTAGAATTTTGGATTTATTTAGGATTTGGGATTTAGGATTTGGGATTTCCACTGGCGGGTATATCACCACCGACTCTCGCTTATAGTATTTTTTGATTCTTTCTTGTACTGTTCTTGAACACGCGATAAACTCATCCACCCGTTCGCTCGCTTGCCTGTCCCAAATGCGGAAAAGATGAAACAATAATCTGGACAATGGATTTCTTGCGTATTTTACCCCGCTCAGCGGGGCCCAAAGATAACGAGTTGGACTAAAACAATAAGAAATATGAATTGTTTTCGGTCGGGTAATAATTCCTTTGGCAAATGAATGGCTTGCGGAAATCACAACATCATATTCGCGAAAATCCAATGTTTCAGCTGCAATCGGTAAAAATAACAATAATAATTGATAATGTTTTCTGAAAAATCTGGGGAATTTTTGCAAAAACGATGTTTTTATTCTTTTGCCTGCCCCGAGTTTAAGTTTACTTAAAATCGAGGGGGTATAAAACAATGTATAAATCTCAGCATCAGGAAAAATCTCGCTTAATGTTTTAAACGTTTTTTCCGCTCCGCCATAACTCGCCAGATAATCATTTATAATCGCAATTTTCATGATGTTATCACTTTCAACGTTTCTTCGGCGCATTTGGGCCAGGAAAAACGCTGGACATTTTCATAACCTTTTTTTATTAACTCATTTCTTAAATTCTCATTACTTAAAACTTTATGAATTGCTTCTGCGATTTCGGTTGGATGATACGGATTTATCAATAAAGCGCTATCTCTTAAAACTTCGGGAAAACTCGATGTGCTGGAAGCAACTACCGGAGTACCGACTTTTTGTGATTCCAAAACCGTTATTCCAAAGCCCTCGTAAAAAGACGGGGAAACAAAAACTTCAGCATTTTTTAATAAGTGCCATTTTCTTGAATCAGCAACATATCCAGTAAAAATAACATCATTTTCTATGTCTCGGGTAACCGAATAACCGATATTCGGTCCAGCCAAAATCAGTTTGTGCGGGATTTGGTATTTTTGCTTTAAAATTCTGAATGCCTTGATTAAGCCATTGATATTTTTCCTCTGGTCTCCCCGGCCAAGATATAAAATGTATTTACACTCCATGATGAACAACGAATATTTTATTCGGATTAATTTTATAATACTTAATTAAATCATTTTTTGTACATTCTGATGGCACAATTATTTTTTCTGCTTTTTTTGCGTTTCTTTTTGTTAAAAATCTCAATAATTTTCTTTTTAACCAGCCATACATTTTTGGCACGACCTCAAATTCTAACCCCTGAATGGTAATCACTAATTTCGGATGAACCCTGCACCTATGTATAAGTGCAGGGTAAATTAAAGGATATGTGTGCACCGGGACAAACAAAACATCAATTGGATTTTTTTTCATTTCCCAGCTTAACCGAATTTGTGTCCAGCCGAATTTAAACGGCCACTTTAAGGTCTCTCTGTTATAAATAAAAAAGCGATGCTTTTTGAGTCCATCAAGCATCGGAAAATTGCTTAACAAATGATAAATATATTCCTCAACACCAGTGCGATGTCCTAATGAAATGTTTACAGCAATACCTATGCGCATAACTTGTCCCGCTTTGCGGGATTACTTTTTGGACATTATGCTTCTTTTATAAACATCCAAATTTTCCAATATAATTCCCGTTCCTTTGGCAACGCATAATAATGGTTCATTGGCAATATAGCACGGCACGCCGGTTGCTTGGGAAATCAAATCATCAATATTCGCAAGCATTGCTCCGCCGCCGGACAAAAATATTCCTCTGTCCATTACATCCGCAGCTAATTCCGGAGGAGTAACCTGCAACACACTCTTGATTGCCCGGATGATTTCTTTTAATTCTCCGGAGATTGCATCAACTACTTCTTTATTGGTGATTTCAATGGTTTTCGGCAAGCCCTCAATCAAGTCCCTGCCTTTGATTTTCATACTTCCTCTTTCGGGATTAGGAATTGCTGAACCAATCTGGATTTTTATTTCTTCGGCTGTCCGCTCGCCAATGGCTAAATTGTGTTTTTTCTTGATGTAGTCAGCAATTGCCCGGTCTAATTTGTCACCAGCAACCCTGACCGATGCCCAGGCAACAATTCCACCCAAGGAAATAATTGCTACATCGGTTGTCCCGCCGCCGATATCCACAATCATATTGCCCACTGGCGAATTTATGGGAATGCCCGCGCCGATTGCTGCCAAAACCGGCTGTTTGGCAATGTAAGCGGCTTTGGCCCCTGTCTGAATTGCTGCTTCAATTACTGCCCTTCTTTCCGTAGAGGTAATTCCAGCCGGGACGGAAACCAGTACTTCCGGCCTGAAAATCCTGAACTTTCCGCCTGCTTTATTGACAAAATAAGAAAGCATTGCCTGGGTAACGCGATAATCGGCAATCACGCCGTCTTTTAATGGACGCGAGGCGACAATCGTGTCCGGGGTTTTTCCAATCATTTTTTTGGCATCATTGCCGACTGCCAAAATTCTATTATCTTCAATAGAGATGGCAACCACCGATGGTTCGTTAACTACCACTCCTTTTTTGGGAATATAAACCAAAGTATTCGCCGTGCCCAAGTCAATGCCAATTTTTTTTATAAACATCAATTTAATATTATCCCAATTGAATTTTTTTGGCAAGCATGTTAATCTAAAACTATGACTAAGCGCATCCGCAGAATCATTTTTTATATTTTTGTTGCGATTTTTCTGGTTTTGACCCCATGCATAATTTTATACGCCCTGGGTTATGCTGTTGATTTTAAAAATAAGGCAATAGTGGAAACTGGCGGGATTTATTTGAAATCAATCCCTTCCGGCGCAGAAATTTACGTTAATTATAATCCGGAAGGAAAAACAAATAAATTCGTTAAGCGCATAATGCCGAAAATTTATGACGTAGAAATTGCGAAAGAGGGTTATAACCATTGGCAGAAAAAACTGACCGTTGACCCGGGACGAGTTACCAAAGTTAGCGATATTTTGCTCATTCCCTCTAATCCAAAAATTTCTCTGATGGCAACAACAAGCGAAGAGTATGCGTTATTTGAAAATAAAAAAGATAATCTCTATTTTACCGCTAATAATATTCTTTATAGCTCCCGAACTTCGAAAATCTTGGCCAGAAATGTTATAAATTATGTAATTTATAAAAACGGGATTATTTATTTGGACAATGTTACGGGAAAAATTTTTGAACTGGATTTAACTACATTGAAATCTACGCAGATGTTTGACCAGGTTTTTCCGAGTTTGAATCAAGGAAAATGGATTTTGTCGGATAACAATAAAAAACTGCTTTGCCAAAAAGACAAATCAGTGGAAATTTTATGGCTGGATAATGTTAATGACAATTCTATTCTTCGGAAAAAAGGAGATATTGAGAAAATTGATTTTGAACAAAAAATAAACGATGTAATTTGGTATCCGAAAACCGACGAGCATCTGATTGTTGCGACCGACAATTCAATTATTGTTACCGAGCTGGACAATCGCCCTCCGCGCAACACCATTAATTTCATCGCCACCGAAAACCCGCAAATAAAGTATGATGCTGGAAAAAAGATTTTATATTTTCTAAGCCAGAACAAATTATACCAGACAGAGTTGTAATTAGTAGTTAGTAGTTGGTAGTTAGTAGTTGGTAAATAAAAATGCGGGCGGAGACAGATGTCTCTCGCCCGCGATCGTCAATCTTTGGTGAAATCGATGACCGGCAGCCCTTTGGCTACCAATTTTTCGACTTCCTGTTCGGAAAGAAGAAAATAGACGTGATTCGACCCCATTATTTTTTTTGAGAAAGAAACCCTGTCGCCTGGCTTGAGCGTTTCTTTCTGTTTTTGGGTCATCATCAGTTCGAAATCTTCATTCTGCGACCAGCCCTCGGGAATTTTTACAGACGCGAAACAATATTCGCCATCTGTATGATATCCCAAATAAGTGCTGACGTAGATCTCGTGGTATGATGACCAGAATTTGGCGTCACCCTCCTTGATGTCTTCTCTCCCAAAGTATCCGAGCGGAGAAATAGGAGTAAAGACGTACCAAAGAACCAGCGTAATGATTGCCGTCCATTTGATCAGTTTCCAGATGCGATGAACAGGTGGGATTTCGATGGTCTTGAACTTGCGCCATTCGAAATCTTCGGCTCTCTCCGCGTCTCGCTTCCAGAAGTCACGGACCTTAAATTGCAGTCCCTCGATCAACTTAGAAAAAAGAGCGATAATTTTTTTCATTTTATACCTCCTTTTGGTATGTTATAAGTATAGCACATTTACAGAATTTGTCAAGCTTTTTAAAATAAATCCTGGGGTCCCGATTGTTTCTCGGGACCCCATAGTATACAGCCACCTTTGCAGTGGCTCACCCTTGGAACCATAAAGCGCCTCATGTTCCACCTCCTTTTTTATTTTATTTTTCCTTCTCGGTAATTTTCGTTAAACTCTTTTAATTTCGCGCCGACGATGGTGGAACAGGTTTTAGTGCAATTTCCGCAGAGAATGCATTTTCTGATTTGTTCCTCTATTTCCGGAATTTCAGTATCTCCGTCTTTAACATTTAAAACCCTATATCTAATTAAATTTTTAAACTGCTTTGGCCCGGTCTCTCCTTTTTTCGCGTTAATCCAAGCAGGACATTTATTTTGGCAATAAGCACATTCCATACACGGCCACTCTTCTGGTCCCAATGATTTCATTGGGATTTTTATATTCTCATAAATTTTGCCTTTGTAAAACATCGTATCTGGATTCAAAATATCTCCCGGGTCAAAAATCTCCTTGATTTCACGCAAATATTTTAAAATCTTGCTTCCCCATTCTTTTTTCAAATACATGCTTCTGCATCTACCTCCGCCGTGTTCGGTAGCAATTGTGCCGTCATATTTAAAAACCGCTTTATAAACTTTGTCAGCAATTTTCTTGATAATTTTAATATGTTTTTTGGTTGAGGCCTCAATTACCGGGTCAATATGAATTGTTCCTGTACCAGCATGTCCGTATAAAGCAACCTGCAATCCTAAATCTTTAAAAATTTGCCTTAAATCTTTCAATAAATCAGGAATATCTTTTATTCTTACCCCAACATCATCAACAGAAACCAATGGCTTGGTTGTTGGAGAAAATTTTGCGGTCATCGGCAATAAACACTTTCTTAATTCCCAGATTTTTCCCATTCTTTCCGCGTCTTTGATTACTTCGCCAACCAATTCAAAATTCTTTAATGAATTTTCAAACTCCTTCAAAGTTGCTTCTATTTTTTCGTCAAACTGGACGATCATCATTGCTTCTGCTTGTTTGGAAATTCCCAACATCGGGAAACAGCTTGAAGCAAGCTCCAATGAAACCTTATCAACCAATTCCACTCCCGAACAGCCAAGACGCTTAACTTCTTTAATAAAATTATCAATCTGGTATAAATCCTTTAAAAACACTGCCCAGGAAACGGGTATTTCTAATGGTTTCGAAATAACCTTTAATTTAATTTCCGTAAATATTCCCAAGGTTCCGATGCTTCCCATCATAAGATGAGCTATGAGTTCATTGGTATTTGAGTACTTGTCAAAAGCAAAAATATTGTAAGACGATGCATTTTGCACATCAGCTTTTCTGTTGATGATTGCCATTGCTTTTTTGTCGCTTAAAATTTTCTTGCGCAGATTTTCCAGTTTTTCTTTAAATTTTTCCACACCTTGCCCTGTTTCCGTATTCACAATATCCCCATCAGCATCAATAAATTCAATTGCCAGCATAAAATCATCCAAGGTGCCGTATTTTACCGCTCCGCCTCCGCAGGCCTTGGTTGCCACGTTTCCTCCAATCATACAAGCGCGGGATGATGCCGGAGTTGGAGGCAAAAATAATCCTTTTTCGTTAAGCTTGGCTTGTAAATCATCATAAATTACGCCGGGTTGAGTCCTAATATAGTTTGTACCTATTTCTAAAATTTGGTCAAAATAGCGCGTAATATCCAGAATTATCCCCGTGCCTACTGCTGTGCCAGCCAAAGATGTTCCAGCTGCGCGACAAGTAATTCCTGCCTTGCCGGCAGGCAGGCCGATTTTATTTTCTTTGGCAAATTTTATTGTTTTCTGAATATCTTGCTTTGTTTTTGGCAAAATAATCAATTCCGGAACAAATTTATAAATACTCGCGTCAGTTGAATAAACTTCGCGCCAAAATCTCTGTTCCAGCACCTCGCCTTCAATTTGTGATTTAAATTGGTCAATTTTTTCTTTGTCCATGTATTTTAATTATAGCAAAATTTTCCCAAATAAAAAAGAGCGAATATTGCTGGACTCCTGCAGAGCGATAGCAGAAAAGTCACTTAAAGTGGTAAGACGCTCTTCTTCTCTCTCCCCTGTTTTGTCCTTCAGAAGCAGGTTCAAGTCGGACAAAAAGCAAACCACTATTTACAATATTCGCTCATTTTTACCCCTCACCTTTATGGTGCGGGGTCTATCCCCGAAAAATTTCGGGAATAAACCCATTATAATCACTTTAATTTAAAATTGCAAGCTATTTTAATTCTTCTTCCACATCTTTAATTTCCTTGTCGATAAAATCCTCGGCGGTTCCCAAATTATTCAAAAGCTCTTTTTCTTTAACATCGTCTTTTAGGGCATTGAAACTAACTCCCACGCTTTTTTTAACTTCGGCGAATTCTTTCCTCAATCTCTTTTGTTTTTTCTTGGTGCGGAAAAAGAAAATGCCGAATCCCAATAAAACAACAAAAATAATTACAAAAAAATAAATAATTTTTCCTGTTCGAATTCCTGTTTCAATTATGGATTTAAGCCATCCCGATTTTTCTGAAGAACCAGTAATTTCTATTGTTTTAATCGCATCGCGCCAGTTACCAGCTGCGTCATAAGCCCTAATTACCGCGCCGTAAGCTCCTGATTTTTGACCAGGTATTTTAAAAGGGCTAACTACTT
>Ga0315279_10009499_pt1 | contig 11585 bp, 19 predicted proteins | sample YL17G06_20_MG_FD_203694 | JGI IMG/M metagenome (GOLD analysis project Ga0315279, IMG submission 203694) | Sediment microbial communities from Yellowstone Lake, YNP, Wyoming, USA - YL17G06_20 | ecosystem: Environmental > Aquatic > Freshwater > Lake > Sediment | place: USA: Wyoming | collected...
GGAATTCAGTCCCCCTATTCGGGGAGACCTACTGGCACATTCTTAGGCAGGAACTACAGCCGCTCCTGAAACGCCTTGGAATCGCTCGTGCTGGTCTACACGCCTTCCGGCACGCCTCAGCCTCAGTTGGCGCAAGGCACGCCCCGCCAAAGGTTATGCAGGAGCGCCTAGGGCACGCTGACGGGCGTGTAACGCTCGCACTCTACGAACACGCCATCGGTGAAGACCATCGCCAAGCAGCCGAAGCCATCGGAAGGGAATTCGCGCCAGACCGGATAATGTAGCGGGAATTTCTGTGACCAAATGTGACCAACTCGATGTCATGGAAGATTGCAAGTTGTTGAAGGCATGGAGCCGGCGAAGGGAATCGAACCCCCGACCTACGGTTTACGAAACCGTTGGCGGGGAGTAGTCAAGTCGTTGATTCGGTTGCCTTTCCTTCGCTGGCGAACCCCTAAAAGACCCCGTTTTCTGTGACCATAATGTGACCAAGGATGGATGCTGAGAAGGAGCAACAGATGACCTACAGTGCAAAAATTAAGGGAGACAAAACAAACTACAACTGGCCGGTTGAATTTGGCCGCGAAAGCCAGACAGTGGGGATTACCCAATGGTGCGACGGAGAGTTTACCGAACGGGTCTTATTGTGGGAACTATATACAAAGCTACCCTTTGGGGCGGGTAAGGGCGTCGGAGACAGTCTTTGATACGGAATCGCCAACTTGGTTGCCGATAATTTCTGCTCTGGCCTGCTCAAAGCCTCTGTGGTAGGCACAGATGGCGCACCTGTGGCGGCCCTCAGCATATGCCTGAGAATCGGGAAGGCTTTCGAGCATCTCGCGGGGAGCCCGTAAACCTTGTTGACATTCGTCTGCGGGAGCGCCCCCCGGCAGAACGGATTGCGTCCTCCCAATCCCGTAGCCCTCGTCATATGCGCAGACGCAGCATTTATGGCGTCCGGCCTTGGCTTGCGAATCGTGCAAGTTTTCGATTACTTCCCATGGTGCAGAATGTCCGTGGCGGCAGTTTTCGGTAGACATAGGCGAATGATGCCCAAAAACTCAGAGTCAATCAAGTCCAAAAAAGAAGGGAAGTGTGGGTTTGTGGATGGGTACTTCACCGGCAAGGCTGAAGTTTACTGCGAACAGATTAGTGCCGGGGCAAAGCTCGCCGCGCTGTTGGTATGCAGGCGCGAATCTCTTCAAAGGGTACTGAGGCTGATTGGCCAGGAAGAATTAAGGTTCGTGATCTCGGGTTGGACCAAAACGCAGGTGAACGTATGGATATTCAAGTATGGGTTCGTGCGCAAGCTGATTGCGGCGACAGGTAGAAATAAAACCCCTACGGCGGCCAGCGTATGGGCCACGGGAAAGCTGTTTGGCTATTCAGACGCCGAAATAGGGACCTACCTCTACCGGCACGGATTGGTCAAGTCAACTTTTCGTTTAGAATCCAATCCGCCCGAGTATTCGGGCAATCCCCCATCCCGCAAGGGGGCATAATCTCCCCCTTGTTGATGATGATAGTGTTCGAGCACGCCGAATGCTTGTAGCGACCCGTATCGGGAGCGGGGTGTCCGATGCCTACTCGATCTCCAACGCTGGCCATTTGTTTTTCTCCGTCAACGAAAGATTTGATAGGCGAAGAATATCATGGGTGGATGGTTGAGTACTAGCGGAATTGTTCACATCGGACAATGTGTCCATTCGACCCGCTGGGCGTGCAATGCAGTCTTTGGGGGCAAGAAATCTGTGGAAAACTCAAAATAGTACTTGACAACCCCAATTTGATCCTGTATGCTTGTACCATGAAAAACGAATCACACAACATGAGGGTCGGCCAGACAGTCGAGGTTCCTGAATGGAAAGCAAAGGGACCAGGCTATCCATATGTAGGCACAATCACTCAAGTCGGCAAGAACAAGGTGCGCGTTCTCTTCCCAATCCGCAAGTTCGTCTGGCTTGAGAAATCGCGTGTCAAGGTGAGCCGCACATGAAAGACGAACTGGCGAGCATTACGGGATTCTTGGGCCGATTCAAGGATGAGGAAACGTGCCGAAAGTTCTTCGAGGGCATCCGCTTCCGAAACGGAGATTATTGCCCACACTGTGGCTACACCACAATTTACCGCTTTGAGGGCGGGAAGCGATACCGTTGCGCGAGTTGCCGGAAGGACTTTACGATTAAGACAGGCACGGTCTTTGGCGAGAGCAAACTGCCACTCCGCAAGTGGTTCATCGCAATCTATCTGCTTACAACCTGCCGCAAGGGTATCTCGTCCGTCCAACTGGCGAAACAGGTTGGCGTCACGCAAAAGACTGGATGGTTCATGGACCATCGAATCAGAAAGGCCATGAAGCAAAACGGCGGCCAGTTATTCGGGACGGTCGAGGTAGACGAGACCTACGTCGGCGGCAAAACGAAGAACAAGCACTTCTCGAAGCGAAAGGCTTGTGACCAAGGCCGGGCCACAGATAGCAAGACTCCAGTTTTCGGTATGCTCCAACGTGGTGGGGAGATGCGGACAGCCGTAGTCGAAAACGTCAAAATGCGCACGATTGAAAAGCACATCGTGGGCAATGTGGGAATCGGCTCCCGGCTTTACACGGACGATTTCTCATCGTATGACCGCATCGGAAAATTCTACGCCCACGAAAAGGTACGCCACACTCTTGGGCAGTATGTCCGTGAGGGCGGAATCCACACCAACGGCGTTGAGAGCTTTTGGGCGCTTTTCAAGCGCGGGTACATCGGCATCTACCACTGGATGAGCGCCAGACACTTGGCCCGGTACGCGGACGAATTCGTTTACCGCTTCAACACGCAAGAGGGTGCATTTGCAGAAACCTTCGCAGATGTGGTAAATAGGGTTTCAAATTTTGGCCCATTGCCCTATAAGGTGCTAACGGCATGACCAGACCGCGCAAGCTCCACTCACCACTTGAGGTTGAATTCGAGGACGTTCTTACCGCAATCGCGGACGAGAACATGCCCACAATCCAGGCCGCGACTGCCCGCCCGTTCCTGAAATGGGTGGGCGGCAAGCACTCCATTCTTCCCGAGTTAATCGCCCGGATGCCCGACACATTCGGCACTTACTGCGAGCCCTTTCTTGGTGGCGGGGCGCTGTTTTTCGAGCGCAAGCCGCCGAAGGCGTATCTTTCAGAGCTGAATTTCTATCTTGTGCTCACGTTCCGCGCCGTGCGCGACGATGTTGAACGGCTGATTTCGGAACTGAAAGTTCATGAGAAGAAACACGACAAAGACTACTACCTGAAGGCGCGGCGCAAGATTGCCCTGGAAGCCGACCTTACCAAGATCGGCGCGTGGATGATTTACTTGAACAAGACATGCTACAACGGTCTGTACCGCGTGAATTTGAGCGGCGCGTTTAACGTGCCGATGGGTTCTTACACGGCCCCGGCCATTCTGGACGAGGAAAATCTGCGCGCTTGCTCGAAGGCGTTGCAGGGAGTCGAAATCATGCAGCACGACTTCGAGCAGGCTCCGGTGCAGAAGGGAAACTTTTACTACCTTGACCCGCCGTTTCACAACACCTTCAGCAGTTTCGACAGCAGCGGCTTTGGCGACACAGACCATAGGAAACTGGCCGCGTTTTGCAAGCGGCTGGACAAGGCCGAATGCTTTTTCATGCTCTCAAATTCTGACACTTCCCTTGTCCGCTCGTTGTATGATGGCTATGTAATTGACCGAGTTAAGGCTGGCCGCTTCGTGTCCTGTAAGAGCAGCGGTCGTGGCAAGGAAAATGAGCTTATCATCCGAAACTACGGAACCGAGCGGAAGGAAAGCGAAAAAGACCGGGAACCGTCTTGAGCTTTTCGTGGAGCAAGCCCTACACGAAAAAGGCTACCAAGAATTTCTTGACCACAAGGCCCACGCATTCGTAAACCGGAAGGCTATCGGCGGGAAACAGTACCTTAAACAGCTACCCATCGGCCCCTCGATATATGAGACGGTGCGCAAGTGTGATTTCCTAATCGTCAACCGCGCCGTGTTCCCAGACGATTTGATAATTGAATGCAAGTGGCAGCAACGCTCCGGGTCTGTAGATGAGAAGTACCCGCTCCTGCTATTCAATATCCTCAAGACTGGTATCCCCACCGTTGTGCTTCTGGACGGCGGCGGCTACAAGGAAGCCGCGCGAAAGTGGCTGATTGACCAAGTACACCCGAAGGGCGCGTTAATTGGGGTATGGACGATGGCTGAATTTCAGAAGGCCGTCAATAATGGATTTCTAGGGTAGTTTTGTATATAGTTCCCCTTATTGTCTGCCAACCAAGTGAAGCACCTCCTGGGTTTCCTGCGAGTGCGGAGGAAGAAAAGAATCTGACGGCGGATGGGGAGTGTTTGTTCCCGCACCGCCTCTCACCGGCGCGTCCTGGGTGCCTCCTGGGACGATTGTAGGGCATCCTACATAACGGAGGGGCATTTCATTCCCTCATCTGGGTCTGATATTAGGTGTCCGAGAGACACGCCAAGCGCCCTAGCTAATTCCATACCCACCTCAAGGCTAGGGTTGCGGTGCCCCTTCTCTATTTCTGAGACGTAGACGCGTGAGCACCCCGCAGCCGCAGCTAGTTCCTTTTGGCTTAGACCTCGCCTGAACCGCATTCGCCTGACATTTCGTCCGAAACTCTCCATCGAGAACCGTGTTCGCATAAGGTAAACTATTGTTTACTATTTTCGGCAGATGTCAAGATTTCTCTTGACAACGATAGTTGACACTGTATACTGGCAGCAGTTGTAAACGATGGTTGACACTATGGTAGTGAATCATCTGGCCGCAGCAATACCGAACGAGATGACACGCGAGACAATTGCGAAGCAATCTGGGATATCCCGTGTGTACCTTCAGCAATTGATTGCCGGTGACAAGACACCATCAATTGACGTGGCTCTGCGGCTTTCGGTCACACTTCACAAACCGATTGACATTCTTTTTCAATTAGTGGATGCGGCAAGACCGCGATTGCGGCGGTTTCGCCGCACGACCCAAATAGGTGAAGGAGCGCAAAGATGAGAGCAAGAATCGTGAGTGCGCTTTCCTTCATGGGTGGCTTGCTCGGCATCGCTGCGTTCATCTGCCTCTGTATTTGGGTCACGTACAAGTTTGCTGCGTTAGCCATTCTGATCCCCGTAGTTGGTGGTGTTCTCTTGGTCTATGTTATCGCGCCCTTCGCCCCGTTATTGCGCGACTCAGATGTGAAAAGCAAAAACGCGGATCAGACTAAAGTGAATCTGCATGGACGACTGTAAGGATTGCGGCAAGAAATCGGCGGGGCATTACCTTCGGTGTCGAGATGGTCGGTATGTTTGTTTCACTTGTCTTGACCGAACGGCACCGCGACAGGTTAATGCCTATCCTGGCTGGCGAGAACGAGAAATGACTTCCGGTAGTCAGACTGACAAACCGCGAAGGAGTTTGATTCGTGTCATCTGCCAGTTCTGCGGGAAGCATTATGGTGACAAACCTGGACTGGGAGTGATTGGCGATAGTCACGGGGTTTGCCCTGAATGCGTTGCGGCTCCCAGGCATCAGCCGTGCGGGTTCCCGCAATGGTACTGCGACAAGATGAGAACTTGTGCGGAAAGGGAACTCAAAGCGAGGGACTGATGCGGAAATTTGCGTGGGGATTGTTGACTGGTTTAATCCTGGCTTGGTTGACCTTTCGCCGCCAGCAACCACAACCGTGCGAATCCTGCGGAGAACCAGCAAAGCGAGGGCAATAAATGGGGGTAGCGAACAAACAACGACATCGTGAAGTTGTTATCGGTGGTCTGCTTTTCTTGGCGCTTTCGCTGACTGGGTTTCTGCTCGTCTGGATCGTCAGTAGCGTCTGGCTGAGTCTGTAGTGAAAGTTAGCACAGGAGGGAAGAGGATGCGGCAATTACGGTGGAAAATTAGCAGGACAACAGCACGGGCAATCCTGCGGTTGGTCGTGTGGGTCTGTAACCGGGGAGGGCATGGATGGGATGCATGGTATTTATTGAGTTGCCTACGAGGATTTGACGGTGGACTCACTGACGGAGAATCAGGGAAAAGCCTAAAGGGGTTGACGACCGAACGGATTCGCGGATTTATTGGCTTCAGCCACAAGAGATTCCTGGTTCGGGATTTTCCTCTCTCAGTCGAAGAGCAGGTTAGGCGCGACCAACTACTAAACCAAGAGGCGACGAGCCACTTTAGGGAGCATTACCAATTTGCGATTTGGGCGGTTCGAGACCTTTACGGCTACGATCTCAAAACGGAGGAACCGTGGAAACCCGCTTGGAAATCCTGATATGTCGCCGATGCGGCCGAAACGCGATTCCGATGCCCCCAGGAGCCACGCTAGAGACGCGGTTCGTTTGTCGAGTCTGCTGTGGACAAATAGCCGCCATTAAGGTACCAGCGGCGGATGATGTCTCAGTGGGCAATACTGGCGACCCAACCCTGCTTCGGATTGAACGATTGGCGCAAGCGGTTAGCATTGAGCAAGCGGCGTAAGACTGCCAAAGGTGGAAGTGTGGGCACTGACCCTTACGACACGAAATATCACTGGCACAAATGTATGGTCTGCCGCGAGATGTTCCAGCACGGCGACTCAGAAGAACTGCCATGTCCCTTTGCGGACGAAGTGGACACGGATACAGCGTCCTGGATGGGCCATGAATGCGGGTCAGTCGAGGAAGGAACCATCCTATGTTGAAGGGGGGCGTCCAAATTTTGTACGACTGCTATCCAAGCCTGCGCGATCCCGAGTTGCGGCGGGTGCTGTTTATGGTCGGGATTTTCTATGTCTTGGCGGCGATAGCGACTGTGGTCGCAGAATTGAGTTGAAGAATCGACAAGGGCGTCACTTGCCTTCGGCTTCTCGCTGAGAAGCTGGCGACATAAAAAGTCCTGGGATTGCATCGCCCGATGCTTCCCGGGTGGGCTTAGGCCAGTTGCCCAACCCGACTATAGCGGGAAAAGCTAGGCGGGGAGCCGAAGAGAGGTGACGAAATGGCGAAGTTGAGGCGCAAGCACTGGCCGATTGTTCATCCAGAGCCTAACGGAATTTTTCGATGTGGTCGGTGCGGCAAAGCGCGGAACACCCGACGGTCCATTGAACGTCACAACCTACAGAAGCACGCAGGAAAGCATTAACGGGACGAAGGCGGAACCGACGCAAGGGGGGGATGGGCGTGGAATACGAGAAAATTGAAACTCTTTACGAACGCGATGAGAGCACCCACAAACTGAAACCAGAACTCATCTTGAAGAATCCGATCTACGGAATCATCAAGACCTGGCACTGGACAGAAAAAATCGATGGAACGAATATCCGGTGCCTCTGGAATCATGCCGAACAGAAAGTCTCCTTCAACGGCAAGACGGATAACGCGCAGATTCATGCCGACCTCGTCAAATGGCTTTATGAGAATTTGTGTTTCGGCAAGTTCCAACAGGTATTCCCCGATGTGGATGTGATTCTCTACGGAGAGGGGTATGGAGCGGGAATTCAGAAGGGCGGGGACTACAGTCCGACCAAGAAGTTCATCCTCTTCGATGTCTTTGTGCTGGATCCCGTGAATTCCCGACTCGGGGGTTGGTGGCTGAATTGGGAAAATACCTGCGATGTGGCGCGGAAACTCGGTCTTGACCCTGTCCCCTACCTGGGCGAGATGACGCTTGAACGGGCTGCGGAAATAGTAAGGACTGGTTTCCAATCGAACCTAAACAGCGGCAAGGCAAAGGCCGAAGGGATGGTTGGTAGAACGGTCGAACCTCTGTTTGACAAAAAAGGTCACCGCTTGATTACCAAATTAAAGACGAAGGATTTCTGATAAGGCACAAGACGAAGCAGGAATGAAGGAGCAACAATCATATGAAGGAGCAACAACCATGAACGGCCATGAACACGAAACTGGAAACAAGCAAACTACTGAGGCGATTGCGGTCAACAGATCCCCGAGTCTCGGGAAACTAGCGGAGGCTCTAGCTAAAGCCCAAGGCGAAATAGTTGGGGCAATTAAGGACTCTGAAAACCCGTATTTCAAATCAAAGTACGCGGATCTCGCCAGCGTTTGGGAAGCGTGCCGACTCCCGCTTTCCAAGAATGGGTTGGCGGTAATGCAAACAACCACATGGAAACTTGTTGGAGAAACACAGACTTTGATTCTGGAAACAATGCTTATCCATAGTTCAGGGGAATGGAGGATGAGCGAACTTCCTATCAAACCTGTTAAGGATGACCCGCAAGGAATGGGCAGCGCCATTACCTATGGTCGCCGACAATCGTTAGCGGCGATAGTCGGAGTCTCACCCGAAGATGATGACGCGAATGCTGCAAGTGGGTTGGGAGTTCCCAGCGCGGCCAGGTCCGCCCCTCGCATCCCAAATGGGAAGCGAACTACGCCGCCGATTCCACCTCCGACATTTCCGCCCATTCCTCTTACGGGACCGACACAGCCAGCAGAACAAACTCCCGCGCCAGAGATTTCTCCCCCAGCCGACGGCGACAAAGCGGGGGCGGCACCTCCTGGGCAAAGCGTTCCGACCGGAGCGGCTGAGCCTGCTGCCCCCGTTGAGTCTCCCAAGGCGATGGACAGGGAGGAATTTCGCGCCTTAGCAGCCAAGTTGGCGACCCACGGCCTAGCTGGAACGCAAGCCAAGGCCATAACACTCATCAACGACTATATCGCTCGATGCGATGGGAAGCCGAGTATCGGGTCGGTCGTCAAAGAGAATGCTCAGAAGATTGCACGACTCTTGGCGCACCAACTCGAAAAGGACGGACCGGGTATTACCGTCGCCAGCATCAAGGCGGTGCTGGGAACCTAAGCGGAGGGTAGATTTATGCGAATGACCCAATTTCACGGTCTCCATTCTAGGGCGGAGGCGCTATTAACCCCAGGGGATGTTTGCCCGACCTGCAAGAGACTGCTTGAGAAGTTTCATTGCGTTCCTGACATTGCTGGGGAGACCGCGTCTGGAATGTTTGGCGAGGAATTCCCTCTCGGGGTTTATTTCCTGAAGGCGGGTGGAATCGCCCGGGAGTTCGTCCAATGGCAGGAGTGGTCGAGTGGACCAGTGATTGTAACCGCGCTGAAGGACGAGAAGGGTAATTGGATCGAAGAGTCGTTGTGGACAAGGGAGGAATACGACGAGGTCTCATAAGGAGGATTTATGGCCTTTACATCAGTTGAAGCGGTTGCTGCCCATTATCCAGGGTTTGACCGTAGCGTGGCGAACCAAGTTCCTTCTAATGCGGACATCCAGGATGCCATCGAGCGCCAGGGCGAGCGTCTTGCGACACTGGTCCTAGTTCGTGGTTATGCAACCGACGATTTGGCTACCTCTAATCCACAGGCCTACGCCCTACTTTCGCTTGCCTGCGAAGTGGGCGTGGCAGCGGACATGGGCGAGGTCTTGTGGTCTATGGTGGGATCGGAGAGTTGACCACCCAGTTGGGCCAATCCCGAGTCGCTGCGCCGTTCCTACGAAAACATGGTCGCCGAACTCAAACGGGGAGGTTATGACAAACTGTTCGCCCACTGAGGCTATGAGGAGGATATCAGCATGACAGGTTGGAACCTACCAGAGAAACACACGATTGGGGATTTCATTTCGGCTGTACTAAGCATTGAGAACAAAACGGACGCGGCTGATTTCTACCGGGGTTGCGTTGGGCATATCCAACGGCAGATTGACGCTAATAAGTGGGAAAGCAAACTTACCGCCGAAGAAGCCGCGAGATCAAACCTTGGTTGGTGTTTTGGCGAGGGTATGTCCGATGAACGGATTGCGATGTGGGTAAAGATTTGCGGAGCTTCGCATCCGGTTTTCGGGTCGGTATTACCCTCCGCGAAAGGTAATGACACGCTACAAGCCATTGCGGTGCGGGCCATCCATTTTTGAGCGATTCGGATGTGCCTATCGAAGTCTAGAGGATGAGAAGTTTGCACGTGAATGGACAAGGGAACGGGGGATTCGACACTACTGGATACCCTGTCGAACCTTACTGGCAACCGCTTGGATTCAACGCTGCATGGCCGCACCAATCCTAACGGCGGCGGAACTTAGCGGCAGGATGATAGAGGCAACTGGCCCGGGGAGAATCCAGTGCGACTGATTAACACCTACGACCAGTGTGTGGGATTTGGCGGAGATGTCATCGTACTTTTCTATCAGCGGAACGAGTATGGTCGGTTTAGCCGATCCGCCGCATTTCAAGTCGGTCGGTACAAAGATGGGCATGGGATGGCGACTGACCCATATGCCCACTGGCAGGACTCTGGGCACAAAACCTTCCTTGTCTCGGCCAACCATCGAGAAGGGGAAACGCCTCATCAGGCAAAGATGCGAACGCTCGCCGAGGCTATACAATGGGTGACGAAGAAATACGGCAAGCGTGAGTTTGTTCGTAATCGAATGGGCGACTGGGTTGAAAAGCGGGTAAACGATAAGTTCCCGCTGCCAAAGAGGAGCGCGACCGCCAAGGGTGAGGCTGGAACATGGATTTGAGTCCTGAACAACGGCAAGTCGCGGAATTCGGTAAGGGCATCCTCTTGGTTCTGGCGGGGCCGGGGTCGGGAAAGACTCGGGCACTTTGCGGACGATTTGCTTACCTTCTGAGTCACGGCAACCCGTGGCAGGATTTACTTTGCCTGACGTTTACCCGAACCGCTGCCAAGGAGATGGTTGACCGGCTAGCAGAAGAAACGGGCATTTCTCGGACCGCATTGAATAGCCGGATTATGACCTACCACGCCTTTGGGATGAGGGTCTTGCACAGTAGCGGGCTATTGCCAGCGGACAATCAGCGAGCCGTCGTTCCTGGCGCGAAGCAGAAAGCGCTCATCTGCCGCGTCCTACATCCTGGCATAGATTATGCGGATGCCAAGGCATTCATTGTGCTAGCCAAGCGTCGGTTCCGAACCGCCGTAGAGACCTTGGCGGACGCTCCAGATTACCGTACCAAGGTCTTGGCAAATATCTACGCCGACTATCAAGCCGCCTTGCATAGGGCAAAGCAGATTGATTATGACGACCAGATTTTCGAGGCTTGGCGGTGGTTGGATAGCAATCCCGACGCGTTGGCTCGGGTACGAGCACGCACACATCATGTTATGGTAGATGAATTCCAGGACACGACGCCAGCGCAACAGGCACTTTCTGAACTACTGGGCAAGACTGCGGAGAGTTTTGTTGCCGTCGGAGATCCGAACCAAAGCATTTTCGGCTTTGCTGGTGCCGCACCCTCAGTAATACAAAACTTCAAGCAGGAATTCCCGAACTCCAAAGTCCTCTATCTAGCGGGGAACCATCGGTCAACGAAACAGATAATTCACCAGTTCGCAGTCGTCGCACCAGACGAGGGTGGGCGAGTTCTTAATTCGAAGATGCTGGAAGCAGCCCAAAATGTGCCGTCAGGACCGTCGGTAGAAAGCAGCACATTCCCGACTCCCGACGTGGAGGTCGAGGGCATTCTGGATGAAATAAGCCGACAGAAATTAGACTATACGGATTGCGCCTTACTCTTCCGCACTAATCGGCAGATTCGCGTGGCGGAAGATGAATGTGCCAAGCGGGGAATCCCA
>Ga0315279_10009501_pt1 | contig 11581 bp, 11 predicted proteins | sample YL17G06_20_MG_FD_203694 | JGI IMG/M metagenome (GOLD analysis project Ga0315279, IMG submission 203694) | Sediment microbial communities from Yellowstone Lake, YNP, Wyoming, USA - YL17G06_20 | ecosystem: Environmental > Aquatic > Freshwater > Lake > Sediment | place: USA: Wyoming | collected...
ATATCCAAATATTACATAATATAATATGTAAGCATGCAAAATCAAAGCGAATTTGCTCAAAAATGCAAAAAAAATGATCTCCCTATAGGTTTAATGGAATTTTAAAACAAGTTGCGGAACTGCTGGACCCTCCGGATATGCTCTTTATCTATGGGATAATAATCCTGCTGCTTGAAAAATTCTTCCAGATTGAAAACATCGGCAAAATCTTCCGGCTTGTCTTTTTCGCGGCAGGTCATGAGCCCTATCCCGATCAGGTTGTACACAACGTTCCCGAAATCATCGGTTGTCTGGATCCCCCAGCCGGTTAGGACCTGCAGCGCGAGCGGTCCGAATTGTTTAACGGCGAATTCCGCCAGACCGCGCGAAAATTCCTGCCCGGTTACATGGCGTTTTTCCCCGATCTTGGTGAGATAAAACTCCAGACCGTTGAGCACAAAGAGATAGGCGGCCGTCGTGTAGCGCGTATCGCGGCCGGAGTTGATGATTTCTTTTTGGATTTTTTCAAGAACCTGGTCCGACGACATGAGCGCCATCCCTGAATACGGTTGGATATTTGATTTCCGTGTTCCGAAGCATGTCCGCGTTATTGGTGATCTCCAGCACCCATCTGCCGGTCCTGCCGATAAAACGATGCTGCATGATCGTGCAATATGTATTCTTGATCGCCGCGAACCGGGGGCGCTCGTCATCCGAAACGCCCGATTTGGACGGCAGGTTTACGGTCATGGGATTGATGAACCGGCCGTTCGCTTTCATGCGATAATCCAGATGCGGGCCAGTTGACAGACCGGTGGAGCCCACGAATCCCAGCAGGTCCCCCTGGCGGACATGCGCGCCGCCGGATATTCCGCGGGCGAAAGAACTCAAATGGCCGTAGCTGGTCTCATACGATCCTCCATGCCGCACGCGCACTAGACGCCCGAAGCCGGATTCGGCGCCGGCAAACGAGACCGTCCCGTCGGCGGCGGCGTAAACGGGCGTTCCGTCGGGAGCGGCATAGTCGATGCCCAGGTGCGGCCGCACAATGCCCAGAATCGGATGGCGGCGATGAAAGGAAAAACGCGAGCTGATGCGGTTGTAGCGAAGCGGGGCCTTGAGGAATTCTTTCTGCACCGATTTTCCGTCAAGGTCGTAGTAGACGGCGCGGCCGTCCGGTCCGTCAAGGCCTATGGCCCAGAACGACCGGCTATTATTGACATAATGAGCGGCCCGGACCGGGCCGCAACCGGCGTTCCTGCCGTCGGCATACTGCTCGTCGAAGACCGCCTCCACCGTATCGCCGGCGCGCGGGTCCATGAAAAAGTTGATGTCCCAGGCGAAAATATCGGCGATGGCGTTGACGACCGCGCCGTCAACATTCACAGAATCCATGGTTTCGGCAAGAGAGGTGCCCAGGATGCCGCGGGCAAAGCACTCATATGACCAGCGGACGACCGGCTTCCGTTGCGCCACGATACTGTCGCGGACAGCGGCCACGTTGTACCAGCAGACAAGCCGCGACAGCAGCGAAAACCTGTTCAGGGATCCGTCCGGGCTGAAACGGAACACCAGCGAATCGCCGGGAAACAGAAGCGAAAAACCCAGCGGCTTGAGATAGCGGCTGTATTCGTTTGCGCAGGCCGGCGGCAGACCTTGCGTAGAAAAAATAGCGGCAAACGTTTCGCCGGATCGCACCACGTGTGATACCGCTCGTTCGCGCGGCGCGGCGGCAAAAACCGGCAAGGGGTTGACTTGGGCGGGACTGATAGCGGCGTCGCGATACAGGCTGTAGCAGAAAATCACCAGGCTGAATATAAAAAAAGACCGGAGAATGCTGATGGGCATCCTCCGGCCGATGGATTTCCGGTCAATCATGCGGCTGCCGGCGTCAGAACGTGACGTGTTTGGCCGGGTTGTCGCCCGCCTGAAACGTCATATCAACGGAATATTCCTTGGCTCCCTTTACAAATTTCATAGTATGCTTTCCGGCCGCCACATTCAGCTTGGAAATGTTCGATTTGCCGATGAGCTTGCCGTCCATATAGACGTCGGCCACCGGCGGAATTGACGAAATGAATATCGTGGCCGGTTCGCCGCTCGCGGCGGGGGCCGCGGCCGGTTCGGGCGCCGGGGCAGGCGCAGGCGCCGGAGCGGGCGCGGGAGGAGGCGGCGGAGCGCTTGCCGCGGGCGCCGGCTCGGGCTCGGGCGCTGGCGCTGACGCTGGCGCAGGAGCCGCAGGTTTGGCGCGCCGTTCGAGCGTATAATTCACCTTTTTAGTACCGCCGTCGAACGTGACGATCTCATTCACCTCATTATAGCCGTCCTTTGCGAGTGTCAGCAGGATTTCGCCCGTGGGCGGGTTGCGGTAATCATACGGGGTTTTGCCCAGGACCTTGTCTTCGACCATGACCGACGCGCCCGAAGGAGTTGATGTAATGATAAGCTTCCCTGCCGCAGCAGCCACGGGTTTCGGCTCGGGTTTTGGCGCCGGCTCGGACGCCGGTTTTTTTTCCACTCTGGGCTTCTCGGCCGCCGGCTTTGGCTTTTCCTGCACCGACGCCGGTTTCGCCGGCGCGGGCGCGGCGGCGGCAGGCGCGACAGGGGCCTGCGCAACGGCCGCGGTCTCGGCTGGGGCCGTTGCCGGCGCCGGTGTGGGCAATTGCGGCGCCGCCGGTTGCGGAGCGGGCGCCTGCGTTGTCGGCGAAATCTCTGTTTTAGCAAGGAATTTCGGCACGAGAAAATAGGCCGCTGCACCGACAATTAGCAGCGCGACAACAACACCGATAATAGCGCCTATGGGTGAACCCTTCTTGGCCTCCGCGGCTTCCTCTTCCTCCCAGCGATCGGCTTTCGCTCTGGCTGCAGCAGGGGCCGGCTCGGCTTTTGGCGCGGCCGGTTGCGGCGGCGGCGCGTATTCGAATGACGGTTGCTGCTGCTGTTGCTGCTGCGGCGCCTGAAACATCGGCTCCTGCATCTGCGACTCGGGCCGCCGCACGGCAATCTGATCGTCGTAGACCGGCGCCTGGGGCTGCTGATCATAATTCTGGTATGCCGGTTGTTGCGGCGGGCGCTGCTGATACGCGGGCTGCTCGAATGATTGCTCAATGGCGCCGCGCAGATCGTCGAACTCGGATTTGGGTTTTGCCGGGGGCGCCTCGGCCTGCATGCCTTTGACCGCCGAAAGGCTGAAACTTGACGTCTGCATGATGATGTCTTCGGAGCTCTTGTATAGCTCCGCATCCGACGGGAACACCTTGATGAAATTGGGGATCCCCGCGCTCTGCAGCACCTGATAGACGTCGGAAGATGGGCCGATCAGCGACAGCCGGCCATTGGCGTCGAGGAATTGCCGGTTAAGGGAGAGCAGAACGTTGATGGCGTCGGAATAGAGATACTGCAGCGACGACAGGTCGATGGCCACGCTGCGATAGCCCTGCGGCAGGAGCGACGCCACTTTCTCGCGGAAGTCCCCTGAATCGAAAATCACCTCGTCTTCAAGCACGGGCTTGATAACAAGGAAAATGCCGACGGTCCTGGAATCGAGTCTGATGGGGACCTCCCTGTGAAGGTTGACGCTTTGAGTGGTCGGACGAACTGCCGATAATTCGCAATACGCCAGGAGGGAGTTGAACCCCCGACCTACGGCTCCGGAGGCCGTCGCTCTATCCAACTGAGCTACTGGCGCATTCAACACCGGGTCCCGCGGATCGCGGGACCTTTCAGACGAGAATAAAGATAATAAATATATATGCTTTAATTCAATAAAAGCGTCTTTAAATGTTTCGAATCCTCAAACGGCTTTAAGACGATCCATGATGGCGTCGGTCATGCGCAAAACGCGCAATGCCTCGGCGCCGGGGGTGGCGTTCGCCGATTCGTTTCCGGCAATGGCACGCACGAAAGCATCGAGCTCCAGCGCCAGCGCATCGGTTTCGCGCAGCACCTCGCGCGTCTGGGCCACGGGACGGCCGCCGTCCTGGGCCGTCGTCAAATAACAGTGGACGAATTCCTTTTTATCAAGGTCGACCGAATAGTAATTGTCTTTCTGAAACAGGCGCAGCTTGCGCATCTTTTTCGTGGAAATACGGCTGGCCGTTACGTTGGCTATGCAACCCGATGGAAAGGAAAGGCGGATATTGGCGATGTCGATGTCTTTGGAAACAACGGGCACTCCCGTGGCGGCGATGGTATGGTAGACCGGCTCTTCATTGCACAGCCGCGCGATCAGGTGCAGGTCGTGCACCATGAGATCGAGGACCACCGGCACATCGGTGCCGCGGGGCGAAAAGGCGGCCAGGCGGTGGATCTCAATGAACCGGGGTTTGGGACTGAGCGCCATCAGACGCAGAAACGCCGGATTAAACGCCTCTGAATGGCCCACGTGCAGCACACGGCGCTTACGCGCGGCAAGATCCACCAGCGGGCGGCCGGCGGCGTACGAATCGGCCAGGGGCTTTTCCACCAGCACATGCTTGCCGGCGGACAAACAGGACCTTGTGATGGCCGCATGGGTCGAGGCGGGCGTTGCCACGATGACGGCGTCGGATTGTTCAAGCAGTTCATCAAGGCAGCGGGAGGCATTGACGCCGAATTTGTCCGCCGCCGCCTGGCCGCGCTGCGCATCGGCGTCGAAAACGCCGATAAGATTGACATGCTGATGGCGCAAGCATTTGTCAATGTGATATGAACCGATGACGCCGGCGCCGACAATGCCGATGGTAATGGTGTTCATGTCGTCTCTTTTCCGGATAGCGCCCCCGTCAGCCGCTGGGCGAGCCAGCTGTACCGGCGCAAAGCCTGATCATTCTGCACGGCAACGGACAGCGCGCGCGGCGCGCCGATGAACACGCACAGCTTTCTCGCGCGCGTGAGCGCCGTATACGCGAGGTTCCGCTGAAGCATAATATAATGCTGCGTAGCAAGAATAATCACTACCGCTTTGAATTCGCATCCCTGGCTTTTATGAATGCTGATGCAGTAGGCGGGCACCAGTTCATCGAGCGCTGCGGCGTTGTAGGCAATGCGCTGGCCGTCGAAATCCACGACAAGCGAGGATCCATCCACGATATCGGTAACATACCCGATGTCGCCGTTAAAGACCCCCAAATCATAGTTGTTGCGCACCTGCATGACTTTGTCCCCGGGCGAAAAGGCGCGCTCTCCCCGCACAAGCCGGGCGCGGCCGGGATTGAGCGCCTCCTGGAGCAGCGAATTGACATGCTGCGTGCCCAGCACGCCTTTATGCATGGGCGACAGCACCTGGATATCGGCAATGGCGTCGAACCCGTAGCGCCTGGGCAGCCGGCTCGCGACCACGTCGACCACGGTCGCGCAGCAACGGCCCTCATCTTCTTCCACCAGGAAAAAACAATCGTCATCTTTGTCATTTGCAAACTTTGGCGTTGTGCCGCCGATGATCTGGTGCGCGGCCCGCACAATGGCGCTTTTCTGCGCCTGCCGGAATATGGCGGTAAGGTGGACATGCGGAATTTTCCGGCTGGCGATCAGGTCGGCAAGCACGCTGCCCGGCCCTACCGACGGCAGCTGGTTGTTGTCGCCCACGAACATGATGCGCGTGTCCGGACCGATCGCCGAAAGCAGGGAGCGGAACAGGAAGATGTCGACCATGGAGACTTCGTCGAGGATCACCACGCGGGCGGGCACGGGATTCTGCGCATTGCGCGCGAAAAAGAAGCCGCCCTTTTTTGGCCGGAACTCCAGCAGACGATGAATGGTCTGCGCCGCTATGCCCGCCACCTCGCCCATGCGCTGCGCGGCGCGTCCCGTGGGCGCGGCAAGCGCCACGGTCACGGAATGTTCGCGCAGAAACGAGACGATCACCTGGAGCGTGGTGGTTTTGCCGGTGCCCGGGCCGCCGGTGAGTAGAAAGATCGGCTTTGTCAATGCCGCCTTGATCGCTTCCGTCTGCTTCGGGTCGCCGCTCCAGCCGGTGCGGATGCTGTAGGAGGCGAGCCAGCTCTCGAATTTACCTTCGGGAAACCCCGGTCCCGTGTCCGGGCGGCTGATGCGCGCGCGCAGCATTTCGGCCACGGCGTTTTCCACGGCAAAGGATTGAGGCAGGTAGATGCGTCCTCCGTCGTTGATCGCGTCGCGCGCGGCCACCATCTGGTCAAGAGAAAAAACGCACAGCTCCGGCGGCGCCTCCAGGACGTTTGCGGCCCGGGAGGTCACCTCATCGACGGGCAGGTAGACATGGCCGTCGGCCAGCGCCTCCTGCACTACAAAAAGAAGCCCGGCGCGCACGCGGCGATAGGAATCACGCTGGTAGCCGGCCCTGCGCGCGATGGCATCGGCTTTTTTAAAACCCACGCCCCAGATGTCGTCGATAAGCTGATACGGGTTCTGTGAAATGATCTCCTGCGCTTTGTCGCCATATGCGGCATGGATTTTGGCGGCGAACGACGGCGTGACGCCGAATTGCGAAAGAAAGAGCATGAGGTTGCGCACCGATGCCTGCTTTTTCCATCCCGCGATGATTTTTTCGAGCGTCTTGCGTCCGATGCCGGGAATTTCCAGCAGCCGCTGCGGCTTTGTATCCAGTATGTCAAGCGTAGCTACCCCGAATGTTGCTACGATTTTCTTCGCGCGGGATGCGCCGATTGAGGAGAAGATCCCCGATCCCAGGTATGCGGCAACGGCGCGCTCGGTGGCTGGCCGCGTGATTTCATACTTCTCAACGTTGAACTGGCTGCCGAAGCGCGGATGCAGTTGAAATTCGCCGGTCAGGGTCGCCGATTCGCCGGGCTCAAGGGTCGGCATGGCGCCCACGCATATGACGGGGGCGGGGCGGTCATCGGTCTGCAGCCTGATGACGCAGAAACCGCTGTCGTCGTTGCGAAATGTGACGTCGGATACGATGCCGGCAAGCGTCGTCATGGGCGGCTAATGAGAATATGCGCGCGGGGGAGATATGGAAAAGGCGGGACCGGCGTCCCGCCTTAGTTCCATTCCTTTCGCGAAAGCCGCTTATCTCTTTTTATGGCGGTTCTTCCGGCGCATCTTTTTGCGCTTGTGACGGTTGATCTTGGCCTTCCTCTTCTTCTTGACACTTGACATTCGAACGCTCCTTCAGGGGAAAGGGTGTATGCCGGAACTATCGGCGATTGTTTCGTCACTAAAAATGCGTTGCGCACTCCGCGCGGGTCAACCGGCGCCGCCGATCAGGTATGATAATCCGCGTTTATCTTCACATACTCATACGAAAAATCGCAGGTATGCGCAATGGCGGTATGCGCGCCCAGGCCCAGGTCCACGTCAACGGCCACGACCTTCCGCTTCAGCCGCCCGATCATCGGCTTCACAGCGAACGGCGCCGGCGTCGTCCCGCGGCAGACGGGCACGCCGCAGAGCTTCACCAGCAGGCGCCGTGCATCGAAGAGGGCGCCCGAATAGCCGATGGCCGCGAGAATCCTGCCCCAGTTGGGATCGTTGCCGAACATGGCGGTCTTGACAAGGTTGGAGTTGGCGATGGCGCGCGCCGCTTGTTGCGCATCGGCGTAGGTGCGGCCGCCCCGGACGGTGATCGCGATGCGCTTGGTGGCGCCTTCGCCGTCGGCGGCGATGTTCATGCACAGCTCGTTGCATACGGCAAAAAGCGCATCGGTAAAGAGCGCATGGCCGGCATTGCCCGAAACGGCGCAACGCGAAGCGCCGTTGGCCAGCACCAGCGCCATATCATTCGTGCTGGTATCGCCGTCAACGGTCAGGTTGTTGAAGGTGCGGTCGACGACGTTTTTGACGATGCGGCGCAACGCGGCCGGGGCAATGCGGGCATCCGTGGTAATAAACGCCAGCATGGTCGCCATTTTCGGAGAGATCATGCCCGCGCCTTTGCAGCATCCGCCTATCCGATACGATCCGCTGCGGGTGCGCACCTCAACAGCCGCTTCCTTCGTAACGGTGTCGGTGGTCATGATCGCGCGTGAGAACCGCGCGCCGCCGTCCGACCGGAGCGCCGCGGTACAACGAGGGATACCGCGCTCGAACGCATTCATGGGCAGGTGATGGCCGATGACGCCGGTGGACGCGGTCAGCACGGAATCGGCGCCGCAACCAAGTCGGTCGGCGACCAGCCGCGCGATGCGCTGATTGTCGTGTTCGCCGTGTCTGCCGGTGCAGGCGTTTGCATTGCCGCTGTTGACGATGACGGCACGGATGCGGCCTGAGGGCAGCAAATCGGCGTTGCGGCAAACGCAGCAGGCGCGGACTCTATTGGTAGTAAAGCAGCCGGCGGCCGAGCAGGCGGATTCGCTGGCGACCAGCCCGAGATCAAGGGCTTTTTTATCGACTTTGATGCCCGCGGCGATGCCCGCGGCGCTGAAACCGCGCGCAACGGCAACGCCGCCGGAAATGGTGCGAATCGACGAACGCGGATATCCGCGCATAGGCATTCCTCACGGTGATTAAAGGTGATCGGAAATATACATGATCGAGCGGCCGTGGAGAATTGTTGACTATCCTGCGCCTGAACATTTATACTTAAAGCGGGTATGTTCTCACCAATGAAAGCATTTTTCCCATGAACCGTCGCCGGAGCCGGCCTTTTTTTTCCGCGGCGGCCATGGCCGCAGGCATCTGCGCCGCCGCGGCATGCGCGCAGGACTCATGGTCCGATCAGTCAATCGACACGGCCGCGCCGGCCGATGCGTCGGCCGGCCGCACGGCGGATGGTTCCTATATCGTCAAGCGATGGGACACGCTGTGGGACCTGGCGCAGAAGTTCATGAGCGATCCATGGAAATGGCGGACGATATGGCAGGCCAATCCGCAGATCAACAACCCCGACCTTATCTTCCCCGGCGACAAGCTGGTCATCCCGCCGTTTGATCCATCCGCCGGGGCCGGGCAATCTTCATCGGCAGGCGCGCCGCCGGGCAGGTTCGCCGCCGGACAGGGGCTTCTGGATATCCATTCAACCGCCGAGGAGGCCGCCGCGGCGGAATCGCAGAAAACGGCCCCGGAGACGACCGCGGGCCCGTATGCCGGCATTGGCGGAGCACTCGACTATCGGGGGTTCTTTTCGCCGGAATTCATGGCCAAAATCGGCTATCTGGTCTTCGACAAAGACGGGCGCGGCGTCATACATCCCGGCAACGGCGTAATCGAAAAATGCAAAAAGACGGATGTGTATCACCAGTTCGACAGCCTTGACATCACCCTGTACGGCACGGCCTCGTATGCTCCCGGCGATTCCATTGACATCATCCATTCGGACCGGTTTGTCAAGTTCGGCGTCAAAACGCCGGTAACGGCAAACCTGGTGCGGCCGGTGGCCCGTGCCCGCGTTACCTACGTTTCGAACGGGGAAATGCGCGCCCGTATCGTCAAGGCATGGGACGTGATCGGCTGCCGCGACCGCGTGGCGGCGACGAAGTCGGCCGCCCCCCTGGATATCGATACGATTATCGACGCATCGAACGAAATCATCGCCACGGTGTTTGCGCGGGTCGAAGAGACCGAAAGCCCGTATCTGTATCAGACGGTTATCATCGAAAGCGGCGCCGCTGACGGCGTGCTGTTGGGCGACCTGTTCTTGGTATATCCGGTTGATAAAAAGACAGCAGTGGACGAACACCCGTCGGCGCTGGCCTGTGCCGTCAATCTGGGCGAACGCTCAAGCACCCTTGTGATCGTCAAGATGTTCGCCAGCCGCATCGCCCCGGGCGATCAGGCGAAGCTTATCAAGCGCATCCGTTTCAAGAGGTAATCCTTCCTACCATGACGCGGTTTTTCGTCAAAGCCGGCAGGTTTCTCATTATCAGCAGGCGCAATCGCCGCGTTCGCAACTCGGCGATTTTTCTCTTTAAGAATTTCTTTGTCCTTGGAGCGGCGATCGTGATGGCCGAAGTGCTGCTCATATATCTCGGCGTCAACGGCACCTATCTTCCCCTGCCGCACCGGCTCATGAGCGCGGTTGCGCGCCTGATATTCTGATCTGAAAAAAAGGCCGGAAAACCGCGGAGCATTTTGCAGATTTCCGACATGACGTCGGCATGCTCTCCGGGTTTTCCGGCCTTTCCTGCGCACGGCTGCGCTTGCCGCAGCCGGATTTTCCGTTTTACATCGCGCTATCGCCTGCCATACGAGACATCCGCGGACCGGCTTTCATCGCCGCCGGCTGATGCGGGTACTGCTGATGGCGGTTGCGCCGCCTGCGTTGCATCCGGAGCGCCTGAGGCCGGCGGTGCCGCTTGATTGCCGGAGGCGGCGTTTTCTTCTTCCAGGGTTCTGCGTTTGACGATAATCCGGCGGCCGTGCTGAATGTCCTCGCCTGCCGAAGGCCCGGCCGCAGGAGCGACCGTATCGGGCTGAACCGGAGGAGTGATTGCCGGCGGCGCTGAAGCGGGCGCTTCCACGCGGGGCGCAACGGGCCCTCCCTGCTGCTGCGGCCGCGGGGAATTCTGGCCGTAGGGCGGCCGGCTGTCGCGTCCGCCGTATTGCGGCCGTCCCCGATCTCGGCCTCCGTCACGATGACGGTTGTCGCGTCCGCCCCTGCCGCCGCGGTCACGGTCCCGGTCGCGGTTGTACGGCGGCTGATCGCTTCTTCTTTGTGAAGAATCTCCGGGCGCTCCCGAGGGGCCTCCGCGAATCTCCCTGCGCGCCTCTTCCTGGTTTTTTTCCGCGGAACGCAGGCGCAGGTTGATATCGCGCAATGAGCGGTCGATGGAGGCCACGGCCGGCGGCTGGCTTTGCGCCGGCTGAAGGCGAGGCTGTTCGAAATTCGGTTTATCATGCGGCCGGCTTCTGTCGTCGTGCCGCTCGGGCCTGTCGCTCGGCGTCCGCGTTGGCGGCTGGCCCTGGAGCGACCGGTTGATTTTGCCGTTCTGGGCAATCACCAGCGAGAGCGTGATGATCTGCAGAATTGCCAGCACGGCGAGTGCTGCATACAAAGCAATGGTTGCTGGATCCATAAAATGAAAACTCCGTTGAAAAATGTAGTATCTCGCGTCATGTCCCGGCGTACGCGGCATATCAGCTTTTCGGCTTGATACGGCTGTTCGATGAGTCGTGTTTTCCGCGGCCTTCTATGCGGCCGGACTTGAAAAATGCCGTTGGTGCGGTTCGGCGTTGCGGGTCTCGATGGTGCGTTCACCACGGCTTTCGACTATGCTGAGCGGCTTCCGCTGTTTGCGGCGGACTGGTGTCGGGATATCAGACGTCGATGTTGGTTTGGACGATACCCTATGCGTCCACGAATCTTGACAACGGCACGCGTGCTGCCGCTGCAATGTGCGTGATCATATCTTCCGGAATTTCAAGGAGCCGATGCCCTGATTATTATAAAACGGAAAAAACTTCAGGTTTTTGGCGCTGACGGCTGCTTTTCATCCGCGGGTCGGGTTTCCTGCTTGAGAGAATCGATTGAGGAGAGGACCTGCTGCAGAATGCCGAGGCGCTTGGAAATGATGAGTATTTTGCTCCAGATAAAAAACAGTATCAGGGCGAAAAAGAAAAAATTGACTACCCAGATCAGTTTGACGAATTCCATATAATCCTATACCCTATTCCAAGATATGTTTTTCCTTGCCTGAAAAGCAATATCCGCGCGAACCGGCGCCCGCTTGATTGGCGCGGATAT
>Ga0315279_10009506_pt1 | contig 11578 bp, 8 predicted proteins | sample YL17G06_20_MG_FD_203694 | JGI IMG/M metagenome (GOLD analysis project Ga0315279, IMG submission 203694) | Sediment microbial communities from Yellowstone Lake, YNP, Wyoming, USA - YL17G06_20 | ecosystem: Environmental > Aquatic > Freshwater > Lake > Sediment | place: USA: Wyoming | collected...
TGCAAGGGGATGCATATTGAGACGCAGTTTTACTTCAAAGGAGCCATCATCCAGTTCCTGCTCCGAGACCACCTCGGCTCCGGCAACAAGACCATCCACCTGAGTACGAATCACATCACTCTCCGTCATGAAGTTCTTGACGGTGGTCTTAGCGCTGACGCGCACGCCCTCAATTTGTTCAAGGAGGTTGCGCTGGGCATCCACCTTGGCTGCCTGTTTGGCAAGGAGTTTTCCCTGGGCGGTGCTGACGGGAGCGGCAGGTGGCGTCCCATGCCCGATGGCTATGATATCGCCCTCAGCCCAGGACATATCTGCCATCTGCGGCGGCGGCAACGTTCCCTCCGTTGGCACAACTTCAGAGACACCTCTGCCGGTTACCTTGATATAAACAGGGACTGTGCTATGGCATGAGGTAATTAACGCAACGAGGCAAAGTAAAAGCATCAGCGAGCCGAAACAAATAATTCTCATAGATACTCCCCCTTTTTTCAGTCCGCCTCAGGCGGACAAAATGAATGAAGAAACTCCTTCAAAAACCGCTACAGGTCAAGAAAAATAGGTTATTGTGAAAGTCCTGTAATATTACCACAAAGACTCAAAGTCACGAAGTTCTTCAAGACTTTACATTTCTGTCATATCCGGCGGTATTTGCGCGCTTGTCCTTCTTCGCGCCATTGCTCCCAGAGGCGGTGGAAACGGCTTTCATAAAGATACTCAAAGAGGTCAAGATGTTCAGGGTCAATCTCCATACAGCGATCGCGCAGTTTTCCAATCTCAATGGCGATATCCACCCACGGGAGGTCGGAATAAAGGATGAGGGAAGCAATGCGGTCGGCGCCTCGTTTCAATTCTTCTGCCGGTTCCATAAGTTTAACTCCATGACTTAAAGAGCAGGTGCAGGCACGAAAGATATGTTGCGCCACAAATCACCGCCCCCGACACAACCTGAACCAGGATATGAATCGGCATCCTTGCTATAATAAGGCACGGGAGACACCCGGCAAGGCATGAAATGATAATAATACCAAACGGGCGCGGTTCGAACAACTTCCACCACTCAAGGCGCGTGGCGAGCTTGATTATGAAAACATAAAATACCACCTGTCCCATTGTGGCGATGACGAGCCCGAGCGCCACGCCAACCGGTCCCATCCTTGCCGCCAGTATGAGGCTTAATGTCAGATTCGCCACCAAGTCAAACACTGCCCCGACTATGACACTCCTCGTCTTCCCCAACGCAAACAAAATAGACTGAAAGGAGATTATCCTCAGCGGGAGCATCAGTAGATATATGCGAAAGACAGGCACGGCGGCAAGATAGGACTCTGTATAAAGGATGAGGTAAATCTTCGGCGCAAAAATCATGAGGAAACCAAAGAGTGGAAAGAGGATGAGCGCCGTCTTGACAGACGCATTTCTGAAGAGCGTGGCAAATTCCTCCCACCTGCCCTCATGTCTGATGCGGGAAATCTCGGGAATAACCACCGCAGAGATGGAGCCAATCAGGATGCCGATGAAGGGTATCTCCTGCGCACCGTATTGATAAACCGCCAGGTCCTTCACGGTGAAAAGGAAGGAGACCAGTATCCTGTCCAGCCCGCGCGAAAGGACGTCTATCATGCTATTCAATCCCAGAGGAAGGATATATATAATTTGCTCTCTGAGGAGGGATGAAGAGAAAGCGGGCGGCTCTACCGAGACGAGGCGACGGCATACGGCAAAACTGACAATGAATCTCGCCAAATTTACAACTCCCAGGAGATAAAAGACACTCTGTATGGGCATGTGGAAGAGGACGGGCATGACCACCGCCGTAAAATGAAGCACTGCGAAGAGGATACTGAGTCCCGCCATAAGTGTGTGACGGTTGATGGCAATCAGGATGGCATCGCCAAAACTTGCCGCCAGGACAAAAAGGAGATAAAGGCATGATGCCCTGATGAGAGAGGCAAGCGGGGGGTTGGTAAACTTCACTGCAAGCCAGTCCGACAGGAAAAAGGCGGCAATGGTGGTGACGACACCGAGATAACTGAGGATGAGGACAGACTGGTAGAAAAATCCCTTTTTTCGCCCGCCACCAAGATTGGGAAGGAAATAATAAATACTCGTCGGCACCCCAAAGAGGAAGAGCATGGAGAAGAGATTGATAACCAGCATGGTCTGCTGATAGGAGCCGTTCATCTCCTTTGTGAGGGCGCGCGCAAAAATGATATTGATAAGGAAAAGATTGAGGGAGCTAAAGAGTTTGCTCAGGCTGACAATGCCGACCTTTTTACTGAGGGTGCCTATCCTGAGATAATGAGTCATGACATGCGATAACCGGGCTTATTCATGCCCGTCTTTTCAAATTCCGCCCCGTAGCGGCTGCACAACACACCAAGAAGCATCTGTAAAACATGCGGATACGTCAACAAAAGTCTTTACAGTGGCGGAGGATGGATTTACAAACACTTAGTAAAGTGCTGATAAGTCAGCACAAGAATATGGCATAACCAATTTGGAGGGATGGTGTTGTTATCCGCCCTTGTCAAATCTCTGCGCCCGCGGCAGTGGACAAAGAACCTCCTCTTATTCGCCGGTCTCATCTTCACGGGCAATATGAAAGACCTGCACCTGCTGGGGCGCTCACTGGCTGGCTTTATCCTCTTTTGCATACTCTCCGGCGTGATGTATCTCGTTAATGACGTCCGTGATATGGAGAGCGACCGTCAGCATCCGGAAAAGAGGCATCGTCCAATTGCATCGGGTGAGTTGCCGGTGCATGTGGCGCTGTCGGTGGCATTTCTGCTGGGCGTGCCCGCACTGGGGCTCTCCTATTACCGTATTGGGGTTGCCTTCGGAAATTGCGCCCTCTTCTATGTCATCCTTGTGACCCTTTATTCACTCAAATTCAAAAATCATGTGATAATTGACCTCCTGATGGTAGCGCTGGGGTTTGTGGTGAGGGCGGTGGCAGGGATTGAGGCGATGGCGGTGAATGGAAAGGCTCCGGAGGTCACACCATGGTTTCTTGCATGCACACTCTTTCTGGCGCTCTTTCTGGCGATCTGCAAGAGGCGGCACGAGATAATACTCCTGAACAACCGGGCATCGGAGCACCGGCAGGTCCTTGAGGAGTATTCCCCCGCCTTTCTTGACCAGATGGTGGCGGTCACGACAACTGCAACTGTCCTTTCCTATGCCCTCTGGAGCACCATAGGGACAATCGGGAAGTTTGCCGGTTACCGGATGATGATTTACACCCTTCCCTTTGTCCTGTATGGAATTTTCCGTTACCTGTATCTTGTTTACCAGAAGGAGGAAGGTGGGGCGCCGGAGAGCATCCTGTTGAAAGACCGCCCGCTCCAGGTCAACATCCTCCTCTGGGTGATTTCGATAATTATCCTCATATATTTTTACAAATCTACTTGAGATTCCTCCTCTTCATCCTTCATCCTTCACCCTTCATCCTTGTCAATCCTCTTGCGATTTCTCCGCGGTCTATTTACGGAGCCTACTCTGCGCTCCGTCGCCAAAGCTATGTAGCGTCGGCGCCCGAAGCGGCTGCGAAGGCTGGATATGCGCATACTCATTATGAGCCATAATCTGATTGAGCGGGGGAATTACTTCCGATAATCGAATATTTCGTTTGATTTTCCATCTTATGGAACGTAGAAGATATACTATGTCTTGTGATTGGGAATATGAGCGATGTTTTCTTTTGCTTCTGGATGACAATCCAGAAACAAAGATATCAAAGAATATATTGGCAAGTCCTCTTGGATTAGCTGTTAATATAATTAAACGTCTATTTGACAATGATTTTGATCAACTGAAAGATGAACTGGATCAAATCAAACTTTTCGCTGCCGGGATGAATCGCGCTCATCAATTACAAACATCAAATCCTTTGGCTTCATACTGTTCTTATATGTTTTCATTTCAACAGTTTTTTAACAGTTCTTACAGGGCAAGGCAAGGGAAAGTTTTAGAAGCTATGATTCATGATATATTAAAAACATATTGTAATTGTAATATGGTTTCCCAAAGCCCAAAAGAAACAAAAAAATTTTTAGGAGACTTATTCCAATCTGGCGGTCCAAGATTTGATGCTGATGCCGTGGGTATTGACTCAAATAATAAAAAAGCGCTAATCATGCAGATTCGTTCAAGAGATGACACGGGTGGCACAACTGCTAAAGGTTCTTTAGTTGATTTATTGAGAGAACTGCTTCGTATTAATTATCCACCCATAATGCCTGTTTCGTATTTAATTGGTGTTTGGGAACCGAGAGAATCCAATCAGCGCAATTCAACAATTGATAAAATATATTCATCATTACAAGACTTTTTAAAAATAGATAAGGATAAATTTTTCAAACAAATAGACCAAGGAATAAAGGTAAGAAAAAATATTTCGTTAACATTAGCATATGGAACAAATGCCATTACTAAATTTCTTTATTCGTGGTCATCAAATAAAAATAAAGAAATCTTAAATTCAATAACAAATATCACTCATAAAATTGAGAACTGGGATGACTTATGGATTGCGTATGCCGTGGCCAGTTTAGAGTTAGGCACAGTATGTCTAAATAAAACTTCGAATATATCCTTACTTAATACCAAGTTTGAAAAAGTTGGCATTCCATTTGATTATGATTCATACGAGTCATTAGTCAAATCAATTAACAACATTGCCAATAGTATTATTCGTTTATGGTCTGAAAATAGCATTCCCTTAAAATCTCCTGCTGATCAACTTTATTATATCAGAGATCTATTATTTTTAAAGGCTTGTTATGCAAACTTATCTTTTTGAAATACATACTCCTAATATAAAAGATTATAATGAATCTGAAATCACTCCTATTTGTTTCAGAGAATTAGTTCCCGAAATTACTGATACAAATTATCTGACACATGACCTTTTCTATTACCCCGCAAAATTTATTCCACATGTTGTTCGTTATTGTATCCAAAAATATTCAAAAGAAAATGATACAATAATAGATCCTTTTGCCGGATCGGGAACAGTTGGCTTGGAATCATATTTATGCAAAAGAAACTCATTTTTATTGGATCTGAATTTGTTATTGAATCATGCTATAAAAGTTAAACTTCCAACAGATAAAAAAATGATAGATAAAATGATTTTGTATAAATATCTTGTGGAAATGACAAAAAGTGAATTCAAATTTATACCATCATGGTCAAACTGTTATTATTGGTACCCGGAAAATATCTTGAATATCCTCACAAAATATTGGGGTTTTATAAAATCATCAGATAGAGGAATTATAACAAGAATCGTTGAGACTGCACTTATTAAAATAAGTAAACATTTTTCATACGCGGAACACAAAACGCCCAAACTCTTTAAATCTAAAAGGAAAATAGAGTATATAAATGATCTCTTGAAAACTGATTGGCATAAAAAACTCAATGATACCCTTTTTGAAATATCCTTCGAGATTGTGGATAAAATTAACAGTTTCAATAATATTACAAGAAGATATATCAATTCAGTCACGTATTATGGGGGTGTCGATTCATCATGTTTCAATTTTCCTGAAAATATATTTTTTGATATGCTGATAACATCCCCTCCATACTTGCAAGCCCAGGAATATATTCGAACCTCCAAAATGGATTTATATTGGCTCGGGTATAATGATCAGGATATAAAAAGATTAAGCATGCTGGAGATTCCCTATAGAAAACCAAATAAAATTATTGAGACTAAAACCCTTATCAAAGTTAAAAACATGCTTAAACGAAAAGATTTACTGAATATGCTGGACTCATATTTTTGCTATGTTATCCAAGCTCTTGAAAATTCTATGATGAAACTTAAACCAAATTCCAGAGCTTGTATTTTTTTGGGAAATCCTAAAATAGATGGAATTGAAGTGGAAATATGGCGAATTGTTAAAGAATATTTTTACGAAAAAAACTTCGTTTTCGAGGGTGTTTATGAGGATAAAATTAAAACTCGTCAATTATTTGGTATGAGAAAAAATAAAAATCCAGAGGGAATGAAATCGGAATACCTTTTAGTTATGAAGGCATAACTTTTTTTAATAACTTGTCTTATAGCATTTCTTTACCGAATAAGTATATTCATGAAATTTCTGATCTTGAGCCACAATCTGATTGAGCGGGGGAATTACTTCCGCGCCCTGAAATTTGCCGGGTTTCTGGCAAGCCGGGGACATGATGTCACCTTTATGCCCTCTTCTTACAGATGGTACAAGCCGAAAAAATACATGGTCGGGGCGGTGAGGGTGATTGAATCGCCGAGCTGGTCATTCATCATCGGGAAAGATGACGGCTGGTCGCCCATAGGCACTATTTACCGCATCTGGACAGCCCTGAGGCGGAAATATGACATTGTTTACGGTTTCTCACATAAGCCGGTCGATTTTCTTCCGGCGTGGTTCGCAAGGATATTCCGCAGGAGTTTTTACATCACGGACTGGTGCGACTGGTGGGGCAAGGGGGGACTTTTTGAAAATATCAAATATTTCCGCAAGCATGACACGCGCCTCTCGCGGATGAAAAAGATGATTCTCGCCGCTTATGACAGGGTGGAGGCGCTCTTTGAGGAGTTTGTCCCGAGGCGCGCCGATTTTGTCACGGTCATCTGCCGCGCCCTTTATGAGCGGGCGCGCGCAATCGGCGTGAAAGAGGAAAATCTCCTGCTCCTCGTCTCCGGCGCGGACACTGAAAATATCCAGCCGATGAACAAGGCGGCGGCGCGGGAGTATATCGGACTGAACAAATTTTCCGATGACTGGCGGGAGATGGCGCTCCTCGGATACACGGCAAATTATCACTTAGACGAGGATTTCCTTCTCAAGGCATTTTCCCGTGTGTGCCGCGCGCATCCGGGTGTGAGGATGCTTATTGTCGGGGCGGAATTCCGCCAGAGCGAGGAGAGGATGAGGGAATGGGGGCTGAAGATTTTTGATGCCACAGGCGGCGGAAGCATAACGCCGGCGCATAACATCATCCACTTCGGCAGACGCCCCTTCAGGGAGATGGGGGCATTTCTCGGGGCGTGCGATATTTTTCTCCTCCCGATGACGGACATAGTTTACAACCGGGGGCGCTGGCCTCACAAGGTGGGTGATTATCTCGCCGCGGGGCGCCCGATTATTGTCAATGACGTCGGCGATATCCCACTGCTTATCCGTGGAAGGGATGTGGGATATATTGCCAGACCGGACGCCGCCGATTTTGCGGAAAAGATTATTCAAATGCTCAGCGAGCGCGAGAAATGGGAGATGTTCGGAGTCCATGCGCGAAACCTCGCCGAAACGGAACTGAACTGGGAGAGGCTCGGAGAGCAGCTCTATGAGAGGATAAGGGAGAGATGAATCTGCCGGAGGTGTCCATCGTTGTGCCCGTCTATAACGGGGCACAGCACATCGCATCATGCATCGAAAGCCTTCTTACTCTTGACTATCCGGAGGAGAAGAGGGAAATCATCATTGTGGATAACGGCTCAACGGACAGGACGGCGGAGATTGCGTCGTCTTACCCGGTGAGGCTCCTTTCCGAGAACCGGCGGGGTGTTTCCTGCGCCCGAAACACGGGCTGGCGTGCGGCGCAATTCGACCTCATCGCCTTCACGGACTGCGATTGCCGTGCAGAGAAAAACTGGCTTTCCGCCCTTGCGCCGCATTTTGAGGACGTCACAGTGGGCGGATGCGGCGGAAAACTGAAGCCCGCAAATCCGCACAGCCTCGTTGAGGAATATGTCATTTATAAAGACATACTTACACAGGAAAGGGCTATGCGGGATGAGCCAATCTCGCCGCCATTCATCATCACCGCCAACGCAATGTACCGCAAAAGCGTTCTGGAGGAGGTGGAGGGTTTTGACGAGTCATTCACCGTGGCTGGCGAGGATGCAGACCTTTCATGGCGCGTTGCCTGGAAGGGATATAAAATCATCTATGAGCCTGAGGCGAGCATCATCCATTACCACCGCTCCACCCTTTGGGGACTATTGATGCAGGTAAGGGCGTATGGCATGGGAACGTCGTATTTGTTCTGGAAACACCGCCGGAGGTTTGGATATAACTCATTCATAGCACGCCAGGTTTACGGGGAGTTGGTTGCCTCTTTTTTCAAGGCGCCTTTTCACCTGATATTCAGGAAGGGACGTCTGAAGCGCCTGATTCCCGCCCTTGATTTTCTGGGGGCGCTGTTTTTCCTGAGCGGCAAAATAACAACCAGTCTGAAACTCAGGGTTGGATTTTTTTGAAATTATTGCGGATATTATAAAAATTAGACTCTTAAACCTTAAACCATCCCAATTCTAAGGCGAAGGGGTTGTTCTCATGCAAGATGCCGACAAGTCGTTTGATATCATCTGCCTGAGCCATCTGAAGTGGGAACACACGCTGTTTCAAAGGCCTCAGCAGCTGATGTGCCAGTTCTCAAGGGAGCACAAGGTCATCTATGTTGCCCATTGTTCCACGAAGGAATTTTTCGGCAGTCTGCTCCGCGGTCGCATAAAGGATTATGTCGGGCGTTATAACAAAAACCTGCATTATATGACCATGCCATTTCTCCCCTTTTCGCGCCGCATCGGCTTTCTGCACACCATGACAGTTCTCCTGACGGCGCTTGCCGCCACGTTCCTCGCCCGCTGCCTTAAATTCCGGAACATCTATCTGTGGCTGTATTATCCCCCCTTCGTCAAGCAGATGAAGATGTTTCATTACAAAAAACTCATCTATGACTGCATGGACCTCTTCCGCGGATTCAGGGCGTCTGTCAGCAATGTCCAGGAGCTTGAGAACAACCTGTTGAGGTCGGCGGACATTGTGTTTACCGGCGGTCGCAGTCTCCAGAAATCCAAAGAGGGGATAAATCCCCACACTTACTGTTTCCCCAGCGGGGTCGATTATGACCACTTCTTCAAGGCGACACTTCCCGAAACACCCATCCCTGAGGACATCAGTAATATCAGGCACCCCATCCTTGGCTATTTTGGGGCGGTGGACGAGCGGATTGACTTCGGTCTCATTGACCACATCTGCAAAACGAGGCTGGAGTGGTCTGTTGTCTTTCTCGGACCGCTTGTGCAGATGGAGCGCCCGCCGATTAAGCGCCCCAACTTCCATCACCTGGGGAAGAAAAAATATTCCGACCTTCCGGGTTACCTGAAGGCATTTGATGTCTGCCTGATGCCGTTTGTAATCAGCGAATTGACTCTGCACATCAGCCCCACAAAGACGCCGGAATATCTTGCGGGCGGAAAGCCCGTTGTCTCCACCCCAATCCCCGATGTCGTCAGCGATTACTCGGATGTGGTTGCCATTGCCTCAGAGCCTGATGAATTTATCAAAAAAATTGATGAGTGTCTCACCGGCAGGCAGGATGACCTCCATATAAGGATACGAAAGAAGGCAGAGGCGAAATCATGGGGGCACATTGCGGAAGAGATGATAAAAATCATTCAGTCGCCGACGCCGCCTGCTCCGCCGAAGTCACCGACGCTAAATAGCTCTGGCGATGGAGTAATGAAATGTCAGAAAGGGTAAAAAGGTTTAATTCGGACAACAATCATTCCGCTATTGTTCTGCGCTCTACCAACCATGACGATGACCTGAACGGGACATTAAAACTCCAAAAGCCGCTATTGACCTTTTCCGACTTTGCTATTAGAAATATTTTCAGTATATAATTTTTTACGTTCGCATAAATTTAATCGGGAATTTATGTCTGGAACAAAGCGAATTCTACTGCTTTTGTTTTTTGCCTGTGTGGTGGGGCTGCTGTATCAAGCCACCGCACTCTTTATCCGTTTTGGGATAGGCGGTGATTATAAGGGCATCATTCCGGAGATTTCGGGAGATGAGCGGCATTATCTTCGCCAGATACAGACGGCAATGGAGGGGCATTATTATCCGCCCAACCGATATATCTACGAATATTGGTCCGGGAGCGTGAGGGGAGGGATGCCGAATTTCGAGGGATTCAATCTGCACGGATTCCTGGGTGCAAGGTTAGGGTTTTCTTTCTGGAATTGGATATATCTCAGCCGGTCCTTATTCCCCATTATTGCCTTCTATATCCTTTACCGGTTGTTTCGTGTTTTGAGGTTTTCACCGAGAGGGGCGACGTCTCTGGCACTGTATCAGGTATTGATTGCCTATGCGTTACAGGGACGGGTGGAGTTCCTTCTGAGGCATTCTTACGAATTCCTTGTCAGACATGGTTGGGAATCTGGATGGATTTTCTGGATTTACAAGTTTGATCTTCCCTTTTCAAGACCTGTCAATCCAAGTTTCACGGGTCTTTTCTTTCTTTCAGCACTTCTGTTTCTTGCCCAATGGCTGAATAAGCCGGGGAAGATATACAAGCTGGTTGTGATGGCTTTTTTTGCATGGCTCAGTTTCAAGACCTATTTTTACTTCTGGTCTGCCCTGGGGGCGGTTCTGGCGGGTGTCTGGATTGTATCTCTTTTCCGAAGGGAATGGCGTGTGGTTATTCCCTTAAGCGTGCTTCTTGTGGGAGGGATGATTTATGTATTGCCAAAAATTGCCGGGTTGCTGTCCCCGGGTATTCCTGAGGAAAGGTTGTTTCTGGGCATGGTGCCCAGCCGGAAGATACTGATTACACCTGCGGTGCTGGTGTCCCTGTTCTTAAGTCTTTTATTGTTCCGCTACAGGAAAATGATGTTTCTGCCATTCGGAAAGAAATCGCTGACGAATCTGGTTTGGGCTATGCCAATTGCCATTATTCTGACCATGAATCAGCAATTGATTACAGGAAGGATTGTCCAGCCGTGGCATTATGAACTATATACATCGCCGGTTTTGCTTTCCATTTTCTTCTTTCCTGCGTTCCTTAATGCACGGAACGCACAAAGTTTGATACGATGGATAGGCAAGTATTTTACTGGGCGCTGGGGGAGGGTTTATGCGGTAGCAGGGGTGATGATTCTTTTCCTTTTCGGTGGATTTTTCCAGATTTTTCTCTTATATTTTCGATATAGCCCTCATACGTCTCATGCCATCTGGCCGGTGACAGGACTTTCCATTTCGCTGGTGATTTTTTCTGTGGGGCTGGTGTTTCTCGTTCTGGGTGCAGTTCAATATGTCCGCGGTGTTGTATGCTTGAAACGAATCTCAAGCGTGGCATTTCTCTTTGTGGTTTGTATGGTAGTTTCGGAGGCGGGCTCCAAGATTCTTTTGCGAGGGGTACTACTGGAAAGCCTTGCGAAACAAGAGAATCGGTTAGCAGGGGCGATTACATGGCTTAAAAAACAGCCCGCCGGAGTTGTGCTATCTGAGCCAACTGTGGCGGATATGGTGGCGTTATATACTCATCACTCCATTTACATCTCAACCAATGCCACCTATTACTATATGCCAAAGCGTCCGGAGCTGCGCCAGAGGCTTTACCACATGCTTGTGCTCTTCAATGAGACACCGGAACATTTTCTTAAGCGGGCGGTCGTTCTGCCTTATCGTTTCATAATCTGGGGAATGGTGCCGACCGATGAAAAGCGGGAATTGTTCACATTCGGAGAGATAGGGCAGGTTTCAAATCAGAATAGGGAGATTGCGCTATCCGA
>Ga0315279_10009508_pt1 | contig 11575 bp, 16 predicted proteins | sample YL17G06_20_MG_FD_203694 | JGI IMG/M metagenome (GOLD analysis project Ga0315279, IMG submission 203694) | Sediment microbial communities from Yellowstone Lake, YNP, Wyoming, USA - YL17G06_20 | ecosystem: Environmental > Aquatic > Freshwater > Lake > Sediment | place: USA: Wyoming | collected...
ATCAACCCTGAAGCGGAGCTTGTGTTGATGATGCGGCCCCCGAGGCCCGCGCCGGTCTGAATCTGTTCGATCATACGCCGCGCGGCCGCCTGCGTCATGGCAAACGTCCCCTTCAGATGCACGGCCACAACTATGTCCCACATGGCTTCGTCCATTTTGAGCAAGGTCTTGTCGCGCAGAATGCCCGCGTTGTTCACGAGGATGTCTACCTGCCCAAATACGTCCACTGCTGTTTGGACGATGGCCTGTGCGCCAGCCATCGCGGCCACGGATTCATAGTTGGCCACTGCCTCGCCGCCGGCCGCGCGGATCTCCTGCACGACACCGTCCGCCATTGACTTGGACGAACCGCTGCCGTCACGAGCGACGCCCGGATCATTCACAACAACCTTCGCGCCCTCCTTGGCAAACGCCAAAGCATGGCACCGTCCCAGCCCTCCGCCGGCTCCCGTCACAATCGCGACTCTACCTTCCAATAACCCCATGATCTGCGTACTCCTTTCGGTAAGACACTCCCGTTCACGCCGCGAGCAGTGTACCATGCGCGCGCGTGAGCTTCCACGAGTAGCTCACGCCGCTTGATCGGCATGAGTCTTCACGTGCGTTCCGATTGGGCAGCCGGACTGTGCTATAATCGCGGTAATCCGGCAACGAGGATGAGGTATATGGTTTACACCGGACACGTGCAGGATGGCGCCGTCGTGTTGGACGATCCCGTGACGCTGCCTGACGGAGCAAGAGTCAACGTCAGCATCGTCGAAGAAGACGAACACGGAGACGCATCGATCTCGCCGCCATCCCTTTACGACCGGCTGAAATCGGTCGTTGGAATGGCTAAGGGGCTTCCCCCGGACTTGGCGCTCAACCACGATCACTATCTCCACGGCCAGCCCAAGCGATGACGCCGGTTTTCGCTGATAGTTTCTATTTCATTGCGCTAGCAAGTGAGGATGATCTTGCACATAAGCGCGCTGTCATCGTTTCTCAAGAGATTCATCGGCCGTTGCTAACGACAACCTGGGTCCTTACGGAGGTTGCCGATGCGCTTTCGGCGCCTCACCAGCGCCCGGCGTTCATAGAGCTTATGCGCAACCTCAACGCAGATCCCGATGTGACTATCATTCCGCCGAGCCTTGACCTCTTTGATGCAGGGGTCGACCTCTTCAGCAGACGCCCGGACAAGTACTGGTCCCTCACGGACTGCATTTCCTTCGCCGCGATGGGGCGGTTGGCCATAACCGACGCCCTTACAGCCGACCACCACTTCCAGCAGGCCGGGTTCAATGCCTTGCTTGCCGCAGAACGATGATGGAAGATGCGGCCCAAGGCGTCTATTGATGAAAGCTGCTTTACATCCGGACACGATGAAGGACTCATTATCAGCCTGATCAAGGATTCCTGCTTCGGCCCGCGGGCCCTCAAACTGGAGTTCCTGAATGAAATCATCTTTGGAGCGGTTTGCCGACTGCATGGGGTTCTGTGCCAGTGACCGTAGGCCGAACCATGAGTTAGGGGTATGGCCGCAAACTTGCGAGCGGTGGAGGCGCGAGAATGCAGACGCGATTAAGGATTTTACGTGGGACTGGTTTGTGGATGAGCCGGGACTCGACCTTGATCGGCGCGAATACGTCCCTGTGAATTATGGGTACATGCCTCCGTTCGAGCATCAAGTCCTCCAAGAAACCGATGAGTACGTTACTGCGCGGAACTCGCTGGGTGTCGTCACGAAGGCGTTGAAGGAAGGGACGGTCGGCGGGGGCAGGATGTGCATGGACCAGTACCTCGATTTTCCCGTGAAGCGCCCCGAAGACTTCCCGGCCATCAAGAAGCGCCTCGTTGCTGCTATTCCAGAACGATATCCCGCTGATCTTGATGAACAGATCGCGCGGTGGAAGCAGCGGGATTACCCGTTGGCGCTCGGGCGAAACTGTGCCGCGAACGGTTTCTACTGGCGGGCGCGCGAGTTCATGGGCACCGAGGCGCTGTCGACGGCCTTCTACGAGTATCCCAATCTCATGCATGAGATGATGGAGTTCTATGCCGACCTGATCATCGAGACCAGCCGGCCTGTCCTCGAGAAGATCCAGGTCGATTACTTCGTGCTGAACGAAGACTTCGCGATGAAATCCGGCCCGCTCATCGGCCCGAACATATTTCGCGAGTTTATCTTTCCTCACCTCAAACGCATGACCGAGTTCTTCTGCTCGCACGGCACGAAGTATTTTGCCGTGGACTCCGACGGCGACCCGACGGTGCTGATCCCGTTAATGATGGACGCCGGCGTTGACACCGTCTGGCCGATCGAACGCGCCTCGAACGTCAGCCCACAACAATGGCGCAAGCAATTCGGCAAGGGCCTGCGCCTCTGGGGCGGCATAGACAAGCGCGTCCTAATCGACCACGGAAACTTCGCGCGATCCAAGACAGCCATCCGCAACCACCTCCGCGAATTCATCCCCCTCATCGAGGAAGGCGGCTTCATCCCCACCATCGATCACACCGTCCCGCCGGACATCTCCTGGGACAACTTCCGATATTACATGGATTGTAAGCGCCGTCTGTTGGCAGGGGAAGGGGCAGAACTGTGATGTCCGCCCGGCCGAACTTCAGTATCTCGGTTCATTACACGGCGGCGGACGCGCTTGGGACCCGCGGGCGGACCTCGCGGCGCAACCTGTCACACAACTTGTCCGAAGCCACATCCAGATCGTAGTCGGTCTGAAGGCCGAGCCAGAACTGGGGTGTTGTACCGAAGTATCGAGCCAGGCGCAAGGCCGTATCCGCAGTAACCGACCGTTTGTGCAGGACAATCTCGTTGATGCGCCGCGCCGGGACGCCGATATCGAGCGCCAGGCGATTCTGGCTCATCTGTAAAGGCCTCAGGAATTCCTCCAGCAGGACTTCGCCGGGGTGTACGGGATGCAACTTCCTTCTTGGCATTGTCTCTACCTTTCAGTGATAGTCGGTGATCCCGACATTGTGGGCATCGCTGCCGCGCCACTCGAAACATATGCGTCACTGATCATTAATCCGGATCGAATGCTGCCCGGAGCGTTTCCCTCGTAGCTTCTCGAGCCGGTTGCCCGGCGGTGAAAGCAAATCGCCCAGATTCGTGGCGTTATCCAGCATTCGCAGCTTGCGCAGCGCCGTTTGCTGGATGTCGTCCGGCAAGACCGACGACCGTGCACGGTGATAGATACGCTCGGTCTCTCGGTCTTTGAACGAGACGATCATGTCGTGATCATATAACGATCCGCGTTAAACGTCAAGTGTTACATTTGCACTGCGTCAGCGATTCATGATGCCGATTCGGACGATGGTTTTGAGTTTTTCGGGGGCGGTCATTCTGGGGTCGTTCATGTAGACCTCGTGGGCGGGGCCATTGATGGATAGGCTGTTCTCGTCGGCATATGACATCAGCTTGTTGTAGGTGCGCTCGAATTGATCGTAATGCCCGACGTGGAGCATCTGGATGGCGCGGCCCTCTTTCCAGCGGATGCGTTTCGCACCGGATACGTCGATGCCCTTCTTCTCCTTGACAGTTTTCTGGGCAGCCGTGACGTCCTTGCCGCCGACCTCATCCGGGAGGCGGATCAGCATGCGCCATTGCCATTCAGAGATGGGTGTCGTCTTCGGGTCCGAGAACCAAAGGCATTCGAGCCTGTTGACCTTGAAATCGAGGACGCCCGCGTTCTTCAATGAAAACTTCAGGGTATACACAGTGGCGAATAGCTGCTGGATTGCGTCCTGAAACGCCTCTTTACCCGGCTGTCCCTTGCCATCAACCGCAATGAACGTCCCCATTCCCGGCGCTACTTCCTGGATCTTCTCCTTCGCTGTGTAGAGATCCTTCATGTCCTTCGAGAAGTCAATTTTTTTCATGGTATCTCCTCCCGCGCGACAATATATCACACACATTTATCTTTCCGCTCACCGGAAGTCCGAAGCCGGGATTTCCTGGCTATGTCCGGCCTTCGCCGGCCCGCGATGACGGAGCGGGAATGCTCTGCCCGCTTCTCTTCGCGGCGACGAAGGCATTGAGGACGGCCACGCGCATTTTCGCGCCGGCGGATTTGCCCGTGCGCGCGTCGAGAACTTTGATGTCCAGGAATCGCCCCTGACGGCGGAAGTAATAGACCCAGATGGGGAAGTGGTATAAGCGGGTCTCCACCACGGCATCCACGACCGGCTTGTTGAGCTGGCCCCGCTGTGCCATGACGTACTTGAGCAGCCCTTTGCGGGCCAGTTCCGCCGCCCGCTCTTCGTCGAAGTCCGGTGGAAACCAGTTGTCATCGGGAATGCCGGGGACTAAGTCGTCGACGCAGTCCAACAGCGTGAACTCGCCGGATATCCCTTCGACGGAGGTCCAGACCTGGCGGTCGCCCTGGTTGGACACGGCATGCAGGCAGACGGCGTAAGCAGACATCCAGAGCCGTTCGACAAAGGGTGGGATCCTCGTGGTTGGGTCTGACGGCGATGCAACATGCGCAGGCCGGACAAGCAATCCGAAGAGGTTTCTGAGCCGCGGGCGGCTGAAATGCCGGGCCGCCTGTTCTCCACCGATGCGGGCCGGCAAACAGAGCGAGGTCATGCCCTTTTCTTGTTCCGCGCCAGGAGTATTCGTCCGTAGATGATGGCGGCGGCGCCGATCAACAGGAGGATCCCGGCGCAGACGATGTTCACCACGGCGGCGGGGATATCCACCTGGGCCGCCCAATACGTCCCGGCCACGACCGGCAAGCCCACGGCCACGATAAAGAGCCCCAGCGCGATGTAGGTTTCGCCGTCGCGCTTCTCCATCCGGATATTTACGTTCTTGTCTGAATCCGAAAGCTTAACCTTTGTTTCATCGCTCATCGCGCACGTCCTATCTGAAGTAGAAGTAAACCAACACATGAGGAGTCATGGAGATCACGGTCCACAGCCGGAGATCGGTCCACACCGACTTGTGGGAACGGCCTCGGTTCACATAGTCCTTATTAAGAAGCAGGCCGACCCAGATCATCGCGCCCACAAACAGTCCCACCGCGCAGATGCTGGCCCACGGCTGGTAGACCCGGCCCAGAAACGTGTTAATCGGGAGAAAGATGGGCGCCAGAATGGGGTAGAACACCGCCTTGCAGAAACTCTCGATCATGGCTTCCATTACTGAGCGATCCTTTCTCGCAGCGCGTCTTGCGCGTCCACATCCCGCACGACCGAACTCCACACCATGCCGCGCAGTTTCTCTTCGGATTCAGGCTTGGTCAGCAGGCTGACCACGACGGTGACGATCATGGCGAACACGAAAGACCACCACGCCACAAAGAGGAACGGATCCTGCGCAAAGAATAATCCGGGCGTCTGATACAGCACGAACGCGCACACCAGACCCAACGTCAGGCCGGCGAAACCGCCATACCCCGTCGCGCGTGGCCACATGATCCCCAGGAGCAGGATTGCCAACAGCGGCCCTTGAAACATGGAGAGGATGGTTTGCATGTACACGTAAATGGAGGGCCGGTCACCGATAGGCTGGGCCAGGAGGGCCGTCGAGATAATCAGGGCCGCTGTGAGGAGTCGGCCCATCCGCACCGCGGTTTTCTCGCTCATTTGGCCTTTGCCGGCCCACTTCCGGATCTGGCCGATGATATCGGTGACGAAAATGGTGGCGGTCGAGTTCAACGAGGCGGAGATGTGTGACATCATCGCCGCGAACAACGCCGCGAACATCAGCCCGCGGAGGCCGGCCGGCATGAGCAGGCGGATCATCGCGGGCACCGCGCGATCGGCGTTCTCCGCACCGAGTTGGGGCACCAGCACAATGGCGCACAGGCCGGGCAGGGCGACCATCAACGGGATGGAGAATTTGAGGAGCCCGCCGAACAGCATGCCGGCTTTGGCATCCCATTCCGACCGGGCGCCGAGGGTGCGCTGGACAATGACCTGGTTTCCACTCATGTAGGCCACGGCCATCACCAAGCCCAAGCCGAAGACGATGCCTGTCCAAGGGAAGGGGCCCGTGGTGTCATGGGGCAGCAGGAGCTTGAAATGGTTCTGGTACGCCGGGCCCATGGCCAGGATCTTGTCGTGAAGGGACGTCCAACCGCCGACTTTCCACACACTCAAGGCGAGCAGGCCGAAGCCGCCGACGTACATGACTATCAACTGGACCACATCGGTGAACACGACGGCCGTCAAGCCGCCCGAGAAGGTGTAGATGCCGGTGATGATGGCGGTAATCGCAAGCGTCCAATAGGTGTTCCAGCCCAAGATGGTGTGCATCAGTTTGTCGGCGGACAGCCACTGCATAATGGCCAGCATGAAGAAGAGCACCACGGCCCAGATGAGGCCGTTGACGAATTGCACACCGGTGTTGTAGCGGCGGCCCAGAAACTCGGGAATGGTAAACACGCCTGACCGCCAGAAATAGGGGACAAAGACGAAGGCTGCAATGACCATCGCGGGCATCGAGCCCATCCAGTCGAAATTGGCCGCGGAAACTCCGTTGGTGTACGCCGCGCCCGCGACGGCCACGAAGTCCGTGGCGCCGATGTCGCTCGTGACGATCGAGAAGCCGACTGCCCAGAAGGGCAGTGCCTTGCCCGCAATGAAGAAATCCTCGGCGCTTCCCACAAACCGGGTACAGTAAAGGCCGAGTGCGAGCGATCCTATCATATAGACGACGATGATAATCACGTCGATGAAATGCAGCCCGATAACTGACTCCATGGACTACTCCCCACCTCCTGTTAGACGTCGGCCTTCTTGTCTTCCCGGTTCCGATCTCAAGGGAATTTCGCGAGAGTATGCCACAATGCAATGAAGGCGTCAACATGGCGAGGTCCGAAGTGCGAGGTGCGAGGTGCAAGCCAAAGTTGATCTTGGAAAGGAGCGCATCTCAAACGGGTTTTAGCGGGCAAACATTGTGACCCAGGCAGGGCGATACCCGACGCTGACGGCGAGGGCGGAGGAGGGGATGTTTGAAGGGCCGGTGGTGTAGTAGGGAATGCGGCCCGCGCGCCGGACCGCCCGTGTGACCCGCGCGACGAGCGCACGGCCGAGGCCCCGATTTCTGTGCTGCTCGAGCACATCCACGCCGACCTGCCAGAGCGTGTCGTTATCCCCGGACACGCCCGCGATCCCTACGATCTCACCGCGGATGCGCCCTACGCACGCCAGCACGTCAGGACGCTCGCCATCGGTGTGATACTCGAGAGCGTTGCCGAAGCCTTTGTGGTCATACAGCTCTTGGATGGCTTCGCCGCTTAGGAGTTCACATGCGACGCCTTCCGGCAGCCGGGACCTGCGAGGAGCCGGCCCGTCGAGGAGGTAGCTGACCATGGGCCCGGCCAGCGATTGACCTTGCGGCCTCAAGAAGCCGTCCAACAGAGCGATTGTCGCGGATGAGAAGATCTCATCCCGGGTCATCCCGCCCAAAGTTTCCCGCGCCCACGCGAGGCCCGATGCATCACACGATATCACCACCCCGCGTCCCATCGAGAGCGCCCCGAAGTTGCGCGGCGGAAAAGGAAACTGCCGGCGCCCTTCAAGTCTCCGCGACTCGACCACGACGACACCCGGCTGCTCGAGGTCAGACTCAGTGCAAGCCAGATCCAGACAGAGGACGAGTCTGACTTCACTTTCCGGCCATTCCGCCAATTGGTCCATGTAACCGCCCTCAATCCTTTGCCACGTCATTCAACGCCTGCCAAATTCCCGGGCGGCGTTCCACATGGCAACCATGTTTTCGGGGCGGACGTCGGGCTGGATGTTGTGGACTTGGGCAAACACGAAGCCGCCGCCGGGCGCGAGATCGTCCATGCGGCGGCGGACCTCGTCGCGGACTTGGTCCGGTGTGCCCAAGGGGAGGACGGTCTGTGTGTCGCATCCGCCGCCCCAGAAGACGAGGTCTCGACCGAACTCGGCTTTCAGCTTGGCGCTGTCCATATGGGCCGCGCTGACTTGAACGGGGTTGAGGATATCAACGCCCATTTCGATCAAGTCCGGGATGAAATCGTAGATGCTGCCGCACGAATGGAGGAAGAGCTTTGCGTGGTTCATGCGACCTTTCATGAAGGTGTATAAGCGGCGGAGTGAGGGTTTGACCAGGCGACGCCACATGGCGGGATCTATCTGGGGGCCGCCCTGTGCGCCGAAGTCGTCGGCGAGGCATACGACATCGAGGTAAGGGCCGAGGGCGTCGATGTAATGCGCGAACTCGTCGATATGGAGATCCGCCAGGGTTTCCATCAGCGCGACGGCGAGCTTCTCGTTGACGGCAAGGTCGCACATGAAGTTGGCCATGCCGCGCAGCAACTGTGCGGCGGCGAAAATGTGGCCTCCGAATACGCCCGCGATGGCATAGTCGGTTTCCTCGCGGATTTTGCGGGCGCGTTGAACAAGGTCGTCGATGGGCTCATCGAGCCATGCCGAGCGGTCGAGGAAGCGGATTACGTGGTTGTACTTCGTTACGTCGTCCGGTGTTTGGATGAACGGGCAGACGGGTCCCGTCGGCGAGAACCACGGTGAGTCCGCGTGGCGCTGGATTAACGGTTTGCCGTCCGCGCCCAAGACGGCTTCCGAACCATCGTCGAATCGCACCGGGTTCCATCCCTGCGGCACTTCACAAGGCGACCCGTCGGCGAGGGTCCATGGCTTCCAGTTTCTCGGCTCGAAGCTCAATCGGACCACGTCGCCCGCAAACCGGCTGCGGACGGCGTCCTCGACGGCGGCGAGTTGCATGTAAACGTGGAACAGGCGCGTGGTTCCGTCGTTGAGACCCAAGTGGGCCTTGAGCCGGTTGTAGGCGATGCCATGCAGCCCGGTATCCTCGGTGCCGCCGATATCAATGGGGACGCGGTCCGGCTCCCGATGATTGATCGCCGCCAAAACACGTTCGCGTGAGGTCATCTCCGTTCCTCCCGGTCAGGTTATTCCATCAGGATACTGCCGAAATGGTGCTTTCCCCCTTGCTTCAGCAACCACAGACCTCTAGCCTACGAGAGTGAGTTTTCACCCTTGGTCAAAACTTCGGGAACAGTCCTGCCTGCTTACATATCTGATTCGCGGTGATGCGGTCCAACCGATGATGGCGTTTCAGCGGGACGATCTTCAGTCCATTACCGTAAATCGAGTGGTTGCCTCCTTCGCGCACGAGACGAAAGCCGTTGTCTTCCAGATATCGTGCCACTTCCCTCCGATTGACCGACACCTCCGTTACACCTCGGCCGAAATGGATTCGAACAAGACGCCACCTTGTGGTATCTCCATTGCCAGCTCGCGATGCGCGAGGATCATCTCCCGAAGGGCGTCCTCAAGCATCGTGCGGCACTCCTCCAGGGTTGCGCCCTCGGTTACTACCTCCGGCCATTCCACTAACTGGCCCATGTAACCGTTCTCAATCTTCGTGTATTTCGCTGTGTACCGCTGAATCATGACGATGTCACTCCAATTGATCTATCGCTCGCTGTCTTCGGTTGTCCCACAGTTGTTTTCTGCCTGAAGGATACCACAGCACAACTCCAGTTAACAGCGAGGTCCTTAGTAGCCCATAGTGAGGCAATCCGTTCGCATCTTATCGTTTTGACCCGGAACCGGGATTCCACGGATAAAGCGCGATTGGATCCGCCATATTCATCTTGAAAATCCTGTTATCTTATCCAGACGATGAATTGCAGGCGTGGCTTTTTGCGTTCCTAGTTGCAGAGCGTTGTGCGTTATCTGGCCGTGAGTCCGCTGACGAGTTTGAGTAGGGTGTGGCGGGTCTTGCGGAAGGTTTTGATGTCGGTGTCGTATTTGTCGAAGTCGAGGATCAGGGTTGAGGCTAGGGTGGCGGCTTTCTTGGGGCTCTTTTCGGCGAGTTGGCTTAGGAGCTCGTGGTCGACGATGCCGTCGCGCATGGCTTCGAATCGGATCGAGTCGAGGGGACCGTTCTTGCCGGGGTAGACAATCCATGGATCGCCCGCGGGGAGGTAGGACGGGCCGGGGTGCGCTCGGGTCGTGCTGGTGAAGGGGTCTTCTTGTGTCCAGTGATTGTACCCCCCCCGTTGCGTCAAGTAAAAATCTACTCGAAATGAGTATCGTTGCGTCACGTAAAAATCTACTCGAAAGTTTTGCGCTGTTTTTTGTGCAATAGGTGTGGTCGATTGTTGTATTCTGGCGTTGGCCTGAGCGGAGGATAGGGCAACGCAGGAGTGCGACCCGAGCGCCGCCTCAGGGGCCGAGACGAGGGGCGGGAAGGGATTCTTTCTTCCCGCTTCTTTACGACCCTCGTTTTGGCACGAACGCGGTAAACTCATCATGCGGCGACGTCCTGGGTTTGCTGAGGGCGGTGGGTGAGTTTGAGCAGTCTTGCTTGGAGACGCCGGATCTGACGGTGCAGTTGTGCGGGGTTGAGTCGCTGGTAGCGTCGCTTGAGTTGGTTCTTGGCGTTCGTGTCGACGCCGGGGGATTGCATGAGTCGGTGGTACGGAGTCTGCGCGTCGTGATAGCGCTTTCGCACGCGGGCGCCGTCGCGGGTCTTTTCTTTGAGCTTCATGGAGGGCAGGAAGAAATTGTTATAGTCATGTAGCACGAGATACAATTCGTTAAGTGCGTTGCATGCGATCTGGCCCTCGTAGCGGGCGTAGCCGACGAAGCGGCGGACGATGGACCAGTTTTTTTGTTCGACGTAGCAGGTGTCGTTTTTGCGATAGGGTCGTGCGCGGGTAAACGTGATCTTCTCTTGTTTGCAGAAGCGGACGAGGTGGTGGTTGATGAATTCCGTTCCGTTGTCCGAGTCCAGTCCGCGCACGCGGAAGGGCAGATCTCGGCGAAGGTCTTGTAAGGCTTCAAAGACCCATTTTTCGGCCTTATTGAGGACCGCTCTCTGTTCGGTCCAACCGGTGGCGACATCGGTCATATCCAGCGTTTGGCAATAGTCGCCCGAGGCGATACCGCCGTCGTGGCCGACCAAGTCCATCTCCAGAAATCCGGGTTCGGCCTCGTTCCAATCGTCAAAGGTGCGGACCGGCACCTGGTGTTTGAGCAGCGTTCCCGGCTTCGTACCGCCGCGCCGTTTCAGGACGTATTTCGCCCGCTCCGGTTTCAGCAGCCGGTCGATCGTGGAAGCGCTGACAGCGAACAACTTCTTTTGCACGGACTTCTTGAGCCGCACTTCACGGCACGCTACCAACCGCGGAACCACTTCGGACAGCGCGGCCACCAGGCGTTTGCCGCAGATGAAATCCAGCATCTCCCAGATCTGCTTTAATGCCGGGAGAACCTCCGGACCATATTCCCTCTTGCGTCGCCGGCGCGCACGCTTGTGTGCATCGCCTTCCAGGAAGACCAACGGCTTCAATTCCACCCGTCGCCCATGATTGCGCAATAACCACCGAGCATAACATCGGTTGAGTTCGGTGCTTTCCACGAACTCGTCCAAGATCCGTCCCTTCTCTTTCTTCCCGGCTTTCCGATACCGTTCACACGTCGTCTTCGTCACAACTCTTCGTTCTGTCATCGTTAGCCTCATGTGCGCTGCCTCCTTTTCCGTGCTCCGGAGGACAGCCTATCTCCTTCCCATTCCTTGAACTATTTCGAATAGATTTCTGAA
>Ga0315279_10009509_pt1 | contig 11574 bp, 10 predicted proteins | sample YL17G06_20_MG_FD_203694 | JGI IMG/M metagenome (GOLD analysis project Ga0315279, IMG submission 203694) | Sediment microbial communities from Yellowstone Lake, YNP, Wyoming, USA - YL17G06_20 | ecosystem: Environmental > Aquatic > Freshwater > Lake > Sediment | place: USA: Wyoming | collected...
GAAATACTTCCGACACCATACGGTAGCTCATTGGGTTGAAGCGGTGAATACGGTTGAAGGAATTGACCAAGCAAGACATCGAAGATCTGTTGATCGGAGCGAAAATCATGGGTACAGGTGGCGGAGGAGAAACGGAGTGGGCGCGCCCTCTTATCCAAGAAGTCTACGAGAACAGGAAGAAGTTCAGATTGGTTGACCCGAATGAGATCCCGGACTCGGAGAGGGTCGTAATAGTGAGCCGAATAGGAGGCGGGATCACAAAAGAAGAGGCGAAGAAAGTCGAGAACCTGCCAAAGATCAAGGAGAACGCAGACGTCTTGGCTTTCAAGCTTCTCAGCAAATACATCGGTCAAGACCCGTACGCAGTGCTACCTACGGAGCTGGGGGCAGGGAACACCTTGGCGGCAATGTGTTCGGCCGCTATGCTCGACAAGCCTGCGGTTGACGCGGACTGTACGGCTAGGGCGAAGCCTGAAATCCCGATCTCCACGACTAACGTTTCTGGCGTTCCGGTCGTACCCGCGTGTCTCGTCACCCCATTTGGCGATGTCTTGTACCTGGACAGAGCCCTGAGCGATGTTAGGGCAGAGCAGATACTGCGGGCCGTCGCCGCAGCATCAGGGGGCATGTGTGGTATGTGCAGATGCCCTATGGAGGCTAGCACCATGCGGAAAGCTGTCGCCCAGAACACTGTGTCCATGTGTATTGAAATTGGAAAGGGCATAAGAGAGAGCACGAAGGCCGGCAAGAACCCCGTGGACGCGATCTTGAAGATCGTGAACGGCCTAAGGTTCTTCGAGGGAAAGGTCTCGTCATTCGAGAGGAAAGAATACGGCGGATTCATGTGGGGGGAGTTCAACATATCGGGGACGGGCAGCTATTCGAATCACAGCCTAAAGGTCTGGTACAAGAATGAGCACCTGATAAGTTGGCTTGACGGGAAACCGTATGTAACATGTCCAGACTCCATATGTGTAGTCGATGCTGGGACAGGGGTAGGGCTATCAAACTGGGGAACCGACTTCTCAACGGGTAGACAGGTTGTAGTCTTCGGCGTCAAGGCCCACCCGCTATTCAGAACTAAGAGGGGACTTGAGCTGTTCACTCCGAAGTATTTCGGCTATGACATCAAATACGCTCCGATAGAGCAACTCGTCAAGTGATTGCCGGGAGCATCCGGCACAGACTACGAAGCTGTTCTAACTACCCACATCTGTCATGGAAGTATACGTCAGCGGGATAGAGACAACGAATCCCTTGATGTGGCCGCTCGTAATTCCAGTAATCCACAAAGCCCTCGTGAGCGGGAAACATCTAAGCCTCGTAGACGTACGCTTTATTGAACGCCTCAATCTTGCTGATCGTAGACGGCCTACGCACATTCGCGACGATATGTTCAATCCCGTTTCCACTGCAGAACTCCGTGAACTCCGACCTGCCTCCTCGTGCCGGATAGAATTGTGTATCCCGATCCGTCAAGACTTGTTCAGGTTTGCCGTATTGGGTGATGGATTCTTCCAGAAGCTTGATCGCATGCTCCGCGGTTGGGTTGTGATGAGTCCTTGAGCCTGGAATGAAGCGTGAATGATCGTCGAGGCAGCTGATCATCCAGTCGTCCTCTTCTGTCTGCTTGTATCAACGCCCGAGTCAGAACGCCGGGAGGGGAGGCACCAAACGCAGCAGTGAAGTGCACGTACGACACGACCCGACTCGAGCCTACGTTCGTTGGACGAACAGGCACATCCTGGCCTGTCCCGGCAAACCCGTCATTTGGGAGATGAAATGTTTCTGTTGGAAACTCATCATCCAAATCCTGGCGGGTAATAACTGCACTAATTCATGACATATTAGGCCCGATGCCGACAAACGCAATTCCTAATAGTGAACAAGTAACATGCGGATGCCGGTAAGAAGGAAACTTGGTTCGACTATATGAATTCCAAGGAAAACAGTTGCTTAAGAACGCCGGAGTTCTGGTGCCGAAGGGAAAAGTTGCATCGACATCGGACGAGGCAAAGAGCGTAGCTGAAGAGATTGGAGCGCCTGTTGCAGTAAAAGCGCAGATCTGGACTACCGGGAGGTTAAAGGCGGGGGGAATAAAGTTCGCTGAGAATCCCGAGCAAGCCAGAAGCGCCGCGCGTGAGCTCCTCGGCAGCGAGATAAAGGGCAACAAGGTTGAAAGAGTCCTTGTGGAGGAGAAGCTCCAAATCGAGAGAGAGTACTACGCGGGCGTAATCATAGATTCTTCTCGATCAATCCGAGCCCCCGTCGCTATCTTCAGCAGCGAGGGCGGAGTGGATATCGAGGACGTAGCCGAGAAATCGCCCGAGAAGATTGCGCGAAAGATCATTGACGTTATGCGCGGCATTAGACGATACGATGCATTGAACCTGGCTGTAAGCACCGGCGTGCCAAGCGACCTGCTCTCCCCGGTGGCCAACGTCGTATGCGGCATCTGCGAGGTCTTCAAGACATATGATGCTCGAGCGGCTGAAATCAACCCAATAGTTGTAACGGGTGACAGGAAGGTCTTGGCTGCGGACTGTCGAGTCACAATCGACGACTCATCCGCGTTCCGGCACCCTGAGCTCGGGATCGATTTCCCACGCGAATTCCCCAAACCTCCGACACAGTTGGACAAGATCGCTTGGACGATAGAGGAAGGGGACTATCGAGGCACCTGCTATTTCGCACAAATGGTTCCCAGCATCAAGGAACCCGGCTACATTGGATATCACGGAATTGGCGGAGGTGGAGCTATGTTGGGTGTGGACGCCCTAAACCGGCAAGGACTGAAGATCGCCAATTATTCTGACACAAGCGGCAACCCAACTGCTGCCAAGGTCTATCGCTGCGCCAAAGTCATCCTTTCTCAGCCTGGAATTGAGGGCTACATGCTGGGAGGCTTCGTTGTCACAAGTCAAGAACAGTGGCATCATGCCCATGGTATCGTCAAGGCACTCAGGGAAGAACTTGCTGAAAAGCCCGGCTTCCCGGTGGTTTTACTTCTATGCGGCAATAAGGAGAAAGAAGCGCTAGAGATATTGAGAGAGGAGCTGGGCGATTTACCCATACGTTTGGAGATCTATGGAAGCGAACGCGTCTATGATACAGGCTTTCTAGCGAGTCGGATGAGGACGATGGTAGATGAGTATCGGAAAGAGAGATTATCCAAGGGGAACTGACAAGCCATGTTGCAGTTTGACGAGCGAACGATAAGAGTAGTGATCGATGACAGCAAGTGTCCGCAGTGCAAAACCAAAGCTTGCATCAAGGCTTGTAGCTTGTATGATAGAGGAATCCTGAAGCTAAAGAGCGGAAGACCCGCAGTCCTCGATATCGAGGAGGCCAAGCACATTGGTACAGAATGCCTTGGATGCGAGTACGAGTGCCAACATAGAGGACTGAAAGCAATCAACATCTCCGTTCCTATTTCGGGCCTTGATGAATACAGAAAGAGCGCAGCGTCAGAGTTGACGAGGTGATTGAAATGGCCATTCTTGTAGATGAAAACACGAGTGTGCTGATTCAAGGCATCACTGGACGAGAAGGCTCAGCGCGCACCATCTTCATGCGGGGATACGGCACTAAGGTCGTTGCAGGCGTTACTCCCGGCCGGGGTGGAAGCGAGGTAGGAGGAGTACCCGTCTATGACACAATCGAAGAGGCCGTCAAGAAACACGGGCACATTGATGCATCCGTGGCCTTCGTACCTGGTCCGGCTGCCAAAGATGCAGTCTTGGAGGCCTTAGATTCAGGAATAAGACTCGTGGTCCTGCCTCCTGAGCGTGTCCCCCTGCACGACATTCTGGAAATGGTAGCCTGTGTGACGCGGAACAAGGCTAGGATGATCGGACCAGGCTCGATCGGGATAATGAGCCCTGGAAAGGCGGTAGCCGGTTGGCTTGGAGCATCTCCAGAGAGGGCAAGAGAGGTGTTCGTTCCAGGTTCTATCGGCGTCCTCTCTCGGAGTGGTGGGCAGTCTAGCACTATTCCATGGACTCTCAAGCTTGCAGGCTTTGGCACAAGTACAGTCGTCCACATTGGTACTGAGGCTGTGCTTGGGCAGTCATTCGGCGATCTGTTGCCATTGTTTGAAGAAGACGCGCAAACCGAGGCTGTGGCAATGTTCGGAGAAATTGGGGGGCCGTACGAAGAGGAAGCCGCAGCAGCAATCAAAGAGGGCCTATACACTAAGCCGCTAGTCGCGTATGTTGCTGGAGCTTGGGCTCCTGCGGGGATGAGGTTCTCGCATGCCAGCAGCATCATCGAAGGAAAGAAAGGAACAGCACAAGCGAAGATTCAGGCATTGAAAGAAGCGGGGGCGCACGTTGTTGAGAACCCTGACCAGATCGCGCCCACACTCAAGAGGGTCCTACACAAGTAGGAGACGAAGAGAATGGCTGTAATGAGATCTGTACTTTCCGTACCAGGCAACAGTATGAGAATGATAGAAAAAGCGCCGACGCTTTCAGCGGACATCATCATGCTAGACCTAGAAGATTCTGTACCGGCCGCTGAGAAGGAAACTGCCAGGTTCCTCGTTAAGGATTCGATAGAGAAAGTTGGAGGAGGGGGCTCCGACGCTTACGTTCGAATCAATGGGCGGGCATCAGGCCTCATGGAGGAAGACCTCGTCGAGGTCGTCCAAGATGGGCTGAAAGGCATCGTGCTCCCGAAGACAGAGGGCAAGGAAGAGGTGTTAGCGCTCGAGAGGAAGCTTGATGAACTAGAGAAAGAAAAGCAATTGAAGCCCGGCAGCATCGCAGTACAACTGCTCGTTGAGACAGCAAGAGGCGTCGTGCTTGCATATGAAGCGGCAACTGCCAGCAAACGCGTGAGCTCCGTTCTCTTTGGCGCTGTCGACTACACCCGTGACATGCGCGTGGAACTAACCAAAGAGGGAACAGAAGTCTTCCTCGCGAGAGCTCAAGTTGCATTGGTCGCTAGAGCTGCCGGAATAATTGCGATAGACAGCCCGTGGACTGCATATGGAGACGTCGAGGGGTTCATCAAAGATACCAAGTTCGGGCGACAGCTGGGGTACGAAGGTAGGATGCTCATCCATCCGACTCAGATCGAGCCATGCCATCAGATCTTCACACCGTCCAGGGAAGCGGTTGAATACGCGAGACGAGTTGTCCAAGCATTCGATGAGGCCGTGAAGCGAGGAGTTGCCTCGGTGGGTCTCGACGGAAAGATGATCGACTTGGCAGTCTATCGAGCACAAAGGGACTTGCTGTCCGCCGCGGACACAATCGCCGAAAGAGAGATGTTGAGAGGGAAAGGCCAAGCCTAGTTTGAGAGTTGGTCTTAAGCTACAAGAAACACTCGCTGCGCTCGTTAGTATTTGGAGCCTACATATCAACTACCTACTTGTCAACGTGCAATAGTGCGAATAGATTCTCTAGTTGGGAGAGGTTCTCCAAGTCTCTTGTCATTTCGATCAGGCACGTTGCATCTGCTTCATTCAGAACAGGGGAGACCAGACTCCTGAATTTCTCTTCAAGCTCCGTTTGCGAAAGAGGATTTTCAGGGTGGCCCTTAGGATGATCAACTCGTCTCCTAATCTTGCTGCCGTTCGCGAGTTCAACCTCGACGATGGCAGCCCCTAGTCTTGCACCCGTAAGTTCCGGGTCAACTTCAACGCTGACTCTCTTGCTCAGACCGAACACAGTATCATCTGAGAACCGCTTCCCAGCGAATTCAGCTGGTCCAACCCTACCACACACGACAGCCAAGGCCACGCAGTGTGGCAGACTGAAGCGTGCCTCAGATGCCGATGACGGCCGAGTCGCTCCACGGACGACCTCAAAAGCTATGGGGTAAGTCCCGACCTTCACTTTCCTAATGTCTCCTACTTGAATGGGCGTTTCGTCCAGAATTGCAAGAACTGCGTCCAGAGCTCCATGCATGTGGCCGCAACATGAATGTCGCTTGAAGACATTTCTCGTGATCTCGAACACTTCACGTTTCGCGAGGATCTTACTTGGATCGAACTTCTCTGATGTTGCCTTGCAGTACCCTTTATCTGCTTCGAGTATGCGGTCTGAACTTGTGAAACCTTTCTGTGCCAGCAGTGCTGCAATGACGCCATTCATCGCAGCTTTTCCGGCATTAAGCGGCTTTGACATCGTTCCAAAAACCTCCACGAGACCGCTCGCCTGCGTTCCCGCTATTCCAAACGCATGAACGAGTTCATTGACTTCCAGAGAGAGAAGCTTCCCAGCAGCCGCGGTTGCCCCAAAAGTCCCGCAAGTTCCAGTTGTATGCCAGTACCTGTAGTGGCTCGGCATAACGCCGGTCGCTATTCTGATTTCTACCTCATAGCCGGACACAATGGATGTCAGTAGATCTGCCCCGCTCGATTTCTCCTTCTCGCATATCGCCAACGCAGCAGGCACTACTGACGCTGCGGGGTGAATGATGGATTCCTCATGAATGTCGTCCAGTTCTATGCAGTGACCGAAGATCCCATTAACTAGCACAGCGTATGGTGAAGATGTTCTGATCGCTGTTCCAACTACGGTTGATTCGTTTATCCCTCCCATACTTGTGATAAGTTCCTTCGCTATCTTGGCAGGTCGCTCGAGAGATCCGGCCATCGCGCACCCGAGCCAGTCAAGCAGGCAAAGCTTGGCGTGACCTATGACTTCCGTTGGAATACTGCTAAACTCGATGTTCTTGACATATGTGGCAAGAGCTCTCGTCAGAGTCATATCTACCTTCCTTCTCGTCTGTCGGTGAGACACGACGACCAGTCAGCCAAAGGTATCCCAAACTCATGAAGATAATATCTATGTATTGAGGTGACAGTTGATTGGTTGCCCATGAAGAACTGTGCCGAGACAATTCTGGACTCTCTCCCAAGAGCGCAAATCGAAGACGCGCAATGGCCCGAAGCCTATCTAAGTTCTTTGAGGGCCAAGACACATCATGCGAACCCGGTCCTGAGAGTCAAGATAGTTAGGGGCGATTCATCACCTTCGCCCGACAAGTGCCAAACTGCGCCTTTCCAAGATATCATCTGGCAAGAATTTTCATGTCTACGTCTTCTCTCATCCGCTACTCAATCACCAGCGAGACTGGAAAGGTATTTACGCTTGGAAACACGATTAAGTGAGCGAACCGTTCTTGAGAGTCAAGATAATCAGGCCCACTACTTCTGCAGCCTTCGACGGGGAAGTCGAACGGATGTTCGCAAGCTATGCCTTTCCCGGTACCCAGGTCAGCGTGACACACCTTGACTACGGGCCCGCGTCTGTTGAATCCGAATTTGATGAAGCTATCTGCATCCCTGATTTCCTTCACAAGGCTCAGCAGGCCGAGGCCGAAGGATATGATGCGGTCATAAGCAACTGCTTTGGTGACCCCGGGGTTAAGCCTGCCCGTGAGCTTCTTAGCATACCTGTTGTGGGCGCGGCTGAATCCTCGATGCACTTTGCCGCAACCCTTGGCCAACGTTTCTCCGTGGTGACCGCGCTACCCAATAGCGTGCCGATGATAGAGAATCTTGCGGTGCAATATGGGCTTGACAGGAAGCTTGCTTCGATCCGTAGTGTGAATATCCCAGTGCTTCAACTGGGAGACAAGGACAGACTCACTAGCGCATTGCAGCAAGAGATGATTGCGGCTATCAGGGAAGACCATGCTCACGTCCTCGTTCTTGGCTGTACGGGCATGAGGGGCGTCGCCAAGCAACTGGAACAACGACTCAAGCGAGAAGGCTACGAAGTTCCGGTCGTGGACCCGACAGCGGCAGCTCTAAAGTTTGCGGAAGCCCTGGTCTCCATTGGTCTCAAGCAGAGTCGCATCACCGCGATGCCGCCGCCGGAGAAGCCCCGCACTGAATCCCCCTTATTCGCCACCAAGAGAACTTAGACGAGATTGCTTGGATATCGCAAAAGAGGCGATTGGTGGTGGACGAGCGAGATCTTCTGATGATACCTGGTCCCACAAACGTGAGCCCGACTGTGCTGAGCGCACTGGCTCGGCCAACATTATCTCACGTTAGCGGAGGCTTCGGCAATATCCTGAAAGAGACCCTAGCCTACCTAAAGCAGATCTTCAAGACTTCTGGCCTTGTACTGCCTTTGGCTGGGTCGGGAACACTTGGTGCCGAAGTTGCGTTGGCGAATGTGATCGAGCCGGGCGATTCAGTTCTTGCCGTATGTGGCGGCTACTTCGGCGACAGACTTGCCGAAATCGTATCCACGCTTGGCGCCAAGGTGGACAGGTTCCAAGTCGCCTGGGGATCCATACCAGAACCCATCGAAGTCGAGACGAAGCTCTCCTCCGCGAACTACAAGGCGCTGTTGGTTGTACACGTTGATACATCCACCGGCGCCGCAAACCCCGTAGAGAAGCTTGGCGAAATGGCCAAGAATAGTAATGCGCTCTTCATCGTCGACGCGGTTTGCTCCTTGGGAGGCATGAATGTTGAAGTTGACCCGTGGGGGATCGATGTCTGCTTCACCGGATCTCAGAAGGCCCTAGGCGTCCCTCCAGGGTTGGCGATCATTTCCTTCGGCCCCGGTGCTCTGAAGGCAAGGGATCAACGTAAAGCGCCCATTGGGACCTACTACGGCGACCTGAAACGGTGGACTCCTGTGATGGAGGACCCGATGAAGTACTTCGCAACTCACCCGGTGAATATGATCTATGCACTTCACGAAAGTTGTAAGATGATACTTTCGGAAGGCCTCGACGCAAGATTTGCTCGGCATGCAGGACTGGCGGCCGCGTTCCGTGCAGCCATGCGCTCTATCGGTCTTCGTCTGCTATGCGAGGAGAAGGCGTGTGCCGACACACTCACCGTCGCGTACTATCCCGACGGCGTGCACGACGCCGAATTCCGCAGGACAATGGCTGACAAGTACGGAATCGTGGTCGCAGGTGGTCTCGGCCCTCTAAGCCAGAAAGCCTTCAGGGTGGGCCACATGGGCAACATCAACTGCAACGACCTCATGGCGACAATCGCAGCAGTTGAGGGAAGTCTTGCTGAACACGCATACAGTTTCCAACACGGAGCGGGTGTGGCGGCGGCCAATCGCAGTTTGCTAGGTTAGGCAAGATAGGCCACTTGAGTTCTAGGTCAGAGCAGCGCCTTAATTCAACGGAAAAAGACGAATCTCAAGAGGCAAACGGTGCAGCGGTTTGAAGGTCTTCGTTCCGGAAGTCGAGGACCCGAGGCCATTGGGGCTCTTGTACGAGGTCGCCGACGTCAAGGTGGGAGGTCAAGGCCGATCCTACTCGGAAGAGGACTTGGCGAGGGAGATGGCTGACATTGACGTAGTCATCATCACGTCTCAACACCGAATGACGAGGAAAGTTATCGAAAAAGCGTTGAAACTGCGAGGCATAGTGAAGTGTGGGTCGAGGCCAGGTTCAGAAAACGTCGATATGGCTGCGGCAAATGAACGTAAGATACTGGTCGCATATACTCCGGGGGCGAATACGGATAGTGTCGCAGAATTCACTGTAGCGTTGATTTTTGCGCTCGCAAAGAGGCTCCCTGATGTCATGTGGCGTGTAAGGAGACAGCAGTGTAGAGACCCATCATGTCTCGGAGTTGAGTTGGCCCAGAAAACCGCCGGCATAGTTGGTCTAGGCGCGATCGGATCCAAAGTGTCTCAAGCCGTGAGTCATCTCGGCATGAGCGTTGTTGCGTATGATCCTTATGTCTCTAGTGAGAAAGCAGATTCCATACGCGCTAGGATGGCGGATCTCGAGACGCTCCTACGTGAGTCTGACGTAGTCAGCCTTCATGCGCAACTCACAAAAGAAAACATCCATATGATCAAAAGGAGCCAGCTGGCACTAATGAAGCGTACTGCCTTCCTCATCAACACTGCAAGAGGAGCGCTCGTCGATGAGAGGGCATTGTATGAAACTCTACGCGACCGAAGGATCGCCGGAGCTGCCCTCGATGCGTTCGAGACGGAACCCCACCATCCGACAGCCCTCTGTTTGAACTGGACAACGTGATTATGACGCCTCACATTGCAAGTTGGACTGCTGAAGCTCTGCGAAGAGAAACCTCCATGGCAGTCGATGAAGTCAGGAGGATTGTCGCTGGAGAAAGGCCGAGGAACCTCGCAAATCCCGAAGTACTACAATAGGTTGAGCTACCGCAACTCCACTTCGTAGGAAACTGGATCCAGTTGAGACTGGCACTTTCCTCGCGCCACATCGGCGCATACTAAAGCTTGTGCGAGAAACCTACGCGCCTCTTGTGGACTGAGTCGACTGAAGACTTCGCGTGCTGGTTGTAGGCTTGGTGACGGAAGACACTGGCAAAATCTTATATGCGCTGATCAGGCTTTTCTTGGCATGACAACTGAAAAACCATCTACGCCGGATAGGCGTGGATTTCTCAAAACTGCTGTTGGCACTGTCGCGGGATTGGCCGTTGGCGGTGTTGTAGGATACGTAGCCGGGACCGGAGCGCAGGCGCCGACGCCGGGTCAAGCGACGGCGACGGTAACCGTCACAGAAACGGGCTCCGTTACTGGTCCTGGGCCAACCGGCCCGGGATTTTGGACGAAGAGCAACGACGAAACATTTGTCTTCTGTGCGATTCACCCCGTCGTCAATACCGACCCGCACCAGTGTCTCGAGGTCTTGGACAATGAGACCGCACTCCAGGCATATGACCCACTTGTGGTGATGGGCGAGAAGGGCGTCAAGCCGCATCTGTGCGTAGCTTGGGACATGTCCGGAGATGGCTTGGTCTACACGTTCTATGCAAGAGATGATGTGATGTTCCATGACGGATCAAAGATGACGGCAGACGACATCGCTTACTCGTTCCAGCGAGCATTGACGGTCGACATGAACCCTGTTACTTGGTTTCGGGACGCGATGGGAAGCACGATGGACGAGAGAGTCGGCAATGTGAAAGTCTTGACGGCTTCAACGGTTCAGCTGTCCCTTGTTAAGACGTTCGGACCGTTCGTTTCGACGCTTCCACTGACCTACATTGTCTCAAAGAAGACTGTCGAAATGAACATCAAGAGGCCCGGCGCCAAAGTCAACTACAAGAACTCCTTGAACGGCGACATGGGAGACTGGGCCAACGAATGGCTGATCAACAATGACGCAGGCTCAGGGCCCTATAGGCTCAAGCAGAGAGTGTGGGGAGACAAAGACGTGTACGAAGCCTTCCCTGAGTACTGGGGAGGATGGAGACCTGACTCATTCAGGAACCTGATCTACCAGTCAGTCCCAGATCCTGCTCAGATGAAATTAATGATGCAGCAGGGCAAGGCGCATATGAACGACATGTGGTATCCCCTTGATGTCCAGCTGCTGACCGCAGAAGATCCAAGCATCAAGCTCTATGAGAGGCAGGACTACGGTCCACTGTACATGAACCTCAACTGCCAGAAGCCACCCCTTGACGACGTAAACGTGAGAAAAGCGATCGCGTACGCATTCAACTACGATTCGATGCTCAACGATATCCTTCTAGGAAGAGAATCCCTGCAACTGGGGCCGTTCCCCAACACGCTCTGGGGCCACGACGACACCTTGGACATTCCTCGCTACGACGTAGCCAAGGCAAAAGAGTAC
>Ga0315279_10009510_pt1 | contig 11574 bp, 6 predicted proteins | sample YL17G06_20_MG_FD_203694 | JGI IMG/M metagenome (GOLD analysis project Ga0315279, IMG submission 203694) | Sediment microbial communities from Yellowstone Lake, YNP, Wyoming, USA - YL17G06_20 | ecosystem: Environmental > Aquatic > Freshwater > Lake > Sediment | place: USA: Wyoming | collected...
AATTTCCCGGTAACCGTGCTCCCTTATATGCAGGTCGAGGAAAAAATTGATCAATGCCCGTTCGAGGGACGCACCCGAGCCTTTGAGCAAGATGAACCGGGAACCCGAGATCTTGGCCGAGCGTTTCAGATCCAGGATATCCAGAGCTTCGCCGATCTCCCAGTGCGGCATGGGTTTAAAATCGTAAGCCGGCGGTTCCTTAAGGCCGCGCACGAACGAGTTGTCCGGTCCCCCTTTGCCTAAGGGTACGGATGCATGGGGGATATTGGGCAGGAACTGCACTAGTTTTTCAAATTCAATCTCAACCGTCTTTTGCCGTTCTTCGACCGACTTGACCTCTTCGCCGACCTTCTTCGCTTTTTCGGTCGGTCCATCCGCGTTCTGGTCCTGCTTTTTCAACCGGCCGACTTCCTCGGAAAGGCGGTTCCGTTCCTTGCGCAGGGCTTCAAGCTCGACGATGCCTTTGCGCCGGACGATATCCAATTCGAGGATCTTCTCCACGTCGACCGAATCGCCGCGGTTCTTAACCGCGGCGCGGATCAGGTCCGGATTTTCCCTTAATAATTTCAGGTCGATCATGGATTAGTATATCGGTTTTTCTTGGAAAGTCAACGGATCCTAGGCCTTAGGATTTTTTCCTGCGCTCCGCTGCTGGATGCGCGCGTGATAGAGTCTTTCTGTAAATCCACCCTTATCCAGAAATTCCCTCTCGAGCTGCCGCAACTGCCGGTCAAGCAAGTAGTTGGTTTGGTGGATCAGACAGATGGCCGTGTTGACCGCGGTTTCGGGAGACGCTTTTTCAAAATAGGTCTTATAGGTCATATAGGACTTTTTTGGCCTATAGGCCAAAGCCCTTATTTCTTTCGCTTGAGCGTGGTCTTTAGACCACCGTTCAAATCCGCGCTGACGCAGAAAATCCTGAAAATCCACCAACAACTCCTCTAGGCTCGCTCGCGCCACGCCGATCAGCTTTAGTTCGGTCTTCTTGGATGTACCGGAAGCCATACTGCCCTCGGCGATGTTCTGTTTTCCGGAGCGCGCCGATTGGACCATCTGGTCGTGGGTGCGGGAACGACGGTCTATAAACCGATCGCAAAAAACCATCGTGGCGTCAAAGACGATCTCCGCCATCTGAAAGGATCGGAGCTCGCGATAACCACCATGCGGGGGAATAAGCTTGGTTGGGTTATTCATTGTAAATTTACGTTACCTCCGAGAGCAGTGTACACGAAATAATTGGGTTGTCAATATGCCCTATAAGTCTTATTAGTCATATAGGTCCTATAGGACCTATTGGACTTATCCTTGACTCCTGCCAAATTCTGTGTAGAATATGGGATTATTATCGTGAGTTGCTTGAAAATGATTTTCCTGATAAGGAGGCTTAAATGATGCAAACTTTCCGGCGCAACACCCGGCTTATTTTATTTATCGTGGTCGCGTCCTTCGTGCTTTTGATCTTCTTCAACTGGGGTATGGACGTAACCGGCATCCGCACCGGCCGAGATAACGACATCGCCAAGATCGACGGTAAGTCCGTCACCTACGAGTCCTACATTCAGTACGTTCAAACCAAGGAGAACCAGAACCACAGGATCACTCGGGACGAGATCTGGCAATCCCTCATCGACGACTATGTCTGGGAGAACCTGATCAACAAGGAGAAGATCCGTACGACCGACGAAGAGATCTGGGCGATCATAAAAAACAACCCGCCCCGGCAGATTTACGAATCCGAATACCTGAAGAACGAAAAAGGCGAGTTCGACATGGCCAAATACCAACAGCTCCTGCAATCACCCCAGAGCCGGCCCTGGCTCCTGGAATACGAAACGAATTTGCGGCGGGAAATACCCCGCGAAAAACTGCGCTCCCTGATCACGACCCTGGCCTGGGTATCGCCGTTCGAGGACAGCATGATCGCCGTGGCGCAAACCGTCACCTACGACCTTTCTTTCCTCAGCCTGCCGATCTTCCGCCTGCGCGGACAAATGGCGGTATCGGACGCCGAGCTTAAGGAATATTATCAGAAAAACATCAAGGATTTCACGACGCCGGAAATGAAGGTCCTTAAATTCGTTTTCTTCGAGAAAAAACCGTCCTCGGCCGACACGGTCGAAGCCCGGGAACGCATGGAGGACGTCCTGAACCGGATCGCCGACGGCGACACCTTCCTGAACGTCGCGCGGGAGGTAACGGACGACACCGTCGTGGAAAAAACTTTCCAGAAAGAATCCGAACTCACCCCCGAGATCGCGGCCGCTTTCAAAAAAATGAAAAACGGCGAGTTATCGAGCATCATCGCGGGGACCAACGGTTACCTGGTCTTCCAGCGCGTGAAAAAAGACCAGATCTACCTGTGCCGCGCCGATATCCAGGTCTCCCCGACCACGACCGGCGATCTGCACGATAAGATCGACGCCTTCAAGGAATCGGCCAAGGAAAATGGCTTTGAGACCGCGGCCCAGGAGAACAATCTCACGGTCCGCAAGACGTACCCGATCAGCGCGGACCGCATCAACCTACCGATCCGCGCGCCCGAAGCCCTTAAAGGTTTTCTGAAACGGAATAATCGCAAGGAAATCGCGGGTCCCTACGTCAGCATCGGCGGGCTTTACGTTTTCATGATCGACTCCGTGATCCCGGAAAAAGTCCTGGCCTTCGACCAGAACGTTCCGGTCGTCAAAGCCCGTTACGAACGGATCAAGCTTAAGGACGTCATGGCCGAACGCCTCAATGCCGTTTTCACCCAGATCACTTCGGGCAAGTCCCTGGAACAGATCGCGGCCGCGGACACCCTGCTCGTCTTTCAGAATAACGCCCGCGGGGTGTTAATCGACCAGCTCCAAAGCGGTTACGGCTATGAATTCGCGGGTGCGGTGGCCACGCTCGAACCGGGCCGTTTTTCAACGCCGCTCCTGACCGACTGGGCGGGATATATCATCCGCTGCGACGCGAAAAATGTCATCCCCTTTGACTCCACCATGCTCGGGATGATGCAATACAAGCGCCAGCTGCGCATGCAGGGCATAAGCCAGAACCTGTTCACGCCCAAAAAGATCCTGGATAACCGGGATAAATATTTTGAATAATCACTGTTAAAGAATTTCGCACATCGTCGATCGTTTAAAAAAAAGCCACCGATTTTTATCGGTGGCTTCGCGTTAAAGGGATAACCAAGCGGTCATTCAAACAAAGAACCTAACAATCCTTTCCCGATCGAAATTTCCGGGATGTCTTTTATCCGCACCTTGAAATCATAGCGCCAGTCGGTACCGAGCTGGTTAAAGCTGAAAACACCTTCCCAGCAATGCAGGTCGCGGGTCAAATTTAAGCCATAATCGACCAGCCGCTTGGTTTCCCAATCGTAACGGGCGGCGTAACCAATGCTCCAGTTCTGGGTGGGCCGGATATTGCCATTGAACCAGAACTGATAATTACCGTCTTTGGCGTAACTCTGGTTGAAGTTCAGAGAAAAAATGCTGGTTTGGATCGAAAAAGCGTTGGTCACCGCGTACGAATAGATCCCGGTATAATAATCATAATCCCCGGAAAGCTGGGCGCTGAACCCGGTCACCGGTTTGGGAAAGGGGTTCGCAGGCAGGGTGACGGCGAGCGTAATTTTTGACAATGAATCGCTAAGCAGGTTGTAACCCGAACCCAGGTCGATATGCAGCATATTCAATTTTCGGGATGGCTCGCCGAACTTGACCTCGAAATCTTGGCCGACGCCGAAATCGAGCAAGGATTTTTTAGCATAACCGGGCGGCCCATAGCGGCTGGAAAACCGCGAAAAGTCAAAATCCGGAGTAAAGGTGTAGGAAACCCGCGGCGTGACTTTGTGCAGAAAACCATGGGCGCCCAGCGCCTCCAGACCGTATATCCGGTATAAATTGGTATAAGCGGAGATGCCGAACGAATAGGCGAAGCGGATCGGCCAGGACTTACCCAGCGAGTCCTTTTCGTACGCCGCGAGGTCGGCATCGACCTGCGGGGAAACGGTGACTAAACCGAGGATGTTCTGCTGCAGGCTGGGCGCGGTATGGATGTTCGCCCAGCTCGTGTGCACCGTGTCGCGGGGACCGGTAAAACGGTACCGGCTGTAATGCCCCGAAAACGAGTAGTTGACCAGCGAAAAAAGCGCGAACGAAGGCGTGCTGACCGTATAATTGGGCAGCCTTTCGAGCAGCGTCGTGTCGGCGAAATTTTGGTTGCGTTCCAAAAAAAGGCTGTTCTTGACGCCGGCGACGTCCCGGGTCAGCGTGGCCTGGGAAACCGCTTCCCGCTTGAGCCAGATCGGCGCCGTATCCGCGTACGCGGACTGATAGTTGAAATCGCTCTGATAGTCGATGTCGCAGCCGAAGGACGATCCCAACAGGAAATAAGGCGAACTGTTCCGCGCCTGGAGGCTGTACCGAATCAGCCCGGTATCGAGTTCCTTGATATAAGATGTCAGAAAAGTACCGGACGAAAACGGGCTGTAGTTCCAGACCCCCTCGAGCTGAGGCATGAAACCCTTTTTCTCCATCGCATCGACCTGGAGGGTGAGGTCCGCGTAATCGCCCAGCACGAGATAATACGCGAAGCCCCGGATATATTTCCCGAACGCCGAAGAATTGCCGGCCCGAAAGGGAAGCAGGCCGGATTTCCTCTTGGACGAAACCGGCACGAACCAGAAGGGCGCGACCATGACCGGCAGGCCTTCGATGTAGAGTACGATCGGCCGGGTGATCACCATGTCGCCGATGAACAGCTTCATGGTCGGCGAATAAAAATAATAATGCGGCGGGACGTGGCTGCAGGTCGTGTATTTCCCGGCGTAGACGTCGACCGTGTTCTTATCCACCCAGTAGATCCGATCGCCCTCGATATAACCCTTCTCGATCTGGGTCCGACCGCGGGACATGAAGGCTTTTTTCGTCGTCAAGTTGTATTTCAGGTAAGCACCTCCGATGGAATCGTTCGTTTCCCGGAGCCGGCACCGGCCGAACGCTTCCAGTACCTTATCGTCAACGTGGTAGTAGGCGCTATCCGAATGCAAGATGAGATCGCGGTACGTTATGACCGCGGAGTCGTTAAGGATTACCTGCGAGCGTTCCAGGTCGTATATGATCTGGAGGGCCTGATAATGAACGATATCGGAACTGTCCCGTCCGGACGTATCCGGGACCAGCTGCAGGAACAGGAAAAAAATCATTCCTTGAGGATCTCTTTATAGCTGTCGAGTACGACCCGGTAATATTTTAACGCCTTCTCCTCGTCGCCCAGCGCCCGATAAATGTCGGCCAGCCCCTCGTTCAAAGCGAGAAGCGTTTCCATGCTGACCCCGTCCTTCTGGTGGCGGCACAGCTCCAACGCCTGCTGGTAATAATTAATGCTCGACTGGTATCCGCCCTGCTTGAGCGCCAGGCCGGCGGACTTCATTAAAAACTCGATCGCTTTTTTCTGGTTCCCGCCGCTCAGGTAGTGGAACGCCGCGAATTCTTCGTAGCCGTGCATGCGGCGGTAGTAATCGGCGAACCGGAGATGGCGTTCCTCCTTGTCGGATATGAGATTATATATCTCGTCGTGAAGCTGGGGCGACCGGAAGGCGTAGCGCTGGAACACCTTCTTAAGGTAATTATTGGTGACGAAATAGTCGAACTGACCGAAATCCTTCTGGTCGATCGGGAAGTCCTGCGGGTCGATCTCAGAACCGCATACGGCCAGCGCGTAAAGCATCTCGCGCTTTTCCTCAAGCAGGTCGAGACGCCGCTTGATGATCGTCCGCAGGTCGTGGAAAGGCAGGGAGAAGCTGACCATGGTCGTTTCACCGGCGTACTGGTTGAAGTTATAGGCGATTTTCTCCTCTTCGTACAGCAGCAAGTACTGGTTGACGTGGAACGAAGTGGCAGCGCCGATATTGATCCGCTCCCCGACCCTAGCCTCGATAAAATCCTCGAGCTGACGCTTGTCGATATCCCTAAGTTCAAAATCCTTCAACCCGGTGATGCCAACCTGGGATCGGGATGACGAGAAAATAAATTGGATGTTTTCAAAGGCGAGGTTTTGCATGATGACCTGGATGAACTCCTGGGAGGCGGCATCCATGTTTTCCGCGTCCTCGATGAAGATCGTGGCCGGCGTTTTCCACGACATCTTCAATAGAATTTCGGATATGCTGTTCGTGATGATCTCAAAGCGGGTCTTGGGCGCGAGTTTTTCCAGGATCGACTCCTCCTCGCTCAGGGCTAGAAAATCAAGCACTCCCAGGTAAGCGGTTCCCAGATCCCGGATCTCGAGGTCGCGCAGCTTCCTCTCGATCGCCTTCTGCTTCTCCTCGATGCCTTTAAGTTCGTCGAGGCCGAGCATCTGCTGAACGATCTCCATAACCGGTTTCAGGGTTCGGTTGGCCATATAGGCGGGGCACGCGGTGCGGATGATATGCCGATCGCCCGTCGTATCGGCCAATTGATCCAGAAAGGAGGATTTACCCCCGCCGGGAAGGCCAATGATGAGCACGCCTTTGGTCACGCTCAGCAAACCTTTTAACGCCTCGATCTCTTGCGTGCGGGATATCGCCTGTCCGGCGGCCGACCGCTCGGGATATTTGAGCTCGCGGATCGGCACGTCGACCCGGCAGACGAGGATCTGGCTTTTCATACCCTCGATACTCAGCATCCCGAGGGAAGTGATTTGATAAATATCGATGACTTTTTGCTCGACCTCTTCGGAAAGAAGGATCTCGCCGAACTTGGCGATCCGGGCCAGCCCCTTGGCCAGCCCGACGTATTGCGAGAAACCAAAGCGCGCTTCGGGGAAACTCTCCCGCAGTTTGAGCAGGCAGGCGATGATGTTCACGTCCTGGTGGCGGCCGACGATCATATCCTTCTCGGTCTGGTCGATGACGGTCCCGAATCCTTCCATTTCCCGTATCAAATCGAAAAACTTTTCCCGGGTCAACTCGCGGATCAAAATGGTTATGAAATAATCCATGCATCCCCCTCAATACCCGCCGGCCGGGATCAGGAACGGCCGGGGCAACAGCGTCGGCAACGGATAAAATTTAAATTCTTTGCTGCGGTTCATGGTGGCGATGACGATCTCGGGCGACCACTCGCTCAAAACCTGCAGGCAGGCGCCGCAGGGAACGATAAAATCGTACTGGGGCGAATAGAGTACCATCAGGCGGAAATTTTTTTCACCCTGGGCCAGGGCGTTGTGCAGGGCGACCCGTTCCGCGCAGACGGTCAGGGAATACGATGCGCTTTCGATATTCATGCCGCGGTAGATCCGGTCCGGGCCGGCGTAAAGAACCGCTCCCACCCGGATCCGCGAGTACGGGGCATAAGCCATTTCGGCCGCTTTTTCCACCCCCCGGACCAGTTCCCGGGCGATCTTAGAAAAATTCTTTGCCATTATCAAAGCCTTCCATCCCAAAAAAACGAGCGATGGTCCGGGCCAGGTCGGCGAAAGATTCGCGCACCCCGAGATCGCTTCCCGGCCGGCCGGGACGGTAAGCAAGGATGGGTACGTATTCGCGGGAATGGTCGGTCGAGGGCGTCGTCGGGTCGTTGCCGTGATCGGCGGTGATGAACAGGCAGTCGTCCGGGCCGATCCGTTCCAGAACGCGGGCGATGCCCGCGTCGATGTCGGACAGGCCGTCGCGGAAACCGGGCACGTCGTTGCGGTGACCCCAATCCATGTCGAACTGGATGAAATTGGCGATGATCATGCCATTTTTCATCTCGGTCAGGGACTTAAGGACGAATTCCAGGCATTCCCGGTTGTTGACCGAATGATAAGTCTTGGTATAACCGCGGTTCCCGAAAAGATTGTCGATCTTGCCGATCGCCGTCACTTCGTAATTACGTTCTTTAATCCGGTCAAGCAGGGTCGGTTGCGGCGGAAGCAGGGAATAATCACGGCGGTCCGCGGTGCGGTAAAAATCCGGCGCCGAGCCGGCAAAAGGCCGGGCGATCACCCGGGCGACCGCGTGTTCGCCATGAAGCTGTTTCCGCGCGATCTCGCAAAAGCGGTAGAGCTCATCAAGCGGGAAAATATCGGTATGGCAGGCGATCTGGAACACGCTGTCGGCCGAGGTGTAAACGATGGGCCGTTTTTGGGCGATATGTTCTTTGCCCAGCACTTTAATTATTTCGGTCCCGGAAGCCGGATAATTACCCAATGTCTTGTGACCGATGGCTTTTTCAAAATTCGCGATCACGTCCGCGGGAAAACCCCGCGGATAAGTGGGAAAAGCGCGGTCCAGGACGATCCCCATCAGCTCCCAATGCCCGGTCGTGGAATCCTTGCCGGGCGATCTCTCCGCCATCCGGCCGTAGTCGGCCAGGGGATGGTCGGTCCGGGGTACGCCTACGATCTCGGTCACATTCCCCAGACCCATCCGGCCGAGCGTGGGGAGCGATAGACCCCGGCATTTCCGGGCCAGGTTGCCCAACGTGTTGCTGCCCTGGTCGTGGTACTCGGCAGCGTCCGGTAGTTCGCCGACGCCGACGCCGTCCAGGATCAAAACGGTCGCTCTTTTCATTAAAATTATTATAGCCATTATTCTTTCCTTGTAAAGACTAAAACGAATGATTACAGTGATTATCATAGATGATTTCAGTGATTAAGAATGAAAATGTCCGGATCTGTTAACTCGAGGGCAGAAAAGGCATCTGCCCCGCACTGAGTGCGGGGCAGATGGAGTTAAACCGTGTGCTGTGTAAGGATTACTTCACGAGCACCAGTTTCTGGGACATGGTCTGACCGTTGGCTTCCAGGCGGACAAAATACACGCCGCTCATGAGGCTGCGGCCCGCATCGTCCTTGAGGTTCCAGGTCACGGTCTTGGTCCCGGCGGGCTGAACGCCCTGAGCCAGAACTTTGACCAAACGACCCATGCCGTCATAGACCTTGAGGCTGACATTACCCGTCTGCGGAATCGCGTAGGACAGCGAAACGCGGTTCTTGACCGGGTTCATGCTGGGCGCGAAACCGAAAGCCACTTTCGGCGTGGTTCCCGGCTTTTCCTCGACGCCCGGCAGCATCCACTGCAGCTTCCAGCACTGGCTGTTCTCAGTCCAGCCGCCGGAGTTGTCGCCGCCAGCAACGTAGATCTCGTTATGCCCTTCGCGGGCGACGAGGATGTCGTTGCGGGTGACGGTGAACGGATATGCAGGTAGCGCGTTCCAGGCATCGGCGCCGACATTATACTCCCAAGCCGCTGACGTGATGGTCGCGGCGTTCTCAAAACCGCCCACGACGTACAGATACCAGTTGCCGTTGCGGGTCATCATGGTCGCGCCGTTGTTGAAGTTCGGTACGGCCAGGGCTGAACCGGTGGACCAGGTGATCTGCTGGCAGTTCGCCGGGTTGATCACGCCGTAGTACAGGTTGGTGTAGCAGGCGCCGGAGTAGCCGCCGACTAACCAGAGCGTGTCGCCGGTCATGGCGACGCCGCACATCATGTCGGCCGCGGGAAGCGCGGTGCCGACAGTCCAGGCGTTCGTGTAGACGTTGTAGATCTGGACGTTGTTGGACGGGCCAGATCCATTATACCCGCCGCAGAAGTAGATCAGCGAGTCGTTGTAGATCATCTGACCGCCGCCCATCCGAGCGATAGGCACGGACGCGCCGGTGGACCAGGAGTTGCCCGCGACGTCGTAGATGTAGTTGTAAGTGTTCGGCGAACCGGTGAAACCGCCGAAGATGTAGAACTTGCCGTTGACGAAGGACGCATCGATCCAATCGATCGCGGTCGGCAAAGGAGCCATGGTTGCCCACGTGTTGGACGTAGGGTCGTACTGGTAGGTGTAGTTCTGGTAGGTGTTGTCACCGTGGTAGCCGCCGAAGGAGTAGACCTTGTCGCCCACCGGATCATAGCCCATCGCCTGGCACTCTTCGCCCGTCGGCATGTCGGCGCACTGGATCCAGTTGCTGACCGTGGAGATCGAGGTCGTAGCGCGGACCGTATCGTTGGCCGGATTAGCGTCGCCGGCCAGCACGGTATAAGCAGCCAGGTTGTAAATGAAACCGTCGCCGCTGCCGGCTGTCCAGTTCGGGAAGACGATCGTTGTTTCGGCCGTGGGGACGATCCCGACCAGGTTAATGGTCTGCTGGTAGACGAACGTGCCGAGGGAATCGATGTCGAAATGGACCGCGAAGTCCTCGTTGTTGTTGCCCACATTCCGGAAGGTCGCGGTCGGAGTCTGCACCGAGGCGGGTGGGATGCGGGAAGCAGGTGCGGTGATCGCGGACGCCCGGACGTCGTGCGAAGCGACGTACAGTTCGCCGTTGATCGTGATGTTATCGATCGCGCCGTACCACTGCCAGCCACCGCCGTCATAGTAATACGCGTAAACCTGAAGCCGCGGATAGCTGACGAGGGAATCGACAAAAACCGAGTCCCAAGCGCCCGCGACGCTGGCCGCGTAAGTCCGCATCGGCCGGACAACCCAAGCCGAACCGGTGTAATATTTGATTCCGACTTGCATAACTTCGCTGGAAGAGAGGCGCTGGTACGTAATACCCCACTTCAGCTTGTGGGTCGTGCCCGGATGGGGCACGATGACCGGCGAAAGCGCGGTGTCGCTGAGCGAAGGCGCGCCGCTGCCGGCCGCGTCGTCGTCGAACCACAGGCTTGAATCGCCGGGTGTCGGGCAAATATAACCCGAGCCCTGGTGCAAGGTCGCCGCCGCCACGCCCCAACCGTTGGGGAACACAGTCGCCGCGGTGTGGGTCCAGCCCTGAAGGCCGGGCTCAAAGGTCCAGCGGACCGTATCGTCCATCTGGATACCTACGTCGTAAACCCAGATCAATCTCGGTACGCTTTGGTCCAAAACATAGACGTATTGGCCGTCGAACGCGCAGTCCGCGGTCGAGAGGCCGGTCATGCCCGCGTCCAGAGTCCAGGTGGACTCAGGCGTGGTATTCGGCACGCCGCCCGTCATGGCGTACTGGAAAAGATTGCACGGCGGGCCAGACTCGTCGACCATGAAAAGCTTGGTCGGCTGGGTCGTCGCGTGATAACCGCCGGTCATGCCGGACGGATAGGGGTTGACCGTCCACGTGTTCCAACTACCGGACTGGGCCGGTTGGGCCCAGGCGCAGGCATTGGCAGTCCAGTCGCAGGCGTAATTCGCGTCGCTCGCGAGGTTGAAGTCGTAGCCCTCGCAACCGCTCCATGGCAAAGTCCGGTACGCTGAACCGGTGCCGGTCGACATGTTGATCGCGTAGATAGTGTTGCTGTAAGCGGCCATGTACATGGTGTTTGAACCGCCGTAACCGATGCCCAGTCGGTAGGTGGGCACGCCCGAACCGAGAGTCACCGAGTCGATCAAGGTGCAGGGCGTGGTCTTCTGGATGCAGTACATTTTGTTGTAAGAGCTGCTGAACTGCGTAATCCAGAGTCCATCCCGTTCCCAGTCGTATGCAAGTCCCCAAGTGTAGCCGACTGGGTTTAACGAGCTGATATCGATGGTATAAACCACAACGGCCGGAGACCGCGAACCGGTATAAACCGGAGCGCTGCCGCTGTGATTAGCTTTAAATACATGGTTCGGCGTACCGGTGTTCGTCAGGTCGGTATTC
>Ga0315279_10009511_pt1 | contig 11574 bp, 11 predicted proteins | sample YL17G06_20_MG_FD_203694 | JGI IMG/M metagenome (GOLD analysis project Ga0315279, IMG submission 203694) | Sediment microbial communities from Yellowstone Lake, YNP, Wyoming, USA - YL17G06_20 | ecosystem: Environmental > Aquatic > Freshwater > Lake > Sediment | place: USA: Wyoming | collected...
CCTCTTGCAAGCACAGCGTCGCCTCGTTGAGGTACGGCATCAGCAGGCGGTTGACCAAAAAGCCGGGGCACTCTTTGACGACGACCGGAATCTTGCGCAGCGACTCGGTGAACGCCACCAAATCACTGACCGTCTCTTCGTCGGTGCCCTCGCCGCGAATGATCTCGACCAGCTTCATTACGTTGGCCGGGTTGAAAAAGTGCATCCCGATCATCTTGTGCGGGCGCTGGGTCGCGCGCCCCATCTCGGTGATCGAAAGCGCGGACGTGTTGCTGGCAAAGATCGTGCCCTCCGGGCAGATACCGTCCAGATCGGCAAACACTTTTTGCTTGAGCGACATTTTTTCGGGGATGGCCTCGATGACAATGTCCACGTCGCCAAATTCGGAATAATCCAGCGCCGGAGTGATGAGCGACATTTTGGCATCCAGATCGCCCGCGCTCATCTTGCCCTTGTCCACGCGAGTTTGATAAATCTTGCGGATCGTCGCCATCCCCTTGTCGAGGAAGGCCTGATCCACGTCCTTGAGCACGACCGGCAAGCCGGAGAAAGAAATCACCTGGGCGATGCCCGCGCCCATCGCCCCGGCGCCGATGACGGCAGCTTTGAAAATGTACATGGGTTGCTCCTTTCGCTTGAATCAGACGAATGACCGACGACGACATTCGTCTTGCGGCATTGGTCGCTACGAGACGTTCTCGACGAGCATCACGCCGCCCTGGCCGCCGCCGACGCACATGGTGACGATGCCGTAGCGGGCGTTGCGGCGCTTCATCTCGTTCATCAACGTCACGGTGATCTTGCAGCCGGTCGCGCCGACGGGATGGCCCAGCGCAATCGCGCCGCCGTTGACGTTGACTTTTTTCCAATCCAGGTTGAAACCATTGGCGTTCAGGTCTTTGTGGCACGCGATCACCTGCGCGGCGAACGCTTCGTTCAGCTCGATCAGGTCCACCTCGTCGAACGAGATGTTGATGCCTTGCTTTTTCATCTTGTTCCACATCTTGGGGATGGCCTTGGCCGGGCCGATGCCCATGATAGCCGGGTTGACGCCCGCGTAATCATAGGCCACGATGCGCACCATCGGCTTGAGGCCTAGCGCCTTGGCTTTTTCGGCGGTCATGACCAGCATCGCCGCCGCGCCGTCGCTGATGGGGCAGGCGTTGGCCGGCGTCACCGTGCCGTTCTCTTTGAACACGGTGGGGTACATGCCCGCCTTTTGCATCGAAAGGCCCGGGTTGATGCCTTCATCCTGCACGATTTGCTCGCGGGCCACTTCTTGCCCGGCGATCCTTTTGACGATCTCGACCGGCACGATCTCGTCCTTGAATTTTTCCTGGCGAGTCGCCATGAAGGCTTTCTTGTGAGATTGGATAGCGTACTCGTCTTGCGCCTGGCGAGTGATCTCGTACATCTCGGCCAGATTCTCTGCCGTGCGCCCCATGATCAGGTTGCAGATCGGGTCGGTCAGGCCCTCCCACAACGCATCCGTCAACACGCTGTGGCGCAGCTTGAGTCCCCAGCGCGCGCCCTTGATGACGTAGGGAATGTTGCTCATGCTCTCGGTGCCGCCGACCAGGAAAATCTCGCCATCGCCAGACTGGATCGCCTGGTAAGCCAAAGTGATGGACTGCAGAGCCGAGGCGCAGTTGCGCTGCACCGAAAAAGCCGGAACCTGTTCGGGGATGCCCGCCATCAGCGCCGCCACGCGGCCAATGTTGGCCGCCTCGGAGGGTGAGCCGATGTTCGCCAGGATCACCTCGTCAAGGACGTTGGGGTCTATCCCCGTGCGCTTGATGACCTCCCGGAAAACAAGCTCGGCCAAATCCTGGGCGCGCTTGTCGCGCAGCGCGCCCCCGTGCAAACCGACGGGGGTGCGCACACCCCCTAACAAAACGACATCCTTCATGATTGTGCTCCTTTCTTTGTTTGGGATGAACGCCGCACGGTCGGCTCCGCGTCCAGGCCATGCAGCAACAGTTCCAACGTGGAATCAAACAAGGTGTTGAGCGGGACGCCAAGAATTTCCTGGCGCAGAGGATGATCGAGCAAGAGCATCACGCCGTTGAGCGAGGCCCACAACACGCCGGCCATCCGCCCGGGGTCGGCGACGGCGAATTGGCCGGAGACGCGGCCCTGCTCCAACGCCTGATCCACCCAGCGCAAGCTGGCTGCGCTGCGCTCCGAGACCTCCTGGTACAGCGGCTCGGGGACGCGCTCGCGGAACTGGCCCCGGTCAAAGGCCATCAACAGGCGAAAGTATTGAGGATGGCTCTTGGAGAACTTTAAATACGCATGGGCCAGGCGGCGCACACGCTCTTCGGCGGGCAGGTCTTTTTTAGGGGCGTAAGCGGCTTTGAGCTGCCCGGACAAAATGTCCAGGCCCTCTAAAACTAAATGAGCAAGGATGGCCTCCTTGCTCTCAAAATAAAGATAGATGGTGCCTTTGCTGACCTCGGCCCGAGCGGCCACGTCGTCAATCGTCGCCCGGCCGGCGCCAGTGCTGAAAAAGACCTCGCGCGCAGCTCGCAGGATGTCTTCCCGACGCTTGGCTTTTTCGCGCTCCCGACGTCCGCTCGTCCCCACCGGCTCCGCCTTTCCGGCCATGACCGCAGGTCACTCACTGACTGATAGTCAGTATACGACAGGTTGGGACCAGTGTCAAGAGGCAATTTTGCGTAGGTCAATGGCGATTGGTGATTACCCACACCTCGACTGCTCACCGTCCGCGTCCCCGTCCGCTTTGCGCGGCTCGCGAGGACGCGGGCCAGAGCACTTGGGGGTAATCACCAGAATGGTGACCCAGAATGGGTGCGTTTCAGTTTCTGGGGACGCCTGGACGGGCATGGCTGTTTACGGTTGTGTAAGACGCGCGACTCGGCACCGTGCCCACTTACTGGTCATAACTCGCCTAATAACTGAAACGCACCCCCCAGAACAGGGCCTTGTCAAAGTCGCTAGGCTGCCCCACTTGACCGACTTGCACTGGTCTGCCGAAGGGGCAACACACCACTTGGGCCGCATCCGCAAGGCACTGTCAGGGCAAACACTCCTTGACATAGGACTTTGACAAGGCCCTGCCCCCCAGGGCTTTCTCATAAAAACGTCGCCAGCCGTCAAATAGGGTTCTGAACAGACCAGTTCGTGGTGTTACGTAAACCGTTCCAGACTCGAACAAGCTGGACAAGAGTTTACAGAACTTTTTATGAGAAAGCCGTGCCTGCTCCCCAGAATGGCGACCCTTGATAAACGCCCGGATTTGTGTTATGATGAAACCCGTAACGCTGGTGAGGTTTTGCGGATCGAATGTACCCCGATAGCGAAATTCTGTTCCCCACACGCTGCATCGGTCAGCTCGCCGACTTGCGCGGCCCCGATTGGCGCGCGCTGGTCGAGTACGTCGCTTCGCGCTCTGAAACGCACGAAGACTCGCTTGCCTTTTCGCTGATGATGATCAAGTTTAGCAGTTGCCTGACGTGCGACCTGGATAGTTATCGTGCGTCGCTCGGCTGCTCCACGTGCGCCAAGCGGACGGTGGCGGGATTCAAAGGCTCGGATAAAGCACTGCTCCGCAAGTATGAACAAGCGCGGCACGAAGTGAGCACCTACCTCGAAGCGAGTGGTCTGCGCCGGCCCACCAGACGCCGGCGGCCATCCGCACAGCCCGTGCTGGCCGGCGCGGCGCGATGAATTCGGCTGGACAAATCTAGAGACATCAGGTATACTCGGCCCGCTAACCGAAAAGTTGAAAGAGCAATTCAGGAGGGTTCCGTTGGCTAACATCAAGTCCGCTATCAAGCGCATCCGCAGCTCGGCGCGCAAGCAAAAGCGCAACCGCGTCGTGCGCGGGCAAGCCCGCAGTGCGGTCAAGAAAGCGCGCGTCACTCTGGCCGAGGGCAAGCGCGATGAGGCGCAGGCTTCCCTTAAGGAAGCGATCAGCGCGCTCGACCACGCCGCCGGCAAGGGCGTCATCCACAAGAACAGCGCGGCTCGCCGCAAGTCGCGCTTGATGAAGCAGCTCAACCAACTGCAAAAGTAAAACGTCTCAAGGCATCGCTCACGCGATGCTTTTCGTTTGCTTGACAATTAGAACAAATGTTCGTATAATATCATTGTCCCTATCATCGGGTTGCCTGTCCGGCCCGCGAGGAGACGTGTTGATGAGCGCAACACAACGCGAACTGCGATTGGAGTTTCAGTCAGATCGGATTGAGATGGTCTTGGCAAGCCACAAGGCTCCGGCGCGCGTGATGGGCGGCGTCGTCACGCCGCGCGCCGTGCAGTTCCATCTCGCCCCGATGTTGGGAACCAAGATCAACCGAGTGCAGGCATTGGCGGACGAATTGGCATTAGCGCTGGGCGTGTCGAGCGTGCGCGTGTCGCGGCAGGGCAGTAGTGTGCAGCTCGAAATCCCGCGCGACGACACCTGCACTTGCGGCAGGTGCAAGTGTGCGCGATTTTCAATCAAGCTGTTGTCGTTGATGCCGCGCTTGGTCGAGCCGGACGCCAAACCGCTGCCTCCGGGGATTGTCCCCTTCAAGGGGATTGCGGTGTTGGGATTGTGCGACGATGGCGCTCCCCTGCTGCTCCGCCTGCCCTCGCCCGATGTGGCGCACGTCTTGATTGCCGGAACGACCGGCTCTGACAAGACGGCCTTGTGTCAGACGATGATTCTGAGCCTGGCGATGACTCACCGGCGCAGCCAATTGCAGTTTGTGCTGGCCGAAGGTCCCAAGCAACATGCGTTCAAGCCGTTTGCCCGGCTACCACACTTGCTGCGTCCGGTGATCGGCGATGCGACGGAGGCAGTGGACGCGCTGCGTGAGCTTGCTCGGTTGATGGAAGCAAGACGCGTACCCGTTACCCCTAGGGCGCCCTTAATGGGCGAGGGTACCCTGGGGGTAGCGCAAGGAGAGACACCTGCACTTGCGGCTGGTGCAAGTGTGACGCCGCGCATTCTAGTCGTGTTGGATGAATTGGCGGACTTGACCGTAGGCGCGAACGCGGGTGGCAAAGCGTTAAATGAGCATCTGACGCGATTGGTCCAGCGCGGGCGCGAGGCGGGGATTCACGTCATGGCTTACGCAAAAGCCATCGTCTCAGGTGATGGGGACGCTCATCCGGGCCAATTTCCCGGTGAGGTTGGTGGGCAAGGTTGTCTCGCCGGACGCTTACCCCTCAAGGGTATCCTGGGGATCGCGTGCGCGCGTGGCAGCCGGTATCGGCGGAACCGGGGCCGAAAAGCTTGCCGGTCGCGGCGACTTGTGGCAATCGCCGCCGGGCAAGTGATTCGTTTTCAAGCGGCCTACGTGAGCGCAGCAGAAATGGACCAAGTCGTGGCGCAAATGGGCAGCACTCTACGCCGAAGGGACGTGGTGGGCGGGCGACCCAGCTTGTTGCATCAAGCAGTGGCCTTGGTGGCAGGAGCCGGTTGATTGCGGATGGTTGATTTCGGATTTCGGTAGATCGCTTGGGTTGAGGGGCATGAACCGAAACCCGCCATCCGAAATCGAGAGGTAGACGTGAGTCGGGCAGCGGCAATCATTGGATTGGGCGTGGTGGCATTCGCGGTGACGCTGGCAGTCTATGTCGGCAGTCACTTGTCGAACGAGGCGATGTCGGTGTTGACCGGCGCGGCGTGCGGCGTGGGCGCCGTGTTGCCCGCGGCGATCATTGCAGGATTGGCTCTAGCGCGCCGCCGCGAGCGGGAGGACGTGACGCGTATGTCGCCGCCGCAGCCCATGTACCCGCCGGTCATTGTCGTCGCGCCGCCGACGATGAACGCTCAGCAATCGCCCAACTCGCCTTATGCGCCTGCGCCGCCGATGGCTCTCCCTCGCCAATTCACCGTCATTGGCGAGGACCCGCTCGATTCGGGATCGCAGTAAGTCAGATGTGAAAACTCAACCCAGACGAATTGAAACCTCCGGTAGGGAGAATCAGTGTGAGAACCAACTTTTGCCGACACGGTGGTGTTCATATCGATTGTGCACGCAAATGACCTGGTTGGGCCAGCGGAGTTTGGCTGTGCCCAAGCGGGCTGTCGGGTCTGCCAGGACAGCCTGATCTGCCAGCACGAGGGACTAATTCACTTTGCTGCGGCGACACGTGCGGGGCAGTCTGACCTACGCTGACCTGTTGCACGCGGGGCGCATCGGTGTGTGGCCGGCTGTGCTGCACTTCGACGCCGAGCGTGGCGTGGCATTCTCCACCGACGCGGCCGTGGCGATTCAACGCCGGATGTGGCAAGCGGTCGCACAGGCCCAGCGTATTGCGGCACCTTGGCTTTCTGCCGAGCCGGTCAATGTGCTGTCGCGGGCCGAGGAGAACATGTGACGGAGCCAAGTGGAGGCAGCTCTCATCAAGGCGGTCGGTCGGCTTCCGGCTCGCCTGCGGCAGATGATGGTGGCAGCCTATGGTTGGGATGGGCAGCCCCCGCGCAGCCTGGCCGCCGTGGGGCGACAGGGGGGGTGTCAGCCGAGAAGCGGTGCGCCAATGGCATAACGCGGCGTTGCTGCTGTTGCGTCTGCCGACCTTCTCCGGACGCTTGCAAGTGTCGGGTCAGGACAGCCGAGCGGCGTACACTCGCAGCCAAGCGATGAGCCGCGCCGGGCAACGTCAGCGGCGGCGCGCAAGCGGGCGGATATGACGCTGGTGTTGATTCCGACCATGGAGCGGCCCGCCCCGCGGGTTCTGCCCGACAGCCCCTTTCATCAGTTGCCCACGTTGTCGCGCGCAGACACCTGGCCGCGACACGCGCGCTCGCTGCCGCCGAGCGGCGTCGGCTCTCGCAGTAGTTTGACCAGACCTTGGCCGGGGAGACCGTACGCCCGCTCTTGTCGCTCCGTCTGGAACTGCCCCCCACCACTCCTGTTGTTCCCACTAAGTCGGGCTTCCTCCCGACGACCTTCAGTCGCCTGAAGCCGGGCAAGGCCTGGACAACTTTGACTTGGTCCTACGCCTGTTCGACTTCAGCCCGTGGCGGCCCATCCTGGGGCAACGCTTCTCCAGTAACTTGGCCGCCTCCCTTCGACCCGGTCAGCCTTGGCCTGGCCTGGTTAATGGCCCGTTGGCGCAATTGGGACTGGCCGACTTTGCTCACCGAGTTGAACTCCCCCGAACGCGGTTGGGGCTATTGCCAGCGCTTGGGGTTCGATCCCGAGGATATCCCCGCCGAGTCCACCTTTCGCTCGGCGCTCGCCGTCGCTCGTTTCGTCCGCGAGGCCATTCACGCAGCTCTATCCTCCGTCTCGGCCCGCACCTGAGTCAGAGGGCAGTACTTGCCTCGACCGCGAGCGCCTGCCCCCGTTCTTGAACTGCATACATACTTTGCGCTCTGCGTCGCGGCTGCCGCTGGACGGACGGTTTCTCCTCGCACGCCGATTGACGGGCGTTTGCCACGCCTCTCATTGCCGCAGCGCCGCGTGCTTCCCTCGCTGCGCCCTCGACCCCACCCATCATCGCCGCGCAGCTGACTGGCTGCGTTCTCACCCTTCCCCCTGAACCGACTTTTGCGCTAAATGACTTGCCTTGGCCCTGGCCGCCGATAAAAAACTCGTTCAACCCATTGGCAAGCGCGATCTTTGAGGGCGCGCCGTGCGGGCTTGCTGCGGAATCCTGCGCGGAATGCGCCTTGCAGGTCGGAAGACCTTGTAATATAATCTCTTGCGATTGAATTCTAGACCCTCGTATATGCCGATGAGCGATAACCCAGCCCCGCTTCCCCTCCACAAACCTGGGGCTGGGCGTATCATTTTACGCTGCCTCGGTTATCTGCGCCCCTACGGGCGACTGATGATCGGCGCTTACCTGGCCTTGTTGGGCATCAATGCGCTGGCCGTGACGATTCCTCAATTCATCCGCTGGATCGTGGACTGGGGCATTCGCGGCCAGGACATTGGCTGGCTGGGAGCATCCGTTCTGGGCCTGTTGGGACTGACGCTCGTCAAGGGTGGGCTGACGTTTTGGCAGGGGCGGTGGACCGAGACCGCTTCCCAGAGCGTGGCTTACGACCTGCGCAATGCGATCCATCGCCAGCTTGCGGCCCTCTCTTTTTCGTACCACGACCGCGCCGAGACCGGCCAGCTCCTCTCTCGCGCCGTGCAAGACGTAGACCGCATCCGCTTTCTGACCGGGCGCGCCTTTCTGCGCCTGACAGATGGCACGGTTTTGCTCTTGGGGACGGCCGCTATATTGATTGCGATGAATCCCCGCCTGGCCGTGCTGGCGCTCTGCACGATGCCATTCCTGGGCTATCGCGCGTTTCGCTTTGGCCGGCGCCTCCGCCCGCTTTCCCTGGCGATTCAACAACAGTTGGCCGTGCTGACCACGCGATTGGAGCAGAACCTGCGCGGCGCGCGCGTCGTCAAAGCCTTTGCTCAAGAGGAACCCGAGATCGCCCGGTTTGACCGCGAGAACGACCGCTGGTTCGATCTCTCGGCGCGCTCGGCTCGCCTTGAGGCTTTTAATGAGCCGTTGATTGATCTGATCGCCAATGCCGGGACGGTATTCATCGTCGGCTATGGCGGCTGGCTGGTCATTCGCGGCCAACTGACCCTGGGCGAGCTGGTGGCCTTTACCACTTATCTCGCTCAGCTGGTCCAGCCTGTGCGCCGCCTGGGCACGATCATTCCCGCCATCACGCAGGCAGTGGCTTCGGGCGAGCGCATCTTTGAGATTCTGGATACCGTGTCAGAGGTGCAAGACGCCCCCGATGCGATCCCGCTGCCGGCGGTGCACGGCCACGTGCGCTTTGAGCGCGTCTCGTTCGCCTACTTTGGCCGCCACCGGGTGCTCACAGAGGTCACTTTTGAGGCGCTGCCCGGCCAGGTCATTGCGCTGCTGGGCGCGACAGGCTCCGGCAAGTCCACCATCATCAATCTCATCCCGCGCTTTTACGACCCGACGGAGGGCCGCATCCTGATTGATGGATATGATACCGGCTGCGTGACGCTCAATTCTCTGCGAGACCAGATTGGCATTGTTCTGCAAGAGACGACGCTTTTCGCCGCCACCATCCGCGAGAACATTGCTTTCGGTCGGCCCGACGCTACCGAGGAAGAAATTGTAGAGGCCGCCCGCGCCGCCCAGGCGCATTCCTTCATCGTCGAGACGCCGAACGGCTACGATACGCTGGTGGGCGAGCGAGGCATTACGCTTTCCGGCGGACAGCGGCAGCGCGTCGCCATCGCCCGCGCGCTGCTCAAAGACCCGCGCATCTTGATCCTGGACGATGCGACTTCTAGCGTGGACACGGAAACGGAACGGTTGATCCAGGTGGCGCTCGAGCGGCTGATGCGCGGGCGCACGTCCTTTGTCATCGCTCAACGCCTGAGCACACTGCGCCTGGCCGACCTCATCCTGGTGTTGGACAAGGGACGCATTGCCGCGTCGGGCACGCACGAGCAGCTCTTGCGCACGTCCGGCCTGTACGCGGAAATCTATCATCACCAGTTACGACCGCAGGAGGGACAAACCTGACAGGCGCTTGCGCCGCGCAAGCGCCTGTCAGGTCTAGCCGCTATGAGCATTTCGATTGGCGCCACAGGTTCCGGCTTGGGTCCGCGCGGAGCGATACAAAGCTTTGGCGAAGAGGCCGCGGGACGAGCCTTTGACCGGCGCGTGGTCTTCCGGCTGCTGGCTTATCTGCGCCCGCACTGGCGGCGCATGGCCGCCGCCTTTGCCGTGATGCTGGTCGCGTCGGCGCTGACGCTGGCCGCGCCTTTTCTCATCAAGCTGGCGATTGACCAGAACATTGCTTCCGGTGACGTCACCGGCCTGGCTCGTATCGTCTTGCTCCTGGCCGGCGTGTTTGTCGGCATTTACCTCACCTCCTCCGCGCAGCAGTATTTGCTTTCTTGGGTAGGGCAGCAGGTACTGACGACGTTGCGCGCGCAGCTCTTTCGGCATTTGCAGGCGCTTCCGCTGGGCTATCACGATACTCACATCGTCGGCGTGACCATCTCGCGCGTCATCAACGACGTGGCGGTGATCAACGAACTGCTTTCGCAAGGCTTGATCACGCTGGTCGGCGACATGTTGGTGTTGGCGGGCATTATCACCGTGATGCTCTCAATGAATTTGCGGCTGGCTCTGCTGACCTTTAGCGTGCTGCCGTTGATGCTGCTGGCGACCTGGCTCTTTGCCCGCCAGGCTCAGGTCGCTTTCCGCCACACCCGCGCCAGGATCGCCGCCGTCGTGGGCGACCTGGCCGAAGATATATCGGGGATGCGCGTGATCCAGGCTTTTGCACAAGAAGACGCATCGCAAGACCGTTTTGACGAAGTGAACCGCGCCAATCGCGATGCCAACATTGCCGCCATGTCGCTCTCTTTCATCTTTTTGCCCTCGGTCGAGTTCCTGGGCATGATGGCGACCGGCATTGTCTTGTGGTTCGGCGGCCTGGCCGCCGCTCGCGGCGAGCTGACGCTAGGCGTGGTGGTGGCCTTTCTGGCTTACGTGGCTCGCTTCTTTCAGCCGATTCAGGAATTGAGCCAGCTCTACACCACGATGCAAGCTGCCATGGCGGGAGGCGAGCGCGTGTTGGACTTGCTCGACACTCGGCCGGGAATCACGGATCGGCCCGATGCTATCGAGATGCCGGACATTGCCGGGCGGGTCGAGCTGCGCCACGTCTCATTCTCGTATCGAGGCGATACGCGAGTGCTCCACGATGTGAGCCTGGTCATCGAGCCGGGGCAGACGGTGGCGTTGGTGGGGCCGACCGGCGCCGGCAAAACGTCCATCGCCAACCTGGTGGCTCGCTTGTACGAGGTGACAGAGGGCGCTGTGTTGATGGATGGCATTGACGTGCGCCAGGTCACTCTACTTTCGCTCCGGCGGCAGATGGGATTGGTGCCGCAGGAACCGTTTCTCTTTTCCGGCACGATTGCCGATAATATCCGCTTTGGCCGCCCGCAAGCTCCCGATCGCGCCATCGAGGAGGCTGCTCGCCTGGCCAACGCGCATGAATTCATCTCGGCATTGCCGGATGGCTACGCCACCGAAATTCTGGAAGGAGGCGTCAACCTCTCGGTCGGGCAGCGGCAGCTCGTCTGCATCGCCCGCGCAGTGTTGGCTGATCCGCGCATCCTAATCTTGGACGAGGCCACCGCCAGCGTGGACACCGTAACCGAGCTGCTGATCCAGAAAGCATTGGAGCAGCTTTTAAAAGGGCGCACGACCCTCGTCATCGCCCACCGGCTCAGCACCATCCGCAACGCCGACCTGATTTGCGTAATTCAGGCGGGTCGCATCGTGGAACAGGGACATCACCAAGAGTTGTTGGCACGGGGCGGGATCTATCGCGAGCTGTACGAGAGGCAGTTTGTGGGTCCAGAGACTGGGTAGCCCGGCAAAATCATACATTCAAAACGCGTTGGGTATAGCAGAGTGCAACCAGCGGACAGAGCGATGGCTCGTCCGCTGTTTTTCTTGATGAATAGAGAAGACCGCATCACATTTTGAATGTTGGAGTATTGGCGCAAGTGGGACTATAATCATGGCGTGCAAAGGTGCAGGGCAAGCGTGAGCCGGAGGAGGTGGCGTCATGTGGAACCGGATGAAAGCATATCT
>Ga0315279_10009512_pt1 | contig 11573 bp, 9 predicted proteins | sample YL17G06_20_MG_FD_203694 | JGI IMG/M metagenome (GOLD analysis project Ga0315279, IMG submission 203694) | Sediment microbial communities from Yellowstone Lake, YNP, Wyoming, USA - YL17G06_20 | ecosystem: Environmental > Aquatic > Freshwater > Lake > Sediment | place: USA: Wyoming | collected...
ACATCATCAGCCCTTTATTGCCGTTATCCGGCTTGCCGTAAAAGAATAGCTCTAATGCATTAATGCCGGCGCAGGCCCAGTCCTGCGGAGAGCTAAATCTTCGCGTTACCTCGGAATAGAAATAGTCATCGTAGTAGTAGTTAAATGCCATTGACTGGCTGCAACTGTGAACGGGGCTTGTCGCCAGATACAAAAATGCTGCTCCTGCCTGTGTCCACGTATTGTATATCCTGTTGTCGCTGTTGTTGTAAGATTCGAAATCGTCCACAGCGATACGGTCGGCTACCATGAAGCTCCAGACATTGCCCCTCCAGGGGCTGTTGACATCAGTACGGTTGACCTCATCGACCCGCCAGTAGTAACTTTCCCCTAATTTAAGGCCGCCAGGGTCGAAGCTGTTGGCATCCTGCGGCTGTGCTGGATTGCCGACGGGAGGCGCATTAGCATCCACATCATTTATGCTGGTGCCGAAGTAAACGGCATGTTTTTCGGCGGAATTTCCGGGCGACCAGGTAAGGACTGTATCCGGAGCCACATTTTTGGCACCGTCGGGAGGATACGGGTTACAGGCAATTTCGCCGCAGTCCACGCACGTTCGTGCACGAATACTGCCGATATCGAATCCAGGCGAGTCTCCTTTATTGTCTATTGCAAGGACACGGAGCGCACAAGGTGCAAACGGGAAAGAAATGCCTGCGATATCAAGACCAATCACTGTCGGTGTTGTCGGTGTTTGTCCGCCGGAATCCAGAGCCGTAGCTATGTCGAGCAGGTATTCCTGGCCGGCGCCGTCCGTAACAAAAACCAGGGCCTGCTCACCGGCCCGACCAATCTCAATAATGATTATGTCGTTACCCGGCCCGTCTATGAGTCTGCCCGGAAAACTCAATTCAACCCAGTGGTCGGGAGGGAAGGTAACGAACGAGACATCTGATGGAGGAGGACCGACCAGGAGCTTCCCCGGAACTACTGGAACCGGCCATTGCCCGTTTGCATCCATACCCATCCAGCAACTGTCGTCGGCATCATACACATCCAGCAGATAGGATGGATATTTGAGGGTCCCCTCTTCGGATAAAGCAGCGCCGCCGAAGGCAAGAATCAAAGAGATAATACCTATTATTTGTGAACAAACTTTTGACATCCTTACCCTCCAGCTCGACCGGCTCGTCTGGGCGAAGGCACCAGCCGGAGTCCGAGGAGCTGATTTTAGCAAATTCGGTGCGGATATAGCCGGAATTTACAAGAAAATTATAGCATTTTGCCGTATCCAATACAAGGAAAATCGTTTTGGGATTGGAGTATGGCAAAACTATGGCCGCATAAAAAACCTTGATAAGCAGCAGATTATTGGTAAACTTGCGGCGGTTGTTGGAAAATTTCAGAAAGTTCGCAGAAAAAATCAGATGCTAAACATCAAGAAAGGTATCAATAATGACCGAGTATTCGATAGCTCCGACAGGCGAAAAGTTTCCAGTCCCCGAAGAAAATGAATATGCTGCGGAATTCAAACGCATCCAGTCGCTGGCAGAGACGGCGCGCAGGGACGGCAAAGAAATCGTTGTGGTGATGGGTGTCGGCTTTGTCGGTGCGGTTATGGCGGCTATTGTCGCCGACACCGTCGATAAAAAGAGCGGCAAACCCACCAAGTTCGTCATCGGCTGTCAACGGCCCAGCGTCCGAAGCTACTGGAAGATTCCACTGCTTAACCGTGGTATCTCCCCCGTAAAAGCCGAAGACCCCGAGGTTGAGCCGATGATTGCCCGCTGCGTGCTGGAGAAGAAAACACTCATTGCCACGTATAACAGCGACTGCCTCAAGCTGGCGGACTGTGTCGTCGTCGATGTCCAGTGCGATTATACAAAAAATGACCTCGGCAATATGCGAACCGGCAAAGTGGAAATGGGTGCTCTGGAAGCAACATTAAAAATCATCGGCGAGAAGGTCCCGCCAAAATGCCTGACACTAATCGAGACAACTGTCGCGCCGGGCACAACAGAGTTTATTGCCTGGCCGATTCTCAAAAAGGCCTTCGCCGCACGCGGTATGGATTCGGAGCCCCTGCTGGCGCACAGTTTCGAGCGTGTTATGCCCGGCAGACAATACGTTTCATCGATACGGGATTTCTGGCGTGTCTGCTCCGGCTGTAATGCCCAGGCACGACAACGGGTCGAGAAATTCCTGCAAGAGGTGCTGAACACCGAAGAATACCCTTTGACTGTTATGGACCGGCCAATTGAATCGGAGACAACAAAAATCGTCGAGAATTCCTTCCGTGCCGCCATCCTGGCGTTCCTCGACGAGTGGAGTCTGTTCGCAGAGCGTAATGGCGTGGACATTATTAAGGTCATCAAGGCAATCAAAGTCCGGCCTACCCATAACAACATCATTTTTCCCGGCCCGGGTGTCGGCGGCTACTGCTTACCTAAAGACGGCGGCCTCGGCTACTGGGCGTATAAGCATATACTTGGATTCGAGGATGATATATTTAAGATAACGCCAATGGCGATTGATATTAACGACACCCGCGGCCTTCGCGCAGCAACGCTGACCAGAGATGCCCTTCGAAATATGGGTCGCCAGACAGCCGGAGCAACTATCCTTTTGTGTGGCGCCAGTTATCGCCAGGATGTCGGCGACACCCGTTACAGCGGCTCAGAAGTAATCGTCCGAAAACTGACCGAGATGGGAGCCGAGATGCGAGTGCACGACCCTTATGTCGAGCACTGGTATGAGCTGGAAAATCAGGATACCTATCCGGCGCCCGGACATTCTCTTTCGAGGTTTTTCCACAGTCAGGATGACCTGGTCAATGTACGGGTTCAGCACGACCTCGCCGCTGCACTGAAAGGTGTTCAGGCGGTTATTCTGGCTGTGCCGCACCAACCTTACCTGCAGCTTGACCCTCAAAGAATAGTCGAATGGGCAGGCGCACCGCTGGCGGTGATTGATTGCTACGGCATACTTGACGACCAGAAAATCCGCCGATATTTCGAGCTTGGCTGCGAAGTAAAAGGTCTCGGCCGAGGGCATATCCAGCGGATAAAAGAGGAAGTCAGAAAAGCAGGCACCAAATCCTGAATCAAAGATTAAAAATCAAAAGCGATTTTCAGTTTTTGCCCTGCCCTCAAAATCGCCCTAATCGCTTGCAAAGCAAGGACTTGTAAATATTTTCCCAGGAAGTTCTCAAAATCTAAGCGTCTAAACGTAAGGTCCTCCGCAAGTATGTTTGCGAGTCACGAGCGACAAAACGAATGGAGACGAAGGGAATTGGACCCTCATTTCCGCGATGCGACCGCGGCGTGCTCCCGTTACACCACGTCCCCGAAATTAAACATCTTAAAATATTCTACAAAACTATTGTAAAAATTCGAAGCACGAAATCCGAAATTCAAAATTCATCCTTCGTAGTAATACTACGGAGAATGGACAATATCAAACGTTCAAAATCAGAATTTTCAAAACAAAAAGACCATTGTAACGAATGAACGCCTCTGCAACCTCTCTATGCCCGAACATTTCTAAAACTGCCACTTCTCGTAGCAAACAATCTTTTCCATCGGCTCGCGCTTCGGCTCTTTTTGTTTGTCGGCTGGATAACCCAGTGCCATAAGTTCAATAATAGCAACATCTTGCGGAATTCCCACTATCGGCCGCACCTTATCTGGGTAGAACGACCCAATCCAGCACGTTGCCAGCCCCAACTGTGCTGCCTGCAAACAGATATGTTCGAGTGCAATCGCCACATCAATTGGCCCGACCGCCTGCCCACACCGCATTACCTCGCTGCTTACGCTGCAGGCAACTATAATCGCCCCCGCATTTTCCATAAATGTCTGATTATTCGCAGCTTCCACCAACTTATGTTTCTTTTCTTTATCCGTTAGTACCACAAACCGCCAATCCTGCTGATTCTTAGCCGATGGCGCCAGCCGGGCCGCATCCAGAATCTGGTTGAGTTTTTCCTTCTCGATATTTTTATCCTGATATGCCCTGCAGGAATATCTTTTCCGAATAGCTTCCAATACCGCCATAATCGCACCTCAAATTTGCCTTTTATCATTCCGTCCTTGACGGGACGGGCAAGTAAATCCTGATTGTGCAAGAATATAAGGCGAGGACGGTCTTGACGCAAGGGGCAAAAATCTGTATTGTGGAAACTATCGCGGGCGATTAGCTCAGATGGATAGAGCGCCTGCCTTACACGCAGGAGGCCGCAGGTTCAAGTCCTGCATCGCCCAATTTCAGTAGCGGGGGCGGATTCTCGGCGAAACTTATCCGCAATGTCTATTCTTAGTGACCGGTAATTGGTGGTTCGTGGCTCGGTCGGAGCCAATAAATAATCCTGCAAAACAGTTTACTGCAATCCGACGTCACGCAGGTGTGGCGAAATGCACTATTCAAGGTCTCCGAAGGTCGGTTATTACAAATTGGGTTAAAAAGCTGTCGATTCAGGTATTTCAAACACGTGCCGGTCACTCCAGCATAACAACCACCAGAAAGTATTATCTCGCCGTGCATTCCGAAGACTTTGATATTATCAATGAGTGGCTGAACAACATTTTAGCGCGCGAGTCTGATGACTGGCACCAGATTGACACCAATATGTGTTTTTGAAAATATGGGGGGAAGCTGCAAATGTAAGTCTTTAACAACCCGGTATTTATAAAGCGAGGCCGAAGGGTCTCGAACCCTCAACCTTCGGATCGACAATCCGATGCTCTAACCAATTGAGCTACGGCCCCGTAATCCCAATCGAACCTACAATATACTGGTGTATCGACTTTTATGTCAAATATTTTCAGGCAAAATCTGTTTTCTCATTCGGCCTCACGAAGGTAAATGGCAGTAATTCTTATGTGGTCTCTTGCATTATCGAGGCGGGCTTTCGAGGCGGACTTTTGTTCACAATACTTCTCTGGCAGCTTTGGGGACAGTTGCTGCATCGCTAACCGGGCACGGGTGTGTTTCCGGCAGTAGTGAACCCCCCGGCACATCAAAAATAGATACATCGAAGATACTCAATTACAACCCTCAAATGGGCTACCGACGTCTTGGTAAAACTGGGCTGATGATTTCCGAGGTCGGGCTGGGCGGCCACGGCTCACTGGGACTGGAGAACCGTATCGAGGTCCTCCAGAAAGCAGCCGAACTCGGCGTCAACTACCTCGATACCAACATCGTCGAGGAGTGTAAGCAGTACGGCGAGGCGCTTCGCGGTAAAAGAAACAATTGGCATATTGGCTTTGCATCCTGGCCGGAAAAACTCACCGAGGAATATGAAAAGGAGTTATCTAAGGAAGGTACGCTCCACGAAATAGATGCCCGCCTTAAAGATTACAAAACCGATATGCTTGACATCTGGCGGCCTGTCGGCGCCACGTGGGGCCAGGGCCAGACCTCCATTCCCACAATGTTTATGGTCAGCAACCGTGCACTCGATATGGTTGTGGGGGTCTTTGAAAATGCCCATAAGCAGGGCAAGGTCCGCTGGCTGGGTATATCGGCGCACAACCCAAAAGTTTTCCGGTGTGTGCTCAATGAGTATCCGCAATTCTCAGTAATCCTATTCCCCTACCTATTTCTTACCACAGAGCTTGGCGGCGACAGTCTCTTGAAGCTCGCGCACCAGAAAAACGTTGGAGTAATCGGCATCAAGCCCTTTGGTGCGGGGACTACTTTCGGCATCAAGCCCAGCAAACTCCACGGTGCGGTTGATAAAAATGCCAATGTCCTCGTTAGAAAAATGCTTCGGGAACACCGGATTGCGGCTATTATCCCCGGCGTCAACACAACACAGCAGCTCGAAGAAAATGTCAGTGGCTCCTACGAGCGTGATAAGCCCCTAACGCTCGAAGATGGAGAAATCATTCGCCGCTGCACCGAGAATTATTACGCTAATCTCACCCCGCAATATCAATGGCTAAAGAGCTGGGAAGCAGTATAAGGAACGCCCCAAAATGCCTGTATAGGGGACTGGCTGTCCTCTTTGGTGTTGTCATTGGATTTTACCTGTGCTCGTGTAGTCTGTCACCTCGTGAAGAAAACGGCTTAAGAGAATCCGACCTGACCGATTCCCTCGGAGACAATGCTGCCTGCTATGTATGTCACGTCGCATTTGTCACGGAACAGTTGAGCCAAACGCATCTTCGAGCTAATGTTACCTGTATCAACTGCCACGGCCTCAGTGCCGGACATGCAAACGATGAAAAAATTGGTGCGACGCCGCCTGATGTCAGCTTCACTCGTGACCAGGTCAGGCCGATGTGTTTGAAGTGCCATAAGGACCGCGATACATCAGCTAAAGATGTTCCTGCCCCTAAGCCGCAGCCGGCTTGCACCGATTGTCACGGCAAACACAGGATTGCTAAATCCGCTCAGGCAGGTTTATCGGCAACCGGAAAACAACCTGCACGTTAGCATAAGAACATTTCAAAATAGAAAGATTATTGACGGCAGCCAGGCGTTGGGCTACTCTGTTAGCGAGCAATAGTTGCTTAAGTCGAAATACTTCTTTAATTGGCTGTATAAATATGGAGTAAAACTATGTTAAAGTTAGGTATGCATGTAGATAACTGGCGGCACCTTGATGTCTCCTATGAGGTTCCCTGCCAGGTCGCCAGAGACCACGACCTTGAATACGTGGAATTTGGCACAATCGATGGGGATTACTTTGTTCAGGCATTAGGATATAACCCTCACATTCCGCTTCACTCTGACCCGCTGAAGCTCAAGAGCTACCTCGATTCAATGGGCTTGAAGATGTCGCAGCTTGATGCTGCCTATCCGGTGTCAACTCCTGAGGGTCAGTTCCGCGGGGTCCCGTACACAATTCGGGCCATCCAGTTCGCCAAAGCCCTCGGCTGCCCCTGCGTGGACACCACAGATGGCGGGCGTAAACCACAGGGATACAACGATAAAGAAGTGATGGCCCTGATAAAGCAGTACTACCGTGTTGTTCTGGAGTGGGCTGAAAGATACGATATTATTATTAATGTTGAGCCGCACGGCCCGTACACAACCAATCCTGACACTATGGAGCAAATCCTGAACTTTTTTGACTCGCCGCTTTTGAGGATGAACCTCGATACGGGCAACACATTCATAGCCGGCCAGGACCCGGTGAAATTTCTGCGGCGGTTCAGGCACAAGGTTTCGCATTTGCACATTAAGGACGTCAGCGAGGAACTTGCCGAAGCTGTCCGCGGCGGTTTGACAGGTATCGCTTGCTCGGTGGTGGCTATTGGCGAAGGCGTCAACGCTGAAAACATCGCCGGCTGTATCGAGTTACTCAAGGAAACCAAGTGGGACGGCGTCTTATCAATAGAGTGTGAAGCAGCACCAGGCAAAATCGAGCAAAGCATTGAGTGGCTGCGAAAGGAAATCGCCCGATAAGAAACCATCAAAGCTGTCACCCTGAGCGCAGCGAAGGGTCTCCACAGTTTTGAATTTTTAGCTTTAAATTTTTAGTTTATTTTTTGATGAGTACCTCGATTGAAAGCCCTGATTTACACTAATCCATATTGTCTGGAATATTCGGATTTCCCGCAGCCGGCGGTCGGCGAAGATGATGTGCTGATTCGTGTCAAGGCCTGCGGAATTTGCGGTTCGGATGTTCAGGGTTTCACAGGCAAGACAGGCAGGCGAATTCCTCCTTTGATTATGGGCCACGAGGCAGCCGGCATTATCGAAGATGCAGGAACTAACGTCAGAGTATTCCAGAAGGGCGATAGAGTTTGCTTTGATTCGACTGTGTATTGCAATAAATGCGGGGCTTGCCGGAATGGTTTCTATAATCGCTGTGAGAATCGCCAGGTGCTCGGCGTTTCTACCCCGACCTTCAAAAGGCATGGGGCGTTTGCCGAATATGTTGCAGTGCCATCGTGGATTGTCTCGAAAATTCCGGATGATATGTCATTTGTTCACGCGGCCCTTTTAGAGCCGGTATCAATAGGTATGCACGCCGCCAATAGAGCGCCTATATCCAGCGATGACACCATAGTAGTTATCGGAGCCGGGCCTATCGGCCTTTTCATTTTGCAGGCCTGTAAGCTAAAAGGCGCTCGAAAGGTCATTGTCTGTGACATTAACGAATTTCGGCTCGATGTTGCGCACAAGCTGGGTGCGGATAAAATGGTCAATCCTCGCAAGCGTGATATAAAAGAGGCGGTTTTCAAACAGACAGAAGATAAGGGCGCCGATGTTGTCTTTGAGGCCGTTGGGTTCGCAAGCACTTTTCGGGATGCCGTTTCAATAACACGGACAGGGGGACATCTTGTCGTTGTTGGTAATTTAGAAAACAAGGCCGAGTTTGATTTGCAGCAGTTTGTCGCTCGAGAGCTTACCTTCACGGGCTCGTATGCGAGCAGCGGCGAGTTTCGTGATTGCATAAATCTGGTAGCTTCAGGGAAGATTAACGTGGAGCCGTTAATCAGCGATGTTTTACCGTTATCTGATGGGTGGCGTGCTTTCGACCGATTGCTCAAGCGTGAAGAAAATTTATTAAAAATAGTTTTGGAACCGTAAAGTCTGAGGAACTGAGAATGAAAGACCTTTTTGACCTTTCAGGTAAAGTTGCGATTGTTACCGGCGCCAGTCGCGGCTTAGGCCAGTATTTCGCCACAGCACTTGCAAAAGCCGGCGCCGACCTGGTGATTACAAGTCGCAAATTATCGGCATTGACCGAATTCAAAAAGGAGATAGAGTCTCTGGGTAGAAAGGCATTGCCTGTCCAACTGGATGTGCTTTCACAAAGTGACATCGAGAATATGGTTCGCGTGGCCGTAAAAGAGTATGGGAAGATTGATATTCTGGTTAATAATGCCGGTATGAATATCCGAAAGCCAACCACCGAAGTTACACAGCAGGACTGGGATGCCGTATTGGATACCAATCTTAAAGGCAGTTTCTTCTGCACCCAGGCAGTAGCTAAAGAGATGATAAAGCGAAAGTATGGCAGAATAATAAACATCGGCTCCTGCACCTGTGTTTTCGGTATGGAGGGAATCGCAGCTTATTGTGCCAGTCGCGGTGCGATTTTGTCAATGACAAGAACACTGGCTGCAGAGTGGGGTAAATATGGTGTTACCGTAAATGTTCTGGCTCCGGGCTGGTTTAAGACGGCACAAAATGCCGTGTTATACCAGAATAAAGACTGGGTGAATTATATCACTAGCCGCATCCCTTTGAATCGTGTTGGCCAACCGCACGACCTTGATGGCGCAGTTGTCTTTTTGGCCTCGGATGCTTCAGAATATATTACAGGGCAAATGCTCCTGATAGACGGCGGCTTTACCACAGGAGCAACAAAAGCAATTGTCTGAGGATATTCTCAAAAACTCCTGTCCACCACAGCAGCCATCTTCATCAAATATGGTGACAAAGGATTATGAGCGGTAGTCTTGGCGGTATTGACATCGGAATCCTCGTTCTCTATTGCCTCGCAATGATTGCGATGGGCATATACTACACACGTAAGTCACAAACCCCCGAACAATTTATGGTTGCCGGCCGTTCAATCCCTGCCTGGGCAGCCGGTTTAGCCGTGATGAGCACTTATACCAGCAGCATCTCCTACATTGCCACGCCCGGCAAGGCATTCGATAGTAACTGGCATCCCATCATTTTCTCGCTTTGCATTTTTCCTGTGGCCTGGCTGGTTTGTAAATATGCCGTGCCCTTTTATCGAAAAACCCAGCTTATCTCTGTTTACGGATTTCTGGAGCAGCGGCTCGGCTCCTGGGCGAGAGTCTATGCCGGGCTGTCGTTTCTGTTATATATGCTCGGGCGAGTCGCCGTAATTCTTTACCTCGTTGGTCTGCTGTTAAGTGCGTTTGTCCCCTGGAACATTGGTCTGGTGATATTGGCTATCGGCCTGGTTACTATCGTTTATACGCTGCTTGGCGGAATGGAGGCGGTAATCTGGACAGATGTCGTCCAGTCAGCAATTATGATTGTAGGTATTCTCTTTTGTGCTGTATATCTGTCTGTGCACATTTTCTCCGGACCGACTTACCTGGTGAAGTCAGCTTTCGACGCTCATAAGTTCAGCGTGGGCAGTCTGGATTTGTCCCTGTCTTCCAGAACGGTATGGGTGATGGTCATTTACGGAATCACCGAGAATCTTCGCAACCTTATGGCAGACCAGAACTACGTGCAGAAATACTCCTCTGTCGCCACCAAGCAGGATGCGAGGCGTTCTATATGGATTGCAATGTTGATTTATATTCCTCTGACGGCGGTTTTTCTTTATATCGGCACGGCCCTTTTTGCCTTCTACTTTGGCGGAGCACATCCGCTTGGAGATGGAATTACCAAGGGCGACCAGGTCTTCCCCTACTTCATTGCCACGCAGCTGCCGGCAGGTCTTAAAGGATTAGTCATTGCTGCTATCACGGCGGCAGCGATGAGCACTGTGGACTCGGCCTTGAATTGCTCTGCAACTGTCCTGCTGCTGGACTTTCATAAGCGGTATTTTAATCCGGGAATTGAAGACCATACCAGCATGGTATTTCTGCGTTTGGCTACGGCTGTGTGGGGTCTGCTTGGAACAGGTTTTGCCCTTTTGATGCTCCGAGCACGCAGCGCCCTTGATGTTTGGTGGCAAATCTCAGGTATCTTTGGCGGCGGAATCCTGGGACTGTTCATTTTGTCCCTGCTGCGGGTTCGTCTTCGTTTGTGGCAGGGTCTTGTGTCAGTCGCAGTAAGTATTGTCGTAATAAGCTGGGGAACTTTTGCGCGCAACCTGCCCGGCTCGTGGAAGTGGGCACAGTGCGACATCGATGGTATCATCGTAGGCGCTGCTGGAACTGCGGCGCTGATGGCAGCCGCTTCTCTTTTTGGCCTGATGGCTCGCAAATCCGCCGTTCCGGCACAAGGTTAAATGGTCCGCAGCAGCGTTATGAAAGTTTGCACATTTGCGATAAGCGCTTATACTAAAACGCTTATAAAATATGGAGGCAGCATTTATGGCGGGTTCCAAACACACCATAAACCGGCGTCAATTTCTTCAGCTCGGCTCAGGTTCGGTAGCGGCAATGTTCTTACCTGAAATTTCCCTTTGTAGAGACGAAATATCAAAAACCCGCCCTCCGCACGTCTGGGGGATTAATGGGTGTCCGAAAATAAGGAATGTAGGGTGGGCTTGCCACTCTGCGAAGTCCCGATGAATCGGGACGTAGCACGAGTCAGCCCATCACTCTCGACCGCGGTTGCAAACATTTGCTATTGCTTTTTCTGTCGCTTACTGATAGACTATTATGGCCGGCGCGGTGGAGCACGGGTCCAGATACCGGGTTTGAGGTTGAAAAAGCCCGGGGCGTCAGGCCAAAGTCTTCAAAAGACCATCAATCCGGATTTCCGGAGCGCCTACCTCCTTGTGTCATATCCGCGCCGGCTTTTCTCTTGCTTCAAAACCGCCTCGAAATTTCCTTAGGTTTCTAACCACAGACTTGTCCTGAGCGAAGCCGAAGGATTTCACTGACTTGTCCTGCCTGCGCTGAGCCTGTCGAAGCGAGCGAGGCAAAGCCGAGTCGAAGGATTGACACAGATTTTGGAAAATGCTTTTGGCTGCG
>Ga0315279_10009514_pt1 | contig 11572 bp, 9 predicted proteins | sample YL17G06_20_MG_FD_203694 | JGI IMG/M metagenome (GOLD analysis project Ga0315279, IMG submission 203694) | Sediment microbial communities from Yellowstone Lake, YNP, Wyoming, USA - YL17G06_20 | ecosystem: Environmental > Aquatic > Freshwater > Lake > Sediment | place: USA: Wyoming | collected...
GATGGAGGTTATATCGTCACCGGATACACTGACTCCTTCGGAGCAGGTGCCGCAGATGTCTACCTCATCAAGACGGATTCCACTGGGGACACCCTCTGGACTAGGACTTATGGAGGGACGAACGACGATGATAGCCGATCCGTCCAACAGACCCAGGATGGAGGTTACATCATCACAGGAACCACTAAATCCTTCGGAGTAGGCAACAGGGATCTCTGGCTCATCAGGACGAATGCGTCTGGAGATACCTTATGGACTAGGACCTATGGCGGGTCGGACGATGATTGGGGCTACTTTGTCCGGCAAACCTCAGATGGAGGTTATATCATCGCGGGATACACCGGTTCCTTCGGAGCAGGCTATGAAGATGTCTACCTCGTCAAAACCGATTCTTTAGGAGATACACTCTGGACTAAAACCTACGGAGGGCCGAGCTACGATGAGGGCTGCTTCGTCCAGCAGACCTCGGATGGGGGTTATGTCGTCGCAGGATACACTGACTCCTTCGGGGCAGGTATCAGGGATGTCTACCTCGTCAAGACCGATTCTTTAGGAGATACTCTCTGGACTAAAACCTACGGAGGGGTATACTATGATGTAGGTTGCTCAGTTCAGCAGACTTCGGATGGGGGCTATGTCGTTGTTGGAACCACTATGTCCTTCGGATCAGTCGCCTATAATGTCTATCTCATCAAAACGAATGCTTTTGGAGATACTCTTTGGACTAAAACCTACGGAGGGGTGAGCTACGATGAGGGCTGCTTCGTCCAGCAGGCATTGGATGGGGGTTATATCGTCGCAGGTAAAACTAGTTCCTTCGGAGCGGGCAACAATGATGTCTACCTCATCAAAACAGATGCGAACGGGAATGCGGAGGTGGAAGAAGAGAAAAGCAGTGCTCCGAAGATAGAGGTCAGATTAAAAGCTATACCTAATCCCTTTACCACCTTTGCCCGGATTCCTGGTTATGAGAAGGAAGATTTCGCTCTCTCGGATATTTCCGGAAGAATGGTTGGGAAGTATAAGGGAGCGAAGATTGGGGACAAGTTATCCGCGGGTGTATATTTTGTAATACCGCAAAACAAAAACATAATACCGCTAAGGATCGTGAAGATTAAGTAAACTCAGATCCTTTGAGGTAATAATAGAAATAGGGGAGCAACCTACGGGATCACTCCTCTGCTTTAGCTCGGGCCAGATTTGTTCTAAAATCTTAAGCAATAGCTAGCATCGGACTCAAAGTCCATTATTCGATAGAATACAACATTGCCTACCGTAATTATTGTGCCCGGGCGTTCACAATGCTTATTATAGCTGTAATAATTGCGAGGCCAATTACAATCCCAATAATCACATAGGGGAGGATATTTCTTCTATTATTTACTAATTTTTGATCATTATACTTTATTTCCCCCGGGGGATCCCAGGGCTTTAATGGATTTATTATTGCAATGTCTAAAAAGAACTTCTTTTGTTTTACTGACAATACGCACTTATCATATAATTTATTCAATAGAGGGAAAAGCCATTCTTCAATTCTATTCCCGGGTAATCCGGTAACTGGAATCCTAAATCTCCAAAAAGATTCCCAGTCTACGATATGATATTTTGTCATCTTATTTTCATCCGCATTATCCTTATTCTTAAAAGTTATTTTAATGTCGGCATCATACCATCCGTATACCACTTCAATATTATTGATTTCGTGGAAGTATATTTTATATTTTAAATGACTACCTATCCCGGTTTTGATAATCAGATAATCATCTTTGATTTCGCTTATTCCTGCATTTAAATAACTATGGCTGAGGCCGAGTATAATAAAAAATAATAGCATAATAACAGTGGTGATTTCATGGGAAAGATGTAGCGGTTCAATAGAGAACATAGTCAATATCATGGCTGCAATACTTCCCCATATCATGATATGGCCGATTGTTCTTGCCTTATTCATTATCTCCCCGTCAGTTAATTCCCCAATCCAATCGCATGTTTATTCCCTTTATTTTTCTTATGCAAAAGCCATCCCGTTAATAGCATGAAGAAACTGGGTATGAACCATATTAAGAAACCAATAGTTTCATGAAGAATAGATATTTCTTTGCTGGATATTGCAGAAATCATTGTTGGAATATATGTAAATAACGTGAGACAACTCATTACAAGACCGATATAGAATAATATCCTGCTTAGCAATTTGTATTTACCCATGAATCTATTGGAATAAAACAGCAGAAGCACACACAATAGTGGAATTATGAAAATAAACAATAAGGCTGCTATAAATCCTATGTTTGTTTACTCCAATTCATTCGCATGTTATTTTTCTTTATTTTTATATGATTTTTCTCCTAAAAATACCATTATGCACCCCGTAGGGGCATAAAATAAAGCTATTGGTAATTTATATATTTTGGGAAGCGTAATAATTAAAAACAATAATAATCCTAACATCATATGAAACATACCCCAGGTGGAGGCGGGTCCGCTTTTTCCCCATAATCGACCCGGTTTTAATCTTTTGTAAAATATCAGAAATAATATAAAACTAATACATCCCAACAATATTGAACCTATAAAAAATGCCAATTAAACCTCCGCTTTATTATAAGGAGTATTTCTAAAAAATCAAGGCCCCGTACACCAATTTTAGAATCGATCCCGGGTGACAAAACTGAGCCAGATTCCCCGTTTAACAGCGAACGGGACTATAGGGTGCCAATTTTAGGCCGAAACGCATGGTTTTGGTTAGAATCTTCAGGGACATCTTAATAAGAATTGACAAATTGCGTATTTAGTGTAATCTATTAAATATAATCCTGGAGGGTACACGACAAACCGTTTTCTTGGGATTTGCGCGGCGTTATTATTATTCGCATGTTCCTGTCCGTCTCCTTCGCCCACGATGGCGGATTATCAACTAGTCGATTATATCGAGACCGATTCCGTTTATGATGGAAAACTGTTCACCTTTGGCGATAGTTTAATCATGCTTTATTTACCAACGGTATATGAGATGGTGGAGTATTATCGGATTTTTGATATATCCGATCCCCATAACACAATTACTATATCTTCAGGCGTTCTGCCCATATACAGTCGGGGTATTTCATACTATGGCGAAGAAGATGCTGGATATGCTTTACTCCCTTATAACAACGAGCTTACGATTATACCTCTAAAAGATTTAACTTATTCGAGCATTGACTTAAAATTCCCCTCGATGATATATTCGGTCAAACTTCGCAATGGTTACTTATATCTAGGCTGTTACAACGGACTTCATATTTGGGATGTTTCAACCCCCGGCAATTATCACGAGATCTTCGTTGAAAACGATACGATAAGGCGTTGGTGGTCGCAGTTATCCATCCAGGATTCCATTTTGCTGGTCAATGATATGAATTCACATGGTCGTTATGTTAAGTGGAATATTGTGGATCCCACCTCGCCCCAGAAAATAAGAGAGGGATTTTTGCCCGCCTTCAATTCCTTCTATTTCAAGGATTCAATATTGATCGGTTTTGCCGGCGGCGATGAGGAGGTATATAGTACCCTATTCCGTTATATCTATCGCGATGATTCCTTTACCTTGGCAGAATACAAAGGATACGAAGATTATTTCTGGGATAATTCATACACCGACAGCATCATTTATGCGCGAGGCTCAAGGAATATATGTATTTTTTCCGCTCAAGACCTAACCATCCGCGATTCGATACATCCGCTTTACTTGAATCCCTGGGATATGGTCTCGATGGCAAACCATGATGCTGTCATTTACGTTTTAACCCGTACCGGTCTTGCCGTATATGAAAGGAGTACGCAATGAAGAGAATTATGTTATCATTCTTGCTTATGATATTCGCCCTGTCAGGCATTGAATTATCGAATCGAATAAAAGGTCTGGGCTCTGAATTCGCATTGCTGATCCCGGATTACGAAACCGACCTCTATTACTTCCCCAATTTAGCCGATCGTAAATGGGCAGGCGCGACATATGATAAAAGCGATGCCAGTGCGCCACTGAAGATGATGTTAGCGGGCTCAAGTTTTGGAGTTTTTACCCGATACTGGCCGGATTATGATTATGAATATGATGGTAATAGTGTTGAGGGGAGAGCAGAAACCGAATTCAAATTCAATTTCACCGACCTGTGGTTCTTCAGGTTCAAAAATAGCATATGGAATTTTCGCAATGACGGCCTGATCGATCAAACCAATATTAAAGATACCCACAACGGACCTACGGACTATTTGAATATAAAATATTTCCTCAACACCAATCATGTATTCACATTGAGTGAGAAATTAAGACTGAATCTCCGGGTTGCTTCGGGCTTTTATCTCCATACTCTGAAGTTCTATTCAGTGTACACTGATAAAAATATGATTTGGCTTAACTCGCTTCGTCCTGGATTATTTTATCGGGACCTTAAACCGGATAGCAGTTTCTATTCCGCATACATTGAAATCGGCGGTCCGATTAATTGGGCTGAATATGACGCTTTGCCGTTTTCCTTTACTTCCGCTTATGATGAGACAATGAATGGTAGTATGCCGGATATACTCTTGTTGGGCGCTCTTTGGTCGCGCTTAGGGTGGGTTCGGGGAATGACCGTGAATGGGCACGGGCAAATCTTCTATGGTTTTAAAGATTCTTTTATTTATCAAAAGACCGGTGAACCTTATCGTTCCCAGGATTGCTTAGGTTTAGTTAATGCTTTGACCCTGCAGCTTGCTTTCGAATATCCGATAAATAAGGTTACACTCAGGTGCGGAAACGAATTACATTACAATGCGGATTTTAAACGCATATCTGCTTACGACCCATATAACCAACGCCAGATTTTGATCTCGGAGGATGCCACCCATCGTCTTTATTATCAGTATTCGTTTGGCCTTGGTTGGCAGCCATGGGATAAATTCAAGATCGATATTCTGACTAAGGGCAGTCTTAGCTGGATCAATGAATGGTCACTGGCGTTTTATTATATGAATTAAAGCTACGCTTGGGAACAGGCATGTACTTTTCTTTTTTATAATCAAGGCACCGGAGACCGATTTTTGGGGTCGATCTCCGGTGTCAGATTCCCATAGCGGACTGATAGACCGATATCTGCTGAAACATAACATGGGAATATATTGAATTATAAAAGAAACATTCAAAAAAAATCGAGGCAATAACACTTAAAGAGGATGAATGTTTTGTCAAAGTTCTCACACCTTGACAATCTGCAAGACGACATTATACTGATATATAATTATATAACAGGAAGGAAAGATGTGGGTGAAAAAAATCTGTTGACTTGTGAAGGAGGACCTATGTTTAAAATTATATTGTTTTTTATCTTTATAATAACGTTATCCTTTGTTTTTGCGCAATCAGACAACTGGATATATCGTTACAATGGAACTGGAAATGGTAATGACATTGCATATTCTATTACTTATGGCGCTGATAATAATATTTATTCGGCAGGATGCAGCTTTGACACTAGTACCCTAATGGATTTTACCGTTGTTGGTCTGACACCATCTGGGAATGAATTATGGGTCTATACTTATAATGGACCTGTAGATTCTGCTGATGTCGCTTATGCGATCACTTTTGGATTGGACGGTAACATCTACTCAGCCGGGTACAGCCGCGGAAATGGAACTGGAAACGATTTCGTTGTAATCAGTCTTACGACCGCAGGGAACGAAAGATGGGTATATCGCTACAATGGACCTGGTAATTCGGATGATATCGCCAATGCTATTATTTTTGGTGCTGACGGAAACATTTATGCAGCCGGAAATAGCCGCGGCATGGGTACGAGTAGAGATCTAACCGTGATCTGTCTTGATACATCAGGCGTAGCAAAATGGGTTTTCAGATACGATTCATCAGCAACATATCCGCAGCCTGAGAATGCCAATGCGATTGTATATGGTTCAGATGATAATTTATATATTGCGGGGTATACGAGTGATATGAACAGTTTTGATAAATATGCTGTTATGAGCGTTGACACGAGTGGGAATAAAAGGTGGCTGCGACAACATGGTTACGACGATGGGCATGATGAAGCCTATTCAATCGCATATGGTCTTGATGGAAATATTTATTCAGCAGGCGGCGTCTCACCGCTTAGCTATTTTTTCGAAGAGAGCTACAATTCTGTAGGTGCAACGCGGTGGTCATATATGCATTTGTCATTGGGGTCTGGATCCGCGCATTCCATAATATATGGTTTGGATGGGAATGTATATGCTGCTGGTGATTGTGGTAATTATCCGCAAATGGATTTTTTCGTGGTGAGCCGTACTCCAGCTGGTGATTCTAACTGGTTGTATAAATATAACGGCACCGGCAACAGTGGTGATAGAGCTAATTCCATCGTCTATGGCTTTGATGGTAATATTCATGCTGCAGGTTATCTGAACGTCAGTGGGGCTGGTGAAGATTTTGCAGTGATAAGCCTTTCGACCGAGGGCATGGCAAGGCGAATTTATACATATAATGGTCCGGGAAATGGCAACGACCATGCAAATGCAATAGTTAGTGGTTCTGACAGCAGATTATATTCTGCTGGATACATCTTCGACAGCACGACGAATCAGGATTTTACAGTGATCGGTCTCAATCCGATTATCGGCATTCAGGAAAATCCAAAGATTTTTATACCAAAAAAGGCTGAAACCCGAATTTACCCTAATCCCTTCAGAGAGAAAGTCAACATCAAATGTCACGCAGAGGAATTCCAGATCAAAATATACAATGTCTTAGGTCAGGTCATTTGGGAAAGCAAAAAGCCCGGAACTATTATTATTTGGGATGGTAGGGATGATCAAGGCAGATCCGTGCCTGCCGGTGTCTATATAATCACTCTAAAAACACCGGATTGTCTTAAATCACAAAAGATCGTGTTGTTAAAATAAGGTGAGGACATCAATGAGCAACCGAAGGTTTTCTACTTTTTCTAATATCAACGATTTCCGAGACGAAGGCATTATTACTCCCAAAATTACTTTTGACTCCTCCACCAAAAAAAACGATTTAAAACAAGTAAAAGGAATCAAAAAGTATATTGTGACATTCTCGTATATGAAATACCTTATTGATAAGGTGAAAACTTTAAATTGGAAGAATTTAATATGGCATCCGCGATTGGGAATTATTAATATATACGATGAACCGATTGGTTTCTTGACAACGCGGGTGTGTGCTCCGGCCACGATCGTTGATCTGGAAGAATTAATATATCTTGGAGCTCGATATATTATATTAACCGGTGGTGTGGGTGTTCTATACAACAAAATTCGACGGGGAGATGTAATAATACCCGATGGATCAATCCGTGATGAAGGTGCATCTTTTCACTATTTGTCCGCCAACAAAAAAGCAAATCCATCAGACAAATTGGTACATGCTTTAAGAAAATCCTGCGAGAAGATAGGCGTCAAATATCATACGGGAAAAGTTTGGACGACGGATGCTGCGTATCGTGAAACGCCTACCCGAATCAGAAAATTCAAAAAAGAGGGTGCAGTTTGTGTTGATATGGAGGCAGCGGCCTGTTTCGCCGTCGGGCAATTTCGGCTCATTGACCTTGCAGCGGTGTTTTATGGCGGTGACTTAGTTCATGAGAGAAAATGGGATTACCGCAAGAAAGGTGTTAAATATGCGAAGCAGTATCAAGAACAATTGCTGAAGATCATTATTAGTACTTTTCAAAAATTATAGTAAAATGATGTAACCTCTAAATACAACGACAAGACTATTTGTTATCAGGTTGGTTCTCTCCTTTGAGATGGTAATTCTGCTTATATTTTGATTTCTTTGCCCGTTGCTTTTACTTCGACAACCAGTGGATCATAGTCCTTGAAATCAATGGAACGATAGGGCATGAATTCAATCCTAGAGTCAATTTTCTGGCAAATCCGCATTAATTTCAGACTATCCCGGAATCTGTTTCCGGTAAAATCATCGGACACTATTAATATATCAATGTCGCTATCTTTGTGATATTTACCTTTAGCGTATGAACCGTACAGGTATGTTTTCTTGACGTGATAATCATTATCTTTTAAAACTCCGATAATTATTTTCACGGTATTTATTATTTCATTAAGTTTATTAACCGTGTTTTTTTCCATATATTTATTGTATCTTCGAAATCAGTGAAGTCAAGGCATAAAACTGAGGATAGAAAAGAGGATGGGCTACTTATTTAAAATTTTTTTATATATCAAATCTATAAGATTAATAAAAAGATAGATTGACTCAGATGATAATAATTATATACTATGAAATAGAGCGACCATGATCGATAAATATTATAAGTATACAATACGTAAAGAGCAAATATATCGATATCCGACGAATCAATAATCAAAATGAATAACCTAAACGAATATTATTCCAAACGCGCCAAAGAATATGAAAAAATATATCACCGTGACGATCCGGTCCGGCAAAGCGAGCAGATAAAGATCGCTGAAATGATCAAAGACGTATTTCAAAACCGTGAAGTGCTTGAGATCGCTTGCGGAACCGGGTATTGGACCGTCTTTCTGTCTGAAGTTACCAAGAGTATCACGGCGATCGATAACAGCGATGAAGTATTAACAATCGCCAGGTCAAAACATTACAAGAATCCAATAATTTTTCAGAAATCCGACGCATATCAACTTCCCTTTGGAAATCTATCATTCGATGGCGGAATGGCGAATTTCTGGTTTTCCCATGTTCCTAAGGAAAAAATCCAGGCTTTTCTTGATGAATTTCACAGAGCCCTTAAGAATGATGCAATTGTCTTTATGGCTGATAATGTTTATAACGAGGATGTTGGAGGTAAATTGGTGCTGAAAGAAGGGAATCTAAATACTTATAAGATCCGGATCCTCGAAGATGGCAGCGAATATGAGATTTTGAAGAATTATTATACCGAAGCGCAAATCCTGGATGTCTTTGGGAAAAACGACATTCAGGATGTGTTCTATGGAAAATGCTTTTGGTTCATCGCTTATAAATTTCGAGTTACTGATTAACACGGGATCGGTGGGGTAGACCGACCCCGTTTTCATTTATGTGAGGTATTTGTGCGGTCAATAGATCAAAATAGACCGCATTAGGCAGAATTCCCAAAACTAGGCATAATGGCTAAAATGACGATCTGGAATGCATCTATGTGATTTGGAATGATTTATCGGAAGATATCGGATCATCGGTTTTTGCTTTTTTCCGCCAGGCGGGTGGATGTATAGCTTATCAGGATCTGCTGTTCGGGCCTTTCCGTGATACCGGGAAAGGATTCTGAAGAATCCTTATCGCTTTGTTCTGTTCTTAATGCCTTTTTCCATTGTTATTTCTTTTATTTCCCCCAGAAGCTGATTCCAACCGGTTTCTTTTACAAGCTCCCGGGCTTTCTTGATCTGGTCGGCATAATCTCTGCCTGCCGCTATGTTGAGCCGCGCCCGGAGAAGAATCGTTAGCGCGGTCAATTCCCTGTCAGTCAGCCTGTTTGCAATGCCTGATAATATTCTGAATTTTATCTCCGCTGCTTTATACTTTTTTCTTGCCATATCATACTTAATCAAAATAACGAGTATCGTACCCTTGGTTTTGTCAATATGGGCGCTCTTATAGAGATTTCCCAGCAGGGTCATGTAATCCGATATGCCCGCCAGGTATTTCCCGCTTTTTTCTTCGATCGCTGCGCTGACAAACTCTTTTATCACCATGATCTTCAGTTCTTCCATTTTATATTTTGCAGCTAATTTTATGCCATTTTTTGAAAGCCTGATGCTTTTTGCATATTTTTTACAACTCCGATATATCTGGGCTTTCAACGAAGCGCATCTGATAACGATCTCCAATAGATCGGCGTATGACGCGATTTTCCCCGCTTGATTAATGTAAGTAAGTGCCCTTTCATAATCACCCCGATCGCAATAGTTCATGCCGAGGTCACATAATGCCATCGCGATCCCGAACTTATTGCCGATTTTTTTGAAGATGTTCAGGCTTAGAGTGTAATATTTAAAGGCATTGTTGATGTCGCAGAGATTTTCGTAACTTAGGCCGGCATTGAGCAGATGTGACGCTGTATTTGTTTTATTACCAACCTCTTCGCTTATTTTTACAGCTTTCAGATAATATCCAAGGGCGACATCGTATTCATCCAGATCGTTGTGGATCATTCCAATGTTCCCCAGGATTACTGCGACCGCGTTTTTGTAACCAATCTTCTGAGCGATCGCAAGGCTTTTTTTAAAATAATTTTCGGCGACTTCATATTTGGAATTGTGCCGATAAACAAGACCGATATTGTTCAGCGATTGCGTTATGGCTATCTGATCATTGTTTTTTTTAACTACTCCCAGTCTTTTTCTGAAGTTGTCCAAGGCTGATCCGTATCTACCCTGCAAGCTATTGACCGAGCCCATGGTAGTGTACGCGTTGGAAATGTTCTCTAGGATCATCCGGCGATCTCCTCGTCTATACTTTGCCTTTTTCAGTGTCGAGCGAAATAGGTTTATTGAACTTTGAGATGTTTTCAAGGATAATTCAAATTTTCCTTTATCGCGCAAAGCGTCCGCTTTTACGTTCAGGGCTTTTCCCTTTGAAACGAGATCCATTTTTCTGGTAAACCTGATTAGTTTATTCGCATATGATAATTCCTTGTCATAATCACCAAGTTCACCGAATAGAATGCTCAATCCAATAAGGGCATCCCGCTTGTGATCGACATCGAGCGACAGTTTTATCACTCTTTCAAAATCCAACCTTGACTTCTGCAATGCGCCGATAATATGATATACTTCGGCCCTGCCCTCGAGCGCTCTGATCGCTGTAGTGTAGAGATCCTGGCTGTTCATGTGCTCCTTATTTACCTGACATTTATCACCTGGCAACTAGTATCTATGCGTTCAATTATATGCACTTAAATATCAATGTCAACGTGAAATAAATGGATCTTATTGACAAAATCCTTTTTTTATAATACAATGAATAGTGACTATCTTGTTTATTGTCCCCTTGTTCTTGTCAACGCAGGTCGATACCGCCTGGGTCAGAAGGTACAATGGGTCGGGTAATGGCTATGACAGTCCCAACGCGATTGCCGTCGACAATGCGGGTAATGTTTATGTTTCCGGCGGTTGCTGGGGCGGGACCGGCACATCATATGATATTACGACGATCAAATATTACCCCAATGGAACCACCGCATGGTTAAAAAGGTATAACGGACCAGGCAGTAATGCGGATTGGGTATGGGATATGACCTTTGACAATGCCGGTTATTTGTATATTGCCGGGGGCAGCATGGGGTCGGGTACGTATTATGATTATATCACGATAAAATACGATTCAAACGGCGATACGATCTGGCTCAGAAACTATAATGGACCCGGCAATAATAACGACGTTATCAACAGAATAACGGTTGAAGACGACAACGATGTCTTTGTTACGGGTTATAGTCTCAATACCGGCGGGAATTTTGATTTCGCAACCATAAAATATAATTCGGCCGGTGTTCAGATGTGGGTCATTCGATATGACGGCCCGGCGAACGAT
>Ga0315279_10009515_pt1 | contig 11571 bp, 11 predicted proteins | sample YL17G06_20_MG_FD_203694 | JGI IMG/M metagenome (GOLD analysis project Ga0315279, IMG submission 203694) | Sediment microbial communities from Yellowstone Lake, YNP, Wyoming, USA - YL17G06_20 | ecosystem: Environmental > Aquatic > Freshwater > Lake > Sediment | place: USA: Wyoming | collected...
AAGAGTCAGCCTTTGTGATGGCTCAAAGGCTGGCAGTATCCCCTCAAACCCGTCCTCAATTTTATCACGCCCCACTCTGCTACCGATGAGTATAAAGCCTGTAACCAATGCACCACATGTTAATCCACAACTACCTCCTCCTTGCAGGCCACCTAGAGCCTTAAACCAGAAGTCATCCTTGAATCCCAAGACTTCTTGAAAAGCATGAAACAAAGATTGGGAGCAGCCAAAGCACTTCAGATAGTTGCGATACGCCAGATCCCCCACTCTTTCTCGATGTGCCTCTAAACTGAATATCTCTCTCGCCTTCTCTTGAAATACCTTGGCGAAGTCTGCTCTCGCTTTAGATTCTCTCCTGGTCATTCTTCCCCCCTCCGGATCTGTTGCTCTCTTACCGAGCATCTCCTAAAGAACCCTTTGATAAATTATCCGAAATAAGCTATTTCTTAGCGTACGTTACTTCAATTGGGCCACCGAATAGGGGGATACTAGTGGGATCCTTGAAACCAACTTCGAGAAGAAGCTTATGTCTTGCTGACAAGGGAAGGTGCTGACTACCCCAGGTCACTTCGTAGAACTGGTCTTTAATGCCAGTAGCGTATTCTGGCTTTCTGAAATCTTCCAGCCGTTCCGGATAGGCAAAGTCAAAAATCACTATCTCACCCGAATCCTTTAGAGCTCTGTAGCAGTTCGCTACTGATCTTTGTCTTGTGCCAGCTCTTATCTCGTGCAACACTATCGCCATATTTACTAGATCGAATTCTCCATCATAGTTCATGGAGGCTGCGTCAACCAGTAGTGTTGATGCCTTATCTTGCACACCATTGTCTGCAATGTATTTCTGGGCATCTTCAACAGCGAATCTATCAATTTCAATACCAATAAACCTACATTTGGGGAAATCTTTGGCTAGCTGAACCATGAGATGTCCCACACCACACCCTACATCCAATACCTTGATACCAGCATCCAGCCTTTCCTTCAACTCCGGAATGGAAGGAATGATCATAAACCTGTAAGCCAAGGGTACGATATGACTGGTCAGGGCCTTGGCGTCTTTCGAAAACTCATGGCCGAGAGCATCCCAGTAATGAGTGTCTCCGCTCCGGTAGTATTCTGGGTGACTCTTGAGAAGCTCCGCCCAGTGAGAAACCATGAATCTTGCTCTGTGCCCGAAGTAGTAGGGATTCTCGGTGTCAGTCAACAGGGTGCCCATGTGGGGGGCAAGTCTGAATCTGCCATCTTCATCGCAATCAAGGATTTCAAAGTGATAGGCGGTCTGGCACCAAAGCCTCACATAGGATTCATGCAGACCAAGCTCACTGGCTAGGGTGTGGGGGCTAACGCCGCCCTCGAAGGTACTGAGCTTCTCGAATAAGCCAAGGACTACTCCTGTATTCACCAAGTGGACAGCAAGGAACCCTTTTTCATAAGTCTCTAGCTTAGCCGTTTGTTCATCCAATGTAATTTCTGTCATAGTATTCCTTCCTTACATCGATGTAATGGGTAGGAGGAATCATACTAGTAGTGATCCCCTAAGCGACGCTCCCGCACAATGTTTATATAACTGTGATCAAACCTTGTCAATACCTCAATCCCATATCACGGATATGCTCAACTTGACGTTTCCTCCGCTCTAGGGCATCAAACGCAGTACGCAGTGGGAGGATTTGCACACTGGGCTATCCTGTTAGCTATGCTGTGATAAATGCGAGAAATGTTGCCCCGATGGTTAATAATAGGCTTAACAAAATGAGTCTTTGTTCACAAAACCGGATTTTGTGTAGTAGAAATTCTTGCTGTTTGTCATCGGACCCCAAGGGCAAAATGTTGATGTAGCTAGGTAGTGATTTACGGGGGCCGTTTCGGTCATCTACCAGTCTTTACTCAATGAACATTGAACCACTTTTAATTCTATTTGCCTCGAATATTAAATAGAAACCAAAGACCAGCAGAATTAGTGAACCGATGAAATCTCCGTTTATTGTTGATTCTTTCGCAGTCATAAGTAGATTAACACCCTCCCGACCCAAGAACACACCTACAAAAACAAGTATCAACAATGCTGGGTGGCGAAGAATATACCCAAGACTGATAGCTACTAACGCTGACCAGAGAAAAGACATGCCAATCATGAAACTAGATGAAAATGCTTCACTTGTCAGATAAGGAAATAGAAGAACTGAGAATACTACACACAGCGCGAGATGTACCCATTTGTCTTTCCTGTTGCCGAATCGCCTTATTTCTTGTTGCCAACTTGCTTTGGATAGCGCAAACCACCAACGCATAAGATTGACCACTAAGGTATACAGCGTGGCAATAGCATTTCGCAGGATGTCTCGCATCTTCTATTCGTTTCCCCCTGTTGCGCCATTATACATTTCGCAGTAGAATGTCGCAACAGCTTCGTGTCGCTTAAGGAAACAAGATGAGAACAAAGCACAAGAGCCTATGTGGTGATAAGTGCAAGGACAAAGCTCATTTCTGGGTTATTGATGATAAGAACCTAGGTGTTTGCAGTAAGTGCGGAGCACAGGAGCCGTTCCCGATACATGTGTTTGGGTGGCAGAACTATAAGGTTCCGATTGACAAGGCATCGCAGAGTGGGGCAGATTGAGGAGTTTTATATGATAGTTATCATGAAGCCTGTTAGTGGAACTGCCAAGGGAACATGACGCTAGAAGGGCGGATTCGCGAAATGTGGAATGACTTCCGAACGCTGAGTGCAGCAGTTTCTGTGCAGCAGGGGATCAATGCTAAACGTGCTTACATAGAATCTCGTCAGTCTATGATCGATGATATGATTGTGGACGCAATTAAGAATGCGTCTCCACTTGAAGCATTTGCTCTCCTGGACGGCGTGAAATCGCTGGTTGGCCGGGAACTACTGCTGAGAAATCGCACTTCGCCTGATGGCCACACAGACATCGTGTTTCACGGAGTGCACCCTAAGGACGTATCCTATCTCATTGCATCAGACCCAGGGACTTGCGCGATCAGCTTCTATCAGAGCCCCGATCATGATTTCTGGGCATTGATGACCTATATAGATAATGGCAAGATCAAAGCGGAAACTATACTGATCGCTTCCAACGATACTGGCCACGAGGTCTATAGACAGCTCGTTTCCCTTTCTAGAAGCCAGCTCTGGAGGATTCCGGCAGAGACTGAGAAAACAGTGGTTCCTCTGTTATTCCTTTTCGGCAACGAGTTGATCCCTAGGTTGGAGCGTATGAGAGAAGAGTGCCGAATCATTCTGATCCCGCACAAATGGTTGCACCTTCTGCCGCTCCATCTCATGATGGCTAGATATGGCGACACGGTGGTGTTCTTAGATTTGGTTGCCTCAGCTGTCACATATGCATCTTCGATTACATGCTTCGAATGGGGTGGAAAGCCTCGTTTCCGGCCCTTTAAGAACGGACAGGCAGAACAGTCGCACTTGCCAAAACCCGATCTCAAGGTCCTGCTCGCCTGTGTAGATGTCGACAACCTGGGAGCAGGAGCTCAAATGGAGATTGATAACTACACACATACTCTCTACGACAGTCCGGAAAAACGGGACATTGTGACTGATGCGTCAAGTATCCCCATCGACATGAGTCCCTATCTCATCTTCATCTGGTCGAGCCACGGTCGGTCTGATCCAACTAGCTGGAAAAATAGTGCCCTTCAATTCGGCGATAGAGCTTTCACGGCCATGAACATTATCGAAGAATGGAATCTGAGCAATGCACTGGTTGGCATACTGTCTGCTTGTGAGACTGGTGTTGACTACTCTATCGACGGTGCTTTGGATGAATACAGTGGCCTAGATATGGCGCTTCACATTGCTGGTGCGTCCTCCGTACTGTCCACTATGTGGCGTGTTGAGGATCGACTCGCCGCCTTTGTTGCGTGTTCCTTATTCGAAGGGGCTCTCCAAGGTCATCGCCCTAGCGAATTTCTGAGACTAATCCGCTACATGTTGATTACTGGGCGATGGTATGACATGATAGAGAAGAACTACAGTCAGGATAAGGTTGACATCAGCTTGCCCGCCGATAAGCGAGCGCGTCGAATGAGGAATTTAGAAGGGTGGCTGAGCATACCCAAGGACGCATTCGCTCACATATCTTCTTGGGGCGTATTCCGGTGCTTCGGGCGCTGGTAGACCCGTGGTTGCCTCTGGCGTTTGTGCGTTGCCAATTCGCCACACATTCCGTCATTTCGTGTGATAACAGAAGTCTATTATCTTGACGAAGGGGATTGACCGTAGTGTTACGGTAGTATATATTTATAGCAATATGTACAGCAACCTGGACTAGGCAGAGGATTGCAACAACATTACGAGAGACGGTATGAAGAAGACTACGATAGAACTCACAGATGAGCAATACTTTTTCCTAAAGGAAAAAGTCCTCGAACTTCAGAAGCAAAATCAGAATGCTTCTGTGGTATCCATTATTCGTGCTTTAATTGAAAAAGATAGAGCAGAATGGCACAAGATGCGTCAATCCACTGGTAAGGGCAAATGAAAATACTTGATACGGCTATTAAACTGAGTAAGGGCGATGCTGGTGACGCAAGGCGCAGGGTATTCTATGGTTACTATCGTCGATAATCAGTTTTAGTTTGGATAATTTAGTTTGGATAAGCCGATGAGACTGCCAACTGATCTACTATATTCAATCTCACAATTAGAGGGTGGACGTGTAGTACTAGTGGTGGGTGCTGGATGTTCGGTAGAGCAACCGACAAATCTACCACCTTCGAGAGCATTGGCGCTGGACGCGCATCGCAGACTTGTACAAGATGGCGTTCTTGCCCCTGGAGATTGCCCCGAGCCCGACAACCTATCATGTGTTGCTGACATCGTATGGTCAAAAACTGGGTCTCAGCAGGAATTAGTATCAAGGTTCCCTTGTGAGAGATTCAGACAAGCAGAGCCTAATAAGGGTCATTTGCTAGCAGCCGCCATGCTTTACGAGCAGGCGCTAGGCTGCGTGATGACTCTAAATTTTGACCTTGCACTTTCTAATGCCTTAGCACAAATAGGTGCACAGGGTAAGGTGACAGTAATTAGTAAGCCAGAGGATTATAGTAGTTTTAGCCTTTCTAGTCTGGTGTATTTGCATCGCAACGTGGAGGCTAATCCAGATCTTTGGGTCCTTCGTTCAGTCGCATTAGAAAAGAATTGGCGTGATGGTTGGGAAAAAATTGTTACAGAAAGGGTCGTTAGCGCTCCTATAACGGTCTTTGTTGGTCTGGGGTCTCCTGTAGGTGTGCTAGAGGAAAGCATCTTGCGAATATTAAGTAAGTTGCGTGGTGTTGTAAAAGTCTATCAAGTTGATCCAGACGCAAAAAGCAATTCATCGCTATCTAAAAAACTGGGTTTTCCTGACGATGCTTACCTACAAATGAGTTGGTGTGAGTTTATGGATAGCCTTGCTAACAGACTAGTTCAGGAGCATCGTGACGAGTTGGAAAAAGCCTGCAAGGGTCTAACGAAAGATGAGGGTTGGCACGACGAAGATGTGAAGACTCTGTGTCAACGAATAACCCAGCATGGGCTACTTAATCTCGGTAAGATCAGGGCGCGATGGACGCTAGCTTCGGTTTCATACATACCTCGACGCGATGTAGTTACGAAATGGCTAGCCGACTTGTTGCTGGCCATAGGCCTCATGGAGCGCAAAAGCGGTAGTCAAGCCATTTTCCGTTCTGACGGAATTATTGAGTTCCGACATGGTAATTCAATTGTTGGTGCAGTAATAGTGGCGCACGGTCAGGGATTTTTACGTTGGACGACAATCGAAACAAGAGTGAAGCAGAGTGTACAATACAGCGAATATGACCATCCCGGAACCATTCGGGCGATCATATCTGGTGTAATCGGTGTCAGATCACCTAATATAACTCCTCCCGATAATATTGTTTGTCAAGTAGATGATGGGAGCTTGATTCCCCCAGAAGGAAGACTCAAAATGTATAGTGTCGACGATCTGCGTCAACAACCTCATTTAGTTCAGGAGATCTTGTCGTAATGGAGAATAAATTCGCCGTTACTGCAACAGAACTATTGGCTTATGCCTCAAAGACTCTTGAAGAACATGGATATAGACGTGCCGATCTGGATCTTAATCACAACTGGCGAACTGTAAACGCCCGTTTGTTCGAAGACGATTATGCCATAGTGGCAATCGTCGTGTATGAAACTTGGAAAGATTTATCGTCCAATTGGGCTGACGCACAAGCATTATTGGTGGAACTCATATCAAGATACATCACTAGTTACGATGCCAAGTCGTGGGAGGGTTATTTGGTCCTTCTGACACCTAGTCCAGTTGGTAAGCAAGATCGTTCGGAAATAATTAGAATACGGTATGATATATCCCGCGTTCGAAAGCTAATAGCTACGGGTGATGACATCAAAACGTTAGAAGATGTAAAGCAGGTACTACTACCTTTGTTACCACTTCAGGTTGAAACCGTTGAGCAGGTCGGAGAATCTGTGTTAGCCATCTTACCAAATCTATTGTCCAAAAGAGGTTTGCCCGAACAAGCAATTAGAGTAGTCGTTGACGCTTTCCTTGAACAGCGACCAATTGTTGAGAGCCTGCATAATTACCGGACTGAGAATGAAAATAAAGTCGATTGAACTTACAGGATTTAGAGGTTTTGCTCAAAAGCGGACGTTTGACTTAGATGCCGACACGGTGATCATAGTCGGCGCTAATGGTCGGGGCAAGACTTCTCTGTTTGACGGAATATTTTGGGCCCTAACAGGCAAGATCCCACGTCTCGCTGACGAAAATGCGATAATATCCAAATACTCAGAATCTGGAGAAGCTTACGTTTCTCTTGCATTGCGTGGTCCTAGCAATGATTCGTGCATCGTGTCGCGTAGCTTTGATGGTGAAAAGCAGCGCTTGCGCTTACAGTTGAATGGCGATGTTATTGGTGAACCTTTTGCCACTACGAGACTATTTGAAATAATATGGCCGGAGGCGCTACTTACAGCGAATAGTGTTCTTTCGCTAACGACAGCTATTACTCGTAGTGCTTACCTACAGCAGGATTTAGTCCGTCAGTTCATAGAAGCAGATACAGATAAAGACCGTTTTGAATCTGTTGGCGAACTCGTTGGAGCAGGTAGAGTCACAGAGCTTCAACTGGCGCTTGAACGTGCTAGGAACGCATGGACAAGAGCGACTACTTCGTCGGAGAAAGAGAGAGAGCAAGTCCGCTCTCGACTATTGGGCTTGAAGGACCAACTAAGTAGGTTAGCCAGTGGTGTAAGTGAAGCTGAGGTGAATATTGACGCGGCTTGGGCTGAGTGGTGGCGCAAGTCTCTACAGTTGGGCATTAGCATTGGGCAAGTTCCGAGTCCAAGCTCCTTGGAGGCACCGTCCAAAATTAATGAAGCTATGAAACAGTTTGAAGTCATACGACATTCGGTAGAGCGTAAAAACGATTTGCTAACCGAACTGCTGTCGGAAATCGAATCGAGATCAACAATGACCATACCGGATGAGGAGGTATTAAGGAAAGCTCTAGACAAAGCTGATAAAGAGCTACAAATTGTTCGAGAACAACTAGCTGAAGCTGAATCGCAGGCTGCGGAAGAGCGTCAACGTAAAGTAGAATTGCGCGAAGCTCGTGAGGAGTTGCGGGCAATGGCACAGCTAGCGTTACGTCACCTGGGGGCTGAATGTCCTGTTTGTGGGCAAGAACACGATAGATTAAGAACACGTCAGAGACTGGAAGAGCTAATTGGTGCCCCCGCTGACGAAAGCGAAGAACTTCTGGGGCACCAGCGAGTCATGGAACTAGCTTCTGTTCTGAAGGACCGTGAGAAAGCACGAGCAGCAGCTGATAAAGAACTACAGAAGGCTATGAAGTTAATACGAGAGTATCATCAGTGGTTAGAAGATCGCGACCGTCGGCTTAAAGAATTACAGATAGAAACAAGTCCAAGCACTGACATAACGACATCCCTAAAGAGTCTGAGTAGAAGCCTCAGAAAGACAGCCGATGACATACGTATACAACAGAAAAGGGGTGAAGAACTTGCCCTCACGCTGGCTCGTGCCTCTGAACTAGCCCGCAGAGCTGAGGTAGAAAATCAAATCAAAGCTACAGAGAAAGAGTTCGAAGACTTTGAAAAGTCACTGCAGAGCCGATATATAACGAGTGAGTTGGTAGGGCGTATTCTAGATGGCCTTCGTGATGCAGCATACTTTGTCGTTGAGGAACAGCTTAGACATATCGAATCGCTAGTTCAGCACATATATGCAACAATTGATCCTCATCCTTCCTTTCGTGCAGTAAGATTTCTGACAAGTTTCTACAGGGGTCGCGGCCTTCTCGATACGGAAATCAAGGATCCTTTCCGCCACGTATCCTCTAACTCACCACAATCAGTTCTGTCAAGCTCACAAATGAATGCGCTTGCAGTCTCGGTTTTCCTCGCCTTTAATCTTGGTGTTAAGTCTCTACCTATTCAAGCAGCAATGTTGGATGATCCATTACAGAGCCTAGACGATGTCAATCTTCTGGGGCTTATAGACTTACTCAGAAGAGTGAGAGATAAGCGACAGCTATTTGTCTCCACTCACGATACTCGATTTGGCAAGCTTCTGGAACGAAAGCTTAGGCCGGTGCGCAATCAAAGAACAGTAGTTGTCGAGTTTACAGGATGGGATCGGGAAGGCCCCACTATCGATTGTCGGGAAATCAAGCCAGATCTTGAACCACTTCGAATATCGAACCCTCCTACTACGGGATACCAAAAGCTAGACTAAAAGTTCTGTCTATTGTACAATTCGCTCTACTGAATTGGATTCGAACCCCTTGTTTCAGCAAACTTTTAGCCATTTTGTGTAATCGTACCAACGTAGGATAGCCCAGCCTCCGCATTAACCCTGTATCTAAGCCGCTAGCAATGTTTATTGACTCTTAGCCTCTGGTTGTCTCTTAAGGCTATATCATGCACCTTGAAAACCACCTTCACCTTTGCCGGTATCCATTCTCTAAGATAGCTTTCCTTTTCCGCTTGAGGCAAGTCCCATTTGGGGTTTATCTCAAACTCCACGATGATTCTTGTATCCTTAGCCTTCACGCTTGTCACAGAGCCTCTAAAAGCCAGTACCCTTTCGATTTCTACCCTGGCCCGCTCAAGGTATGCCTCTGTGGTTCCGCTTAAAGGCTCTAAGACGACCTGCATATTTAGCTTCTCATTTGGAATCTTTGCATCAGTTTCTTGCTGCCGACCCTTTGTCAGAATCCCTTCCTTACCGGGGATTATCTCCTTGATTTCCGTAAGTTGATACAATCTCTGACGCTGATTGGGCAGAAGAACACGGACGATCTGAAAATATCCAGATATCTGCCGCCTCTTCTCTACATCGAGCACCACACACTCTTCACCGGCCCACGTTCCCTTCTTGGGAATAACAACATCACCTTTAGCGACAGGTCGCGATGGTTTGCGCCCCTTTCTTCTCTTGGGAGCAATATCATCGGCAATAGGTTGCCTTGATTGGCGCACCCTATTCTCTTTCATCCCTTACCCCTGGCAGTTCCATAAACAGGCTCTAGGATAACCTTCATATACAACTCCTTAATCTGCTGGCCTGTGCGGTGCCTTACCAATCACCATTTTACGATTCTGCCAGCCAAATACATCAACTGGAAACTGCTTTCGGGCTGCGCACCTCTTGCAAATACCGAAGTTCTTATCATCAAGAACCCAGTAATGAGCCCCTTCTTTGCACACGTCACTGTGAGGCGTCTCGCCGTTTACAGCCATCTTCTACCCCAAGCAGCATCATATTCTTGAGATATTCTACTGCGATTTCAATAATATGGCAAGAATCCCTAGTCAGTCTCACCTTTGAAGATAGCGTGAAGAACTACAGGGTGATGCTCGCTAAGGGCTGACCATGCATTAGGTTGGCCTGCCCACAGCGCAAAGGACAAAGTATCCCTGAAGAGAGTATTGCTTGCCCCATGGGAGCTTGTGATGCCCTTGACCGAGCAAGACACCATCGTCAATTCTTCTCAGTTCGTCACGCAGGCCAAATAAGCTTGAGGGAAAATGGGGATAGGTTACTGCTAGGCAAAGCTTCTGGTCAAATAGTGACTTCTCGATAAAGGTATCTATTCCGAATCGCTGAGGGAAGAGGCGATTCTGAAACAGGTTGATTCCTTTGCCCTTTTTCTCTTCGTCAAATGGAGTCTCGAATCTCTTGCCCTTCCACCGGGCTAGAGGGTTATCGAAGGCGACAGCTAAGGCTGCTTTTCTCCACCACCCGGCCTTGGGATTCAAGGCTAAGAAACTCCCTGCCGTGTCGCCCTCAACCTCATCGAAGGACGGTGCCTTGCCTTCCTTAAATAACTTGTGGAAGTCATCGAAGGAATGCTTCTTGAATTTGGCGATGACTACCTGAGCATCTTCAAGAGAACGGCGTTTCGCTAACATGATAGTAGTCATGTTGTCCCTCCCCTCTCTTGGTAGCTTGGGTTACCCCTTCAGTATTCCTTGCGACATTCTACCGCGATTTGTGCAATGGCGCAAGAAAATTGTGCAACTCTCTCTTGGGGACAGCATGAAGCACTACAGTCAAAGGCATAGTTACAATAACAATCAATTCTTACCCGCGCAAAGCGCTCCGTAACCACTTCATTTTGACCAGTCGGTGCTTTGCATATATCAGCGAGTCCATCAATACGTAGTGCAGTTTGCGTACACTACTGAAATACTCTACAATGTCAATCAACGTGCTCTCTTACGACTTATTTTGGTGGGCGCGACCTCCCCGATGAATACTTCGGAGAAGTAGGAAAGTAATTATGGCACGAACTATAATTAGTCGGCCTTTTCGCAGGCTGACTCAAGCAGAGTTGGATAGCTTCCTTGAGAAGGCGGCAGATATCCTTCGTGGGAACATTGACCACTCCGAATTCCGCGGCTACGTATTCGCGTTACTGTTTTTCAAGCGTATAAGTGATGTGTATGCGAGTCTGGAATTCCGCAGATCTCGGCAACAGAGCTCGAGGTCATAAGGTTCATTTTCCGGTTGATGTGCTCTCTCTTGGCCTTGAGAACTATGCTCACCCGGGTTCTGTTGATTCTTTTGCAAAGAGCCCTGTCTGGAATCCTGCCATAACAATCATGCAGGGTCTCAACGTCTTTTTCGGTCCAGAAAGGCTCTTTAATCCTCGACTTCTTCAGCCTCTGTGCCTGAGCGGTAATAGCGTAGCGTGGCACTTCCATGCCCCACTTGGCCTTGAAGTGCTCCACAAGGGTGGTTATCTTCTCCGATGAGCCGTCGTAGTCATCGAACTTAGGGTAATCATCAGATCGGAAAGGATATTTCTGTTTACCTCTAGGCATGGTTCCCCTCTACTCGCAGAGATAACACTTTTTGCCATGATCGGTTCGTATCTTGACGGGAGATCTCATGGGTGGTTCCGCCCTACCTTCAGCGTATTCGATACATTGCCGGATATGCTCGATAGCCTCGGGAGGCTTGCACCAACTGAAGGTAATACTTTCGACCTGGAATTGCTCATCTCCATCCA
>Ga0315279_10009516_pt1 | contig 11571 bp, 6 predicted proteins | sample YL17G06_20_MG_FD_203694 | JGI IMG/M metagenome (GOLD analysis project Ga0315279, IMG submission 203694) | Sediment microbial communities from Yellowstone Lake, YNP, Wyoming, USA - YL17G06_20 | ecosystem: Environmental > Aquatic > Freshwater > Lake > Sediment | place: USA: Wyoming | collected...
GAAGCCGTGCAGCTCCATTTCGAGGACGAACTGGAGAAAGGGGAGCATATCCAGATCCTCACCATCTCAGAGACCGAGGTCGGTCCCGTTGCCCGGGCTTCCAGTGGTTAGCGGGAAGTCCCTCGTTAAATTCCTTGTTGGACAGGGATACCGGATCGTCCGGCAGCGCGGATCCCATGTGCGGCTTGTCTGCTCCACCCCCACCGGCGATCATGCGATCACCATCCCCCTTCATGATGAGATTGCCAAAGGAACCCTGAACGATATCCTGACCCGCGTCTCTCTCTGGAAGGGCATACCGAAAGATGAGCTGATAAGGCTCCTGTCTGGTTGATCAGAGATGCACAGGTTCCTCATCGCCATCGAAAAAGCAGGAAGGAACTACTCGGCATACTCTCCCAACCTCTCCGGGTGTGTAGCAACCGGCGCCACCCGGGAAGAGGCAGAGGAGCGGATGCACGAAGCCATCGAGCTCCACGTGAAGGGATTTATCGAGGACGGTCTCCCGGTCCCGAAGGATCATAATTTCATTGGTTAAATTTTGATACTTATGTTTCATTTTTTAACCAAGGATAAACAAATGCGATTATCCTGCGGGAGAGAATAAACCTGCCACGTCACAATTTGACTAATTTTTGATATTCCTTTTTCGCGATTATCTCATCGGTCTCCCTTAAGAGAGAAAACTCTGTAGTCAGAGCCCTGTCCTGAAGTAGTTCCAATGATAATATCAAGCTTCGTCTCAATCCGCTTCAAAATCTTATCTGCCGTCTGCCAGCTCACTCTATGTTCGTCAGGGCCTTATGCCATTCGGCCACGTTTCCGACAACCATCTGCCACCGCCCCCCGTCGCCCCACCCCGCCCCAGGGCCTGGGCCGGCGAAGGCCCCGAAGGTTCCCGCCCCCGCCGGCACCCACGCCGGATACCTGATCCTATCCCGAAGGCCGGCGAGGTGATCAGGACCGAACACAACTTGTGATCCCGGACCGGGCAAAGAACTAATGATGAAAGGGGGGCGGATCATCCGCATCCCGCCTCCCTTCGCCCCACCCCGCCCCCGGGCCTGGGCCGGCGACGCCCCCGAAGGTCCGCGCCCCGGACCGGGGTGTGGCCCGGCGACTCAGGCCAGTTTTCTCTGCAGGTGTCATCTCCGGGATCGGGGTTATCATCCTTATTTCCATCAGCTATTCGCTCTTCCTCAGTATTATAAGCATCATCGGATTCTTTACTGGCTCTATATACACCCTTATATCAGTATGCAATTGTTGCTATCGGGATATTCTCAATATTCGGTATTCTTGGGGTCTTTGGTGGGGCTATTGGAGGATTGTTGAGAAAAAATGAAGGAGAAATCATCTCCACCAGATGATTAAAATTTTGTATCTTTATTAAGACCGGATTATTATGGAACCACGATTTCACGTGACTCCTCGGTATGGTTTCGCCAGAGCTTGTTCCGGTAAGCATCCAGATCCACTTGGATTGTATACGTGCCTGGATCCAATCTACCGAGTGGAACATCCTTAATCCCGGGCGCATCCAGCTGATCGATAATTTTGCCGTCGATTAAAATAGCACAATAGAAAAATTCCGGCATCTTTTTAAGCTGAGTCGTTACCCGAATATTTCTCTCTTGGTCATCGGTGGGAGGGAGCTCTTCAATGGTAATCTTTGGGGTCAATTGAGATATTCCTCGGTGGTAGACTATACCTATCAATCCGAAAAGCACAATGATGAAAGGAGTATAATACACAAAAATATTTGGAATGCTCTTCCACACATCCTGAAAATTTGGAACTCCGTCATTATCAATATCTTTTGCCCAAACAGAAGCATTAGCTGCCATGTTAAACGCATCAACACACCTGTTTGATGCGAGGAGATTTCGAGCATCCTGCAGAAGTCCTCGCGCCGTACTGGGGTTGAACATAGCATTGTCGTTGATATCCTTCTCAGCCTGATTAATTGCGTCAGGAGCCGCGCATTCGAGAGTCACCGCCAGGCTGGTCCCTTCGTAGGGAACGATAATTGTAGTAGTGAGATTCCGGTAACCAGCAGGAGAGTAGAACAGGACACTGTGGGTTCCCTGGAAGAATTCACCGTGATAAGGAGTCTTTCCTATATTTAGGCTATCAATAATTATCTCAACATCCGAAGGGTTCGAAGTGAGAGATATGGTCCCGTTCTTCAGAACCAATATTGCATTAATATCATAGATCTTCGCTGCGACCACATCAACGGTGGTTGCCCAATCATGATATCCGTATTTGATAAAGGAAAGCGTATGTCTCCCTGGTTCAATCTTACGAATTTTCAGATTCGAGACACCCAACGAGATCTGATCCAGGTAAACATCTGCCCCTGGGGGTGTTGAATTCGCATTGATAGTTCCTGTGGTGGGGATTTCTTCCAGATTGCAGTGGACAGGAACCGTCACCATCTCCTCAACCGCGACCGGAAGCACGCAATCATAATATTTAGGCAATCTCAATGTCACAGAATGGGGCCCCTCAAGAATATCTGTTACTATCGTGTTTGTTTTGCCCTTCACAGTCGTTTCATCAAGAATGATGGATGCACCTGGGGGGTCGGATTCTACCTTGATATTCCCCAACCTGGGGACCAGATCACAGTGGGCTGCGGCGATTTCGCCCTGGTCTATACCAATAATCTTAAGACAGCCCTTGTAATGTTCCATTCGCCATTCTACATAATGTATCCCGAGGCCGACGTTCTCAAGAATGATGTTCCGCGTTGCGTTTCCTATGTACTTGTCATCCAGGTAGACGTCTGCACCAAGTGGATAGGATGAAATAATAAGGGTACCGGTATCTGCGGCCATTGCGTGCTGAGCAAGAGGGGCGAGAATGAGAAAGAGCACAATCATTCGAGGGAGATTTCTCCTGAAATTCGGATAGAAGAAGGGTTCTTTCATGTGAAAAATTCACCTTATTTGTTGACAATTTTCACAACTGAATAAAATCGAAGAAAATCAGGAAAATACCCCATAGATTCCTCCGGAAGTAATCGGTAGCGTGAAATCTGGTTGATTAATGATGGGGATAATTTCTTCCCATTCCTTCGATGATGCGTTATAATGACCTATTAAACCCGTGTTGGTTGTTAGCTCAGGGGTGTAAATTGTTAATGTACCTTGTATTTTTGCACTCTCAGGTTCTATTATTATTATTTTGGATATATTAAGAGAATAATCCTGAAAGTTAGAGGTATAATTTCTCGGAAAATCCTGCGGAAGTGCATTAGAGTTAAGTTTATCAAACTTTGTGACGTTTTCCTTGCCCATCGTTAGATTCAAAATTGCAAGTGTTCCCCCATTTTCGGGTATGGTTCGCTCCGAAGGTGCTTCACCGGGTGCCCTCCCTCCAAAAACTGACATTATCACAATGAACGCGACAGCGATGATGAGGACAAGAATCCCGATTACAAGGTATGTCTTCCGTGGACCCCTCGTTGTTAACGGTTTTTCTACTGGGGGGAACTTTCCACTGACGGGTATTTGCTTGATCTCGGGTTTTATCCCTGCCAATAAGCCAGCTGTTTGGTCTGCCCGTGCGTGGAGACCATTGATCGGTTCCATGAGGACATCGTATATTGCAGTTTTGAGGGGATCTTTGGCTGCCAACAGGGATGGGCGGATAAGCTGAATGAATCTCTCGAAGTTGTTCCACGGTTCTTTTAAAATGACCGCTTTGAACTCCCGGATGTTAAAGGTAGGACTCGAGATATATCGATTCCAGTAACTTATATTCCCAGTTTTTAGAACAGTATCGATTGCCTCTTTCGCAGAGAGAGAAATTTGGAGACCTAGGGGAGAGGCGATTTTTTCCCATTCCATCTTCTCTATCCCCGGAAGGCCCTTCCAGGATTCTTGAGTAATACCTGTTGCCAGGTCCTGCTTTGTCTTAAATTCTTTATTTGATATTTTCTTTAAAATAAGTTCATTTTTCGAATTTTTCACAATCTGTTTATATTTTTGCTCCAGGCCTGCAACAGCGAGGATTTTTTCAGTATCCAGGTTCAGATCAAACTCTGTGTTCAAAGGCTTATTTGGTCCCACGAGAAGATCCGCATCAACGAAACTCAGATTTGAGATGACGAAAGTATATTCAAGATAGTCGATGGGTTTAATAATCGTGGCCACTTCCGAAATAAGACAAATTGCCTTAAAGAGGTCCTTGGCTTCAACATAGACCGGTTTTCCTGTGAGCAGTTTCCCAGCAACAACTTGCGATATTTCACCGATAGGAGGGAGTGGTTTATCCTCCAGATTTTTGATTTTCTCGGATAACTGCTCTTCCCCCCACACATTGAGGATGTGATAATTCGTTCCCTGAAGATACTCGATTGCTGATGGAAAAAATCTCTTTAGTATATCGGACAGGTCAATGGATTGAATATTACCCCCATTACTATATCGTAAAATGAATACTCGGGAATCGTTTCTACCGCCCTTGATTTTGAGATTTATTTCAGATCCAATGATTATTTGTGTTTCCGTGATTTTTAGGTAAAGCGCGACGTCACTGTCGGCAAGTTTCTTCACAAGATCCGGAAATTCCTGGTCTATTGCCTGGAAGTTACCTTTTTCGTATTCACCATCAGTTGTGAAAACGCCATAAAGCAGTGACAAATTTTCACCTCCCATCATGCCCCGAATTTAAAGATTTGGCTGAACCTCCACGGCTGCAGTTTGAGTGGAGTAGCCATTTCCGTTCCAAATGACATTGCATTCCGATCGCTGCTTACAGCAATGAAGTTGAGGTTGATGTCATTCAGGTGATGCTCAAGGGCCCTATAAGTGGCAATGTCATTTAACAAAGAGCGAAAATACTCTTCCACCTTAACCGCCATATCGGAATTTTCCGGAATATCTGGAAATATTTTTATCTCGTATTTTCTGAGCATAGTTACGAGTTCATTCGGATCTGCTGATGTTCCAAGGTGTTGATTTACAACACGATCTGATTTCGTCACGACGAATGCATATTTTTTATTCGCACCCAAGAAGTTCCACAGTTTCCATCCCTCAATATCCCTGATGATCCTGTAATATTGCCCAAACTCTCTCGCAAGTTTCTGATTTCCGGATGGATCAAGGAGTTTATCCCCGTCAACAAGGAAGATCACCTTGCCGGCATGGAGCAGGTGGGAGTACAGGGCTGAAATCACGAGACTCCGTCGAAATTCAACGTCTCCTAGTTTATCGCGGTGATTCTGTTTTATATCCCGGTAAAATCGTTTGGTTGCAACCTTCTTATACACCTCAATTAATGATAGGTTCAAGGTTTTGCTCAGGAATTCCATGGATTTTTTAAAACTTTGTCCATTGAGGATATCGTAATGTTCTCCTGAATAATCCACCATTTTCCACCGGATAGGAGTGATCCGATACCCTGCGAACATTTTCCATCCGAGGAGCTCATAAATTCCCATCACGTAATTCGGGGTTCGGCTGATGACCTCTCCAAAATGAGCCTTGGAATACATAGTATCCAGTTTGAGATTTTCTTCGTCGATGTCACTCTCGGAGAATATTATACTCTCTCCTCCTTCACCGCCAATATCTGGCTGGGTAATATATTCATAAAAGCCAAGAAGAAAATAGGTCTTTCCGGAATTTCTTGGGCCAAAAATGAAAATATCAGAAGCTTTCACACCAACCACCGAATAAAGGAGCAGAATATAGAAGAGAATAGCAATTACCAGCCCTGCACCATAGAAAAAAAGATTCTGTATCATTATATCCGTGGATCCAGGGGATGCAACCTGGATCTCAGCATTTGTTAAATAGAAACTGGATATGAAATAGGCAAGGATGACTATAAAAAATACCGATAGAAGAGCTTTTGCGCTTCTGGCAAGGACATCAAAACGGTTGAATCGTATAACATAGATCATAAGGAGGAGTGCCACACCGACACCTCCAAGGAGTCCATAGATACTCATTGTGTTGCCCCGGGCAAATTTAGAAAATCCGAAATAAAGAGTGAGGCTTACAAAAATAATAAGAAATAAAATGCCGCTGATGCGCGAATCCGGGGATATGAGCATTCCAGCAGCGATGATGATAAAAAAACCAGATAAGCTATAGAGGGTGAGGTACAGGAGAGGAGGGAAGGGGGGGATCTGGTAAACACCCGAAAGGTAAATAAAAAGGAGGACGGTGATCATACCTAAAATGATGGATCCGATTAAAATATCTCTCCTCTTCCTGTTGTGAATGATCATCTCTTCACAGCCTCATTCAGATCCTTCAGCTTGTAGAGTTTCAGAATATCATTGACGGCTTCCCTGCGCTGCTCCTCCTTGCCGAACCGTTCCATGTTTGCCTTTTCTGCAGCTTCCACATCTTTGAGCAAGTCCTCTCGACTGAGGTATTTTCCGTCTTGCAGGAAGAGGACATGGTGAAGTAAATTATTCCGATTCCGGTCATATTTTTCCCAATACCCCTGGCCTGATATAAGGGGGGCAATATTTTCGAGAAAAGTTGCACTCCCAAAGAAGGTAATAGCAACATCCCACGGTCTCGTATAATTATGGGAGACCACTGCCAGGTCATTCAGATTCCGGAGAGAGAGAGTATTAATTGAAAGGGGTCGTCTAATATTATCTGCCTCATTCACTATATGGGAAGAGATCGCATGGGATGTTGAGGCAATAACAAGAGCTGCTTTATCGAGGCACCAGTTATTGTTCCCATATTCAATCACAAATTTATTCAGACCAAGCATCTCCGCTTTCACGATATCCTTGGACTTTTGATGAACGAGATTGATGAGCCGGGCGATCTCACGGAGTCCTTCCTCGCTGGCATCGAGAGCCCCCATATCCGAACGTAAACGTTCATCAATGAGAGGAAGAACCCGGGGGTTGATTTCACCGAGACGCGACCTGAAAAGCCCTCGGATTGTCTCAATACCGGTCTTCTTTTTCTCGTCAATCTTTTTCAATCCCTGTTCAAAGAGTCCTACGTGCAGATTGTATTCCCGCCGGAAGGGGATAGTTTCATCAATGACACGATCGATCTCGGCGTAGAACGAGAGCTTGTGCTGGAGCTCATTCTCGCTCTTGATGAACTCATTTCTTTCCTGTTCTTTCTTTATTACTTTTTCAGAAATAGCATCTCTCTTTAGGAGAATATCACCGAGAATTTTTTTGAATTCAGTTCTGATAGCTTCTTCATCACCTTTTTCAAATGCGGGGGCCAGGAGTTTTCTATCCTCTTCAGACAGCTCCAATTTCTTCGTAAGGTCCCCCTGAATTCTATTCTTCATATCCTCGGTCTTCTGCCGGGCCATTTCTGACATGAATCCTGGCTGGAAATCCATCTGCATCGGAGTCCGAAGGATGATGGTGCCCTTGGATTGTCGGGAAATTCTTTCGAGGTACTCCTTTGTTATTTGTTTTTTATCCTCGTATTGTTTCAGGATAGGTTTCTCTCCAACGATCCCATCAATAGCATGTATGAACGCCCTGGCAACCTTCTGAAATATAGAGACTGGCTTCTTCTCGACCTCACATCGGAAATCGTAATAATAATACTCGGCATAGGTGCTTGGTAATTTCTTGAGTATTTCCCGGTATTCGATGCTCACCGTATCATCGGGTAACTTATCGATTACCGCTTCGATCTCTGAAACCTTGGCCATCTCGAGCCATTTCTTACGGTTATAACCTGGTGGCTGGGAATCGTTGTATCTGCTATATTCCCGGGCAACGGTATTGCTCATCGATGTAAATTTTTCGATAAAAAGGGCTTCATTTTTCTGTGAGGCCTGATATTTATTCCTGTTCTCGGTGTAGTACGTGATAAGGGGGGTCTCTTCATTACAGACTACAGACACATGCCCCTCGATCTTCCTGCTCTCCTCTTTCAGGTTCTCGACTTCATCAGACTTCTCCTTCTCCTTCTCCTGTGTTTCAACAAGTTCTCCCCGGATTGTGGCTTTTCTTTGATTGATCTCACCGAGGAGTTGGGCGAAGTCAACATCTGCCCTGACGATCTTCAGCAGGGCATTTCGTGCACTCTCTTCCTGAATACCGAGAATTCTCTTCTGGAGCTTTGCGAATGATTCGATGAGGTCAAGGGAATCACGGATTTTGACATACAGGGTTTTATCAGCTTCATGTTCGAGATGCTTATTCTCGATCTTCATGAAGCTTGAAATCTTCTGGACGTATTCGATGAGTTTATCATACATATCAATCTTCTCGAGAACCTTGAGATCGACAGGCATATTGTTCTTGATAAAAGAGTTGATCTCTTCTGGAGTTTTGTATTTCAAGAGAGATGCCATCTCGTTATCCCATAATCTCCGGAGTCTCTCGATCTCTTTCTTTACAAGGAGAATATCGGTGGTTGTTACCGCTACTTCCTCAGGCTTCCGGATTTGCTCAGGGAACTGGACAATGATCCGGTTGAGAAGTTCGTCGACGACTCCAATGGATTTTTCACGGTTTATTTTAATATCTTCCAATTCTTTTATGATATTTTCAAATTCCGTCTTCAAATTCTTCAATTCTTCAATTGGGTACTCGATAACATGAGCGTCCCCGACAATGAAACCGGCATAATCCTTTTTCGCATCAATGATATCGGCAATATCTGAATGGGGCAGGTAAAACGCATTGATGAGAAGATACGGGAAGGCATTGTCAAAATCGATGACTTCCTTCTTATTATCCAAACCTGGTTTATACCCCGTTGGTCCAAGCGAAGACAAGACAATGAAATTGAATAATTTATCTTCAGTAAGGTTCAGATATTCCAGTTCAAAAAGTGTAATGGCAGCGTTTAACTGCTCGTTGGGGCTTTCATCAGTAGATGGAAGAACTGCAAAGAGCCAGATTTTACTATGAGCTCCTTTTCGATCATGAATGTAACGGGCAAGATCGATGAACATCCCGCCCCCCGTTCCTCCCCCGAGACCAACCACGATAGCTGTGTCGCCAGATCCCTGGAAGGATGGAAACTTGCTGGCGCTCTGTGTGATGGCTTTATAAAAGACTGCCTTTGAGATTGCCCGTCGGCGATGTACCCCTCCACCGAAGTCATTCACGATATTCGGATCTATTTTTTTCATGTTGTCATAGGTCCATGTCGGTGGATCGTTCATCCACCATACCTTGACTTCTGGTCTGACCCGGCGACTTTTGATTTGTGCGATTACATCACTGGACGTAAGAGCAGTTGGCTGTTCAACCTGAGCCAGATCGGGCAGGTAGTAATATGAATATTCGATTTTACCGCCAAACCCTTCCTGGGTTTTCTGCAAATTGAAAATTTGTGTCTTTCTGTTCTTCTCAATTTGAAGATCTTGTGGCCTTTGGTTTGTATCGGTATCCATGATATAGATACTCAGGGTTTTGTTTTCACTCAAGAAATGCTTGAAAAACCATTCGTGGTCGCAAAGATGGTTTACAAGTCTCTTTCCACAACCCCCAACAGCAATAACTGTCAGATCATTTGGCATCTGGAATGGTTTTGTTTCCACGTCTACCATAGTTCAATCCATCTCCGTTTCATCCGGTTCTTCATCTTCTCTCCTTCCTTTCCCTTTCCGGAACCCTATCACATACCCCCCCAACCCTACAATGATGATAAGGAGAATTGAGAAGCCGATTGTGTAAAGGACAGGAACCTGACTTGGCTCCTGTTCTGCATAGGCGAGGAGGGTATCGGCCTCTTTCGTGAGCCCTTCATCATGGATATTTGTAATGATATTTTTCAAATTTTCATCGCTCAGAGCATTTAACCGGTTCCTGAAGGTATCTTCTGCAGGAATGTCTATATCAAAGGTTTGTGTTGAGGCTGTGCCCACAACGTCCCCATTTTTATCAAGCGTAGTAATCCTATAAAAGATGAATCCGGTTTTCTTATCCGGCTGCCTGGTAAGAACTACACCATCACATTGGTTCACGCCTGTGATAGTTGGAACTTTTCCATCAATTGTTATATGAATTGGAGAGGTCCATCCATCCGGGAGCGTGAGGAGCAGCTTCTGCCCATTGAGGGCTTGATCAGGATTTGCAATATTGAATTGTTCTATGTTATCGATATTCCAGAGACTTACATTCCCGTAGTGCACCAAATCCGTTTCAAGTTCGATACCAGCTGTCTGTTTGGGATATGCATCGATAGTATAGGAAAGTTGAATTGAATTTCCTTCCAGTTGGGTTGTGTTCAAAGAGATATCTGAAATGGCTATGACCGATCCCGGCAAAATGAAAATACCGATAATAACAGCAATGAAAATCCAGATTATCCAGACGGGCTTCTTGAAACGGAACATATGTTCCCGTTATCGGTTATGGATATATAAAAAATTATCTTTTTTCATATGTATTCTCCGAGAGATATTCAATATTTTTCTGTCAAACGAATTTTGGGAGGCATAAATGAATATTTACATAATTCCGTTAAATTCTAAAGATAATTTTAAAATAAGGAATAATTTATGATGTAATTTGTCCCGTATTAATTTCTTTTGCAGTATTTTCAATTATTGACATTCCTAAACATTAGACGACAATTTTATTATCTCCTCCCCCTCCCACTCTGCTGCCCTCTTCTCCGTCCTTGTATTGTGGTCTTAACCGAAATCCCCCCGCCCCACCCCGTCCAGGGCCTGGTTTGCCGGCGAGGCCCGAAGGCCCCCGCTTAGCCGGGGCCCACGCCGGATACCTGATCCCATTCCGAAGGCCTACCAACCGATAGAACGGAAACCTTGACTGCGACTCCCCTGAGTTGGTGTATAAAACGGCAGGATGATCGGTTTTAATTCCGCCCGCTTCGAACCCAGTGTATGAACTGCAGCCGTCTCCTCTCCGTCCTGATTGTCGCCCTCGTGCTCGCGGTGGGCTGTACATCGGCACCCACCTCACCGAACGGTACGCCGCCCGGCCCGATAACGGGCGCAGTCCGGCCGGCCGCGGACCCGTCGGCCGCGCTGGTCCGGTTCACCGCCGATGTGAATGCCACCCTGCAGGAGATGGATCGCACCCTCGCATCGGCAGCGACGGATCTCGGCCGGACCGGGATCGCGGGTCCGGCGGCGAACGCAACGCTAGCACGGCTCGCGGCCTCGTCGCCGCACACAACGAACGCCGTCACGGTCACGCCGGAGGGCCGGATCGCGGCGGTCAGTGCCCAGAACTACGGGGGCGTGGTCGGCGTCAGCATCGCAAACCAGACCCATGTCCGGCAAGGCTTGCAGGAGCGGCGACCCCTGATGTCCCAGGTCTTTCCGGCCGTTGAAGGGTTCGATGCTGTCGTGATCCAGCGGCCGGTGACGGATGGCACGGGAGCGTTCCTTGGTCTGGTCTCGGTCGTCTTCGAACCGCCCCTGCTGCTCGCGGATAGTGCCGATCGGGCTCTCACGGGCACCAATTTCACGGCGTGGGCGATGGACACCAATGCCCTCCTTATCTACGACCGCGACCCCGGCGACCTCGTCGGCCGCAACATGATCACGGACCCGGTCTACGCGGACTATCCCGAGCTGGTGACGCTTGTGAAACGGATGCTTGTCGAGCCGGCGGGAACCGGA
>Ga0315279_10009518_pt1 | contig 11570 bp, 12 predicted proteins | sample YL17G06_20_MG_FD_203694 | JGI IMG/M metagenome (GOLD analysis project Ga0315279, IMG submission 203694) | Sediment microbial communities from Yellowstone Lake, YNP, Wyoming, USA - YL17G06_20 | ecosystem: Environmental > Aquatic > Freshwater > Lake > Sediment | place: USA: Wyoming | collected...
TTGGGAAATCGGAAAATTGTATTTTCTTGGGGGGACAGTCCGCAATCAACGTAATGCGGATCAAATCGTCTGGCCAGATTTAATCCAGAATTATGAAACTAAGCCCCTTGGCGAAAATCGCTGATTATGGCAATTACGACTTGGCTACTATTAATTTCCATGTCAAGAATGAATATCGGCAAATCAAAAACAAAGCTGGTCTAACATGGCGCTAACCACTGACCCGCGGGGCCCCAGCCGCTCCCTTTGGTCGCATCTGCCCAGTGACGGGCGGGGGTAGCGCCGTCGTTAGGCATGGAAGAACCGACCCTACCAATACATGACTTGTATCCTATGGTTAACACTTGCAATCGCATTGATTTCACCGGATATACCGGCAGTTTCGATTGCGCATCGTACACACTTTCGGACAGTGGGGATGCAGTGTTTGCGTCGGGCATGACGACCGGCGCTACCGGTTCACTTTCGCTTATTGGACCAAAAAACCACGCACTGATGCTCAAATCCAATGCAACGCATCCGGGAATAAATGCTGCTGGAAGCGAAGGGATTACGGTTGTCGTTTCAGGGGTGATCTTTTACGGGGTGTATCGTATTGTCTATCGTCAATCACTCAACCGGCCTGTCGCTATCGGCGTCTGTTTCATCCTCTCACTGCTCTGGAAACTCTTTGGTCGCGCCGGCAAAGAACTGATCGTGCAATCGGGCAGGCAGAAGATGATGTACGGAGTTCTGGCCGGCGCGGTACTATTGCTTCTCTGGCTCCAGATTTTCGCGAACCTGATTATTTTCGATGGGATCATCATCGCACGACACAGCGGAAAATATCCTGAACAGTTTTCAATGCGCAGTAAACCGTCCCCGGGAGCGTTTCCATGAAAATAGGCGTCGAAGGAAGGCACGTGCCTGATGCGCAGAAAAGGGGACCTCACGGGGTACTCGACTTTGCAGAAGAGCAAGCGCTTGACGGCGTTTTTTTCAAGACCCTTACCGACGTGAGCCCATGTCTTGACATGGGAGAGTTGCGAGAAGTCAAGGCACATGCGCAGGAACGGGGCTTGTATTTTGAAACGGGGATCGGGCGCATCAATCCGTATAACACCGCCGAAAGTCCCGACGTGCGCCTTCTGGGAAAAGGAGATTATCTGGCCGGCATGGAAACAATGGTCCGCGCCTGCCGTGAGATCGGCTGCACCGAACTCTGGGCCGAGACCGCCACCTGGCATGGCGATTTCCCCGGTTTTTTCTGCGAAGACCGCTTCCGGACCGACGTTTCGTGGCCGGACCAGCTTGAGGCCACGGCGAAGTTTCTTGACAATCTCAAACCCGTTCTCAGGGAGTGCGGCGCCCGAGTCAATATCGAGACACACAATGAGATCACGTCGTTTGAGGTGGTGCGGCTTGTGGAAGCAATCGGTCCTGAGTTTGTCGGGATAACGTTCGACACCGCGAATGTGCTCATGCGCGGCGAACACCCGCTTGCCGCGACGCGACGCGTCGCGCCCTATACGCATATGACTCACGCCAAGGACGGGGCCCTGTATTTTGACAAGCAGGGACTTTACCGGTGCGTTGTACCGTGCGGCGAAGGTGTCATTGACTGGGAGACCATCCTTCCCCTGTTGTGGGAATATTCACCCGATCTGAATCTTTCCATCGAAGATTACTGGAGCCCGACGCCCGTGGAAATTTTCGATCCGGCCTGGCGGGCGCTCCATCCTGATCTGACGGTTGATGAACTCTGTGATGTGATGCGCCTGGCCGTTGAATACGATGCGAAGGTGAAACAGGGACACGGCGTTGATCGTGACGCCTATTTTAAAATCAAGTACGAAGAGGTGCGGATCGAACGATTGCAGGCCAGTGTGCGTCATCTGCGCGGCATTATCGCCGACAAGGGCCTGCACAATCGAACCGCTGCCGCACCTGGCCCCACGACGGCGGGGTAAGGTGTTTTTCCAGGCCGGCGCGCCGGACCGTGGCCAATGATTCCTCCTGTGCTGCGTCGAGGACGTCGTTCTCATTGACTGTCAGGATATGGCGGTCTTCCATCACGATTTTCCCATTGACAATCACCGTTTCAATGTCGCTTCCCGACGCCTCGTACATCAGCCGATGAACGACCATGAAATCCGGGACCAGGTGCGGTTGCCGCATGTTGACAATGGCAATATCGGCCTGTTTTCCCGGTTCAAGCGAACCGATGTCATGTTCCCAGCCCAGGGCGTGTGCCGCGTCGATGGTCACCATTTCGAGCAGTTTTCCCGGCGGTAAATAAAACGGATCATCGAAATGCAGGTGTTCAAGAAACTGGATTTTTCGGGCGGCCTGCAGCAGGTCGAACGAAGAGCGCGGCGCATTGCCGTCGGTCGAAATCGCCACTGTTACCCCCGCGTCAAGTAACTCTGAGGCAGGACACCTTTGAACCATGGGCTTGGGCGAATGCCCGACGCGCGTGTCGGTTTCGGCAAGTATGCGAATTTCCTGTAAGGAAAGGCCCGTGCAATGCTGAAGCAGCACATCCGGGCCAAGAAGCCGGTTTTCGTCCTGGAAAGCAAGCTGGATCATTCCGCCAAACGCATCCGAATGGATCCGGGTGGAGTATTTGCTCGCTATTTCACGGATACGGCGCGACAACTCCCGGTCGTGGGGTTGAAGCGATGCGGCGATGTCCGGCGGCGTTCGTCCCCAGGAGGGAAGCGACGGCACGATGGTAAAGGGTGTGATGAAAACACGGATGGTGTCGTTGGCGCCATGGTCCCATGCCTGGATCACCGCTTCGGCGCCGGCAAGCGTCTCTTCGAACGAAACCATGCGTTCGGTCTTTTTACCGTTTGTCCATCTGCTTACCGGATGGGGCCAGGGTGGTGCGCACGGGCCAACGCCCACGACTTCCCGAATGCCGACTTCGGCATAGGCACGCGCATGATTGCTGCCGAAAACCGGATCATCGCTGCGGGGCATGGAGCCGATGACGCTCATGCCGCAGGTCACGCCAGACCGTACGCGCTCGAGGGCCGAGAGCAATCCGTCGATGTACCAGAACTCATCGGTTGTAGAATGGAAATATGCCGACGTCACCGTGTCCATCCAAAGGTCAATGGTATCAGAGGCCACTGTTTTCAAAAGCGAATGTCCCGCATGACCGTGAACGTCGATCAGCCCCGGCATGATGACTTTATGGCGGCAATCCATGGTCCGGAACGCCGGATGGTCGCGGATGATCCGGTCGGCGGGTCCGACGTCGACAATGCGGCCTTTATCGATAGCAACTGCCCCATTGTCAATAACCGCGCGGCCGGTGTCCATGGTGATAATAGTTCCATGTGTCAACAACAGATCAATCATGTTCCGCTCCGGGAAAAAGTCGGGAAGGTCGGGGGGAAAAGGTCATCGGCGTTCCGGCGCAGGTAATCACGTTCGGGATACGCCGCTTTGAGTCGGTTGAAATAGGTCTGTCCCCGGACCCTCAGTGCGTCGCAGTCGACCCCGGGGATGCGTCCGTCGCGCATAGCAATACGGCCATTGACAATGACGGTCTTGACATTATGACCGGTCGTGTGGTACACCAGCGTGCGTATCGGATCGTCAACCGTGCCCGTCCTGAGCGTATCGAGCCCGATGATGATGATGTCGGCCTTTGCGCCGGGTGAAAGCCTGCCCAGATCGGTGCGGCCAAGCGCCCGCGCCCCGCCCAGCGTCGCGGCATTGAAAAAGTCGCCAGGTTGACATGACGACTTATCGCCGTCAACGATCCGGCCGACGCTCATGCCGTAATCCATGACCCGTATCATATCGGGCGGGAAGGTGTCGGTGCCCAGGGCAACAGGGACGCCCGCGCGCCGGTACTTTTCAAATGAGACAAGGGTCGCCCCGGCGCGCGCCTCCACAAGCGGGCAATGGACAACCGCTGCGCCGGACAACGCCAGCAGTTCCAGTTCGTCCCTGTCGCTCTTGACAACAGGGTTGTGTTTACCAATGAAAACGGCATGCGGGACCAGGGTGCGTTCGCAGAGAAACCCGATATCGTACAGGAACTGCAGGGGCGTTTTGCCGTACCATTCGCGCATCAGGCGGACTTCATTCGGTTCCTGGCACGCATGCAGGCGGACCCGTGTGTCAAGTTCTTTGCCCAGGCGAAGGGTGCGCTGCAACAGGTCGGGAGTGCAGGTCTGGATCCGGCAGGGAGCAAAATATCCTTTTACCAGACCGTTATGCGCGCCATCGAATTTTCTGATGAATTCCGCTGCGTCATCGAGTCCGGTGCTCCCTTTCTCGTGATTCCACATGACATCCGACGTACCATCGGCGCGGGTAACGGTAATCCCCGAACGATAGCTGGGACCGAGATATACGCGTATGCCCAGGTCCGCGGCGATGTCTGCCATGTCAATACATTCATCGATAGTTTCGGCCCATTCCTTCTGGTATTCTCCGGCGATCGGCATGGCAGTGGTGATCCCATTGAGAAGGAGCTGCACGAATGCGTAGCGCCGATTGAACGCCTGGTCCTCGCGGGAGAAAAGTTCGTGCCTGCCGTGCGAGAAATAGTCCTCCGACCACTCCAGCCCTTTCCACGTTTCCGGAGGGACCCACATGTCAAGAATCGCATGGTCGATGTCACCCAGTGCGTCGAGGTCGATAAATCCGGGAGAGACAATCGCGTTTCCGGCATGGATCGTCTCGTCGACCGGATGCGGATAGTCGTGTCCGGCGAAAAGAATGGTATCGTTTTCGTAAACCACTTCGCCGTTTCGGAAGACGACATGTCCGTTCCCCGTATACCCGATGACATGGTCGCTGGTGATTTTTGTTTTCATAGCGTTTTTTGCTCTGCGGTCGGGTTATCCATTGGCTGTGCGTTGATTTCGCGGATACAGTCCCGCAGATACCGGATTCCATACGTCAATCGTTCTTCCCATTGACGTTCGAAAGGGATTGCCTCATACGCCGCCGGATCGGGTCGTTCTCCGGAGGCAATTTTCTTTTCGCAGATGCGTGCGGCGCGTACTAGGTCGACAAGTTCTTCGGCCCTGAGGTCGGGGTGCGCGGCAAGCCAGCGTGGGTCGAATATCCGCGCTTTTCCCAGGCCTTTGTGGTCCTCGATTGACAAATGCAGGTCCGGTGAACAGGTCCCGAGGATCGTGATCAGCTCTTTCCAATCGATGAAGCCTTGTCCGCAGGGAGGGATCTGGCGCACCAGGCCGTCGTCGTCAAAGTAAAGCACCGCATCTTTGATATGGGTCAGGTGCGTATACGGCGCAACACGACGGGCCACGGCGATCGGGTCTTCACATCGGAGAATACCATTGCCGGTATCGAAGGTTATTCCTGCGACATCGGGCCCGATTGATTCCACCAGTCGTACGACTTCAAACGAGGTGATGTCCTCATGCGTTTCAATGTCGATCCTGCTGCCCGTGTCGCGGAGAACCGGCACAAGCAAGCGAAGAAATTTTTCAACCGCCGCAAGCTGGTCATTCCATGATACATCGGTGCGGTAGCGGTCATTGTTGAAATTGCCGGCATAGGCGGATTTTCCCACGGACGTGGCGGTGTCGGCCCAGAGCTCGGTGCATCCGATGGATCGCGCCGCATGTATCATGCTCTCGACAGCCCGTCGATAGTCGCCGCCGCCAAGAGCCCGGATTTCGGGCCGCTCACAGGTGTTATACGGGTTTATGGGGCCTATTCCGCATTCGAGATAAAGACCGAGGCTATCGGCGTGAGATTGTACATCACGCAATTCGACCGCATCGAGTTTCGGGCTCAGGTCCATGACCGTCTTGACAAAAACGCCATCGGCGCCGAGTCGTCGTGCGCAATCCAGCGTCTGGAAAATGGTGCGATGCTCATATCCGTAGATGTGGTTGCCTTCCAATCCGACCTTCATGTTTTCCTGCTTTCAGGGAGGATTGTTCCGATGCGGGAGATGCTTTCACAAAAACATCTCTTCCATGAAGCAATGGTCAAGCACATCCGGAACCGGTCTGCAGATAGGCCCGTACCTCCATGGTCATGGTGTGTTGTCCCGGGCGGCATTCTTTATTGTCAATTTGTCGCGACATTTCGCCGCGGTACGACGCGGAAAGGGAACAATGAATAGTGATTTTGTGCCATTGCCGGCGGTTTCCTTCAGGTACGCCGAAAATCCTCCGGTTATCTCATACTGTTGTGTCAATCCGACACTGCGGTCGGAAAGAACATACGCGTCAAAGCCGTCGTGTCGCAGGCCCATGGCCCTGCCTTCAAGGCCGAACTGCCGCTTTTCGCGCTCATAATCCAGTTCCGCGTTCCATTCCGTGCCGCGTTCCTGATAAACTGATAGACATTTTGATTTTTTCGGAGCGGGCCTGCCGTCTGAAGAAAACCACTTTACATCCGGTCGAATTCAGGCTTCGAGTGGTTGTCCTTCTTCCCTGCCCAACTCGCTTTATTGGCCAAAATAGCTGCTGAAAAGGGCATAATCAAGGACGGGGGCAAAAAGATCTCAATGGCGTTTCTCGCGAGGCTTGATGAAGGGTACGAAATCAGATGCAGATACGGTCGAAGAACCCACTCGCCGCCGCGTAGCGCTCTGGCGGAGCGGGGTAATCGAGGGCGGGCTCTTCAACGGTATCGTTGGGAACGGGTTCCGGCGGCGCCCTGCGCCTGCTCCTGCAGGGCGGGAAGAGAGCCGGACATGACGATCTCTCCGATTGATGGAACCGGAGAGAAGTATCAAGCTCTATGCCAAATCAATACGCGATGCCATTAGCGCCAATACAGCAAAGAGGTTAAGCTGCATCATCGGGCAAATCAGCATGACTATCCGGAGTCGCAAAAATGCACGAAAGGTCGCGCAGTGTGATCGCCGTCACGCCAAAATTGCGACTGTACTCCTGCTATTTTGGAGATCATCAAACTAAAGGCGGTCCTAACCTGTGGGTAGAACGGATTTGCCAAACGGCAATGCACTTCGGCTTCCCGATGTATTTTCTTACGGGTGATGTATGACCTTCGCGATAAGCGGATTTCGGCCATTCCGAAACATGGCGCGGATGCGATCCGCATGATCCGGCCGCCCAGATACCGGCATGATCAATCAATCGGTATTTCCTATCTCCCGTCGGGTGTCTACCCGGTCGGATTGACAATTGAGACACCTCAGGAAACACGGAATATCGTGATAGAGAGGTGACGGCTGTGAAATCAGGACGATGTAGATTCATTGTTAGCATGCTCAATACTATGTTTTCGACAAACAACTTTTATTTATGGATAAGGTCTAAGTCTATATGGCTCCGCGGGAGCCAGCAGCTTATTAACCCGGTCGTTGGACCGCGTGCTCATAGTTCCATCACTTTTTCAAGATAGCCGGATATTCTATGAAACGCAGCTTGGACGAAACCGAGTTTCTATATGTGACCAATCGCAGAGAATGGCGCGCCTGGCTCAAAAAACACTACCAGTCAGAGAAGGAAGTATGGCTCGTATATTTCAAGAAACATACAGGAACACCGTGCATTCTGTACAATGATGCCGTTGAAGAAGCGCTTTGTTTCGGCTGGATTGATAGCATTGTCAAACGTATTGACGAGAACCGGTATGCTCAAAGATTTTCCTTGAGAAATCCCAAGACCCCATATTCACAAGCCAATAAGGAACGACTCAGAGAATTGATCAAGCAGGGCAAAGTCGCCAAACATGTGTTGGCCACTTTGGGAAATCTAGCCGAAGAGCATTTTGAGATACCGCCGAACATTCTGAAGACGATCCAAGCCAACAAGAAGGCTTGGGAGAATTTTCAAGAGTTTTCGCAGTCATACATTCGGATTCGCGTCGCGTTTATCGATGGAGCGCGCAGCCGACCCGAAGAATTCAAGAAGCGGTTAAGGTATTTCATCAAAATGACGGAGCAGAACAAGCAATTTGGGTTTGGAGGCATAAAGAAGTATTATTGACGGTGGGTGAAAACGAAAGGTTGCTCAGCGGGACTCGTGACCGTCCAAGGCGCGGGAAAACTGATTCTGGGAGTCTGCATCCGGCAAGGAAGTTGCATTCCACCGGTACCGGGGCTCAGCGAAACGCCGGTCTCGAAGATTCGGCTGCGCGCGTGAGGGCGTCTTCCTGTATTTCCCCGGCTACTGCGGTTCATTCAGCAAGGTCACGAACGCCTGCGCCTCATCATAATCCGCCAGGAACGCCGATTGCATTTCATCAAGTATCTGATCGTGATACGGCATGCCGGCCGCCTGCCAGATTTCCCATACGCGCGGGTCGATGGCCGGGGCGGCTTTGCGGCCCGAATTGCCGATGGAACAACTGTGGCACAGCCAATCGCCCAGCGTGACCGCGGCGATGAAGGTCCGTTCCGCGGGCGCTTCCCAGGGCGCATGGTGGAAGCGGATGCTGTCGGCGATGATTGATGGCAGGCGCCATTTGGCCGCAAGCCATCCGCCGATCTGCGCATGCGACGTGCCCAGAATCGCCTCTTCGGCGCGGTCAAGATCGACTTTGCCTTCGGCCACCAGGGTCATGATTTCTTCGAACTCTTTTGGCGCGTATTGATTGAGCACGATCTTTCCGATGTCGTGGAGCAGGCCGGCCACGAACGCTTCACCGACCAGAGCCATACCGAACCTGCGCGCGATCATGCGCGCGGCCACGCCGCACCCGATGGAATGCTCCCAGAACCGGGAAACATCAAAGAGCGCGCTGTTGGGATTGTTTTTGAAGACGTCAAGGATGGAGAGCGACAATCCCATTTCCCGGACCGTAATGAAACCGATGATCACGATGGCGCGGTTGACTGTGGTGATCTCCTGGGAAAATCCGTAATAGGCCGAATTCGCCAGCTTGAGGATGCGCGCCGTAAGCGACTGGTCCATGGATATCAGGCGGGCCAGGGACAATGCCGAGGTTTTGGGGTTATCGACGATCTCAATCATGCGCGAAACCACGGTCGGCAGCGTTGGTAGATTGATGATGCGCTCGGTAATGCGCTTGATTTTATCGGCTTGCGGGCTGAGATCGTTCATGGGTTGGCATATCGGGATTAAAATGGGTTTTCCGCGAAGTGTCGAAACGTCCGGCAACCGGTGTCATGAATCGGCGCGGCGATTGTATCGGCATCATGCATCCAGGTCCACGAAAAGGCCGCTGTCGCGCGACGGCGAAGGGCGATTCTGCTGCTGTGCGTCCTGCTGTTTGCGCTGTTTTTTTTCGCGGCCGCGGCCCTCTTTGCGCTTATCGTTGGGATCAACTTTTTTGCCTTCCACCTGGTCGGGCTGCACCGGCTTGTCCACGCGCTGCGCCGCTTCGTCGCGCGCTTTTTCGATGTTCTGCTGCTGATTGACAATAGGAGTTTTATGCATCTCCTGCTGATGGCGGTCCATCACCGTGAGATTGTTCACCGAAGCCTGAAAGTCCACGGCACGCATATTCCCCGCTTCTTTCAATCCGCGACGGCCGGATTCCCCGCGCATTCTACGCGTTGATTTTCTGCAACAACCGCGATCGCAGCTTGAGTATCGCCTTCGAATGGATCTGGCTCACCCGCGATTCGGTGATGTTCAGCACCACGCCAATTTCCTTGAGCGTCAATTCCTCATAGTGGTACAGCGCCACCACCAGACGCTCCTTTTCGGGCAGCGCGGCGATGGTGTCCTTTAAAATGTCCTTCAGTTCCTGGAAGGTGAGCTGCTTGAGCGGGTTTTCGCTGCCCGGGTCCTCGATGGTGTCGATGAGCTTTATCTCCTTGGAATCGGCGTTCCGGTCGGGCATCGACTCCTCAAGCGACAGGATCGTCGTGGGCGTCACCTCGGAGAGCATGTCGTCGTATTCTTTTTCGGTGATTTTCAATTCGGCGCATATCTCGTCGTCGTAGGGCGCCCGGCCGAGGTCATTTTCCAGTTTTGCAAAGGTGCGCTGCAATTCGCGGTATTTCTGCCGCACCGATCGCGGCACCCAGTCCAGGGCGCGCAGTTCATCCAGGATGGCGCCGCGGATTTTATGGCCGGCATAGGTCTCGAATTTAAATCCGCGGTCGGGCTCAAAGGTCTCCACCGACTTGATAAGGCCCAGAATGCCGGAACTGACCAGGTCGTTTTTATCCACCGACGACGGCAGATTGACGGCGATGCGACCGGCGATGTACTTGACAAGATAAGCGTATTCGACCAGCAGCTTGTCTTTGGCGATCTTGGAGCCGTTCGCCTTGTATTCTTTCCACAGATGGTCAAGGTCCGCCATAGACTTCCCTTCGATGATAGCAGGCTATCCGTTTGCCGTGTTCTCCGGACCGGCCTTGGCGCGGTTCCGTTCCTGGTGGATATGCTGCAACAGGCCCTCATCGAGCATATCGGTCTGCTGCGGTTCGATGTCTTCAATCAATCCTTTGAATATAATGTCTCCGATGATAAAAAATACAAGCCAGACCAGAATACCGGCGCTCAGCGCCTTGATCAACGCCAGCGTTCCCCGCATGGCTTCGAACGGATCGGCATAATCAATGCCCAGAAACAGGACGATGAAAAAGACCAGCATGCCTGCCAGTCGCGCGCCTTTTCTGATCCAGATCAGCATATCATGCAGCTCCATATTCCCGGCGCCGGATGCGCGCGCTCATGCGCGGTCCGGCGGATACAGCGTCTTTTCGAAATCCGGCGATACTTCGAATCATTCTTTCTTTCCGAACAACCGGGCGAAAAACGGCCTTTTGGCCGCCGAAGGCGGCATGCCCAGCAGCGTCCTCGCCATGGCGCTGATGCGCAGGCTCAGGCCCGCGCCCGGCTTTTCGAGCAACAGAAGTTTTTGCCGGCGCATCAGCTTTGGCACATCCCGGTCATACGGCAAAATCCCCAGCATGCGGACCCGCTTATCCAGAAATTTTACCACCAAAGCCTGCAGTCTGTCAAATGCGCTCTTTCCGTCGTCATCATCGGACGCCATATTTACCGCCACATCCACCCGCTTCAAGCCGTGCTCAAAGAGCACTTTGACCATCGAGTAGGCGTCGGCCAGCGATGCCGGCTCCGGTGACAGCACGCACACACCCAGGTCCGCGGGCGCGGCGAACTGCGTGGTCATAGCGCTGATACCGGCGGCGGTATCGATGATGATATAGTCATGGCCTGTTTCCAGTTCCACCAGCGCGTGCCGCAGCATGGCCATTCGCAGCGGGTCAAGATTGGCCATGAATTCCTGCCCCGATGCGCCGGGAATCAGCCGAAGCCCGCCCGGCCCTTCCTGCACGATATCGACGAGGGCGCACTCGCCCGCGGCCACATGCGAGAGGTTTTTCCTTGGCGCAAGCCCCAGAAGAATGTGCGCATTGGCGAGTCCCAGATCAGCGTCAAAGAGCAATGTCTTTTTTCCCAGCGCGGAAAGCGCTATCCCCAGCATTATCGACAGATTGGTCTTCCCCACCCCACCTTTTCCGCTGACGACCGCTATGCTTTTCGCCGGCTTTGCCGGGGCCCCCGCTTCGGGCCCGCGCATTTTCCGCGCGTTTTCGGATGGGGCCGGCCGCTGATTTTTCGCGGTTGCCGCCAGCACACGCAGCTGTTGCGCCTGATCGATCACACCAC
>Ga0315279_10009521_pt1 | contig 11567 bp, 12 predicted proteins | sample YL17G06_20_MG_FD_203694 | JGI IMG/M metagenome (GOLD analysis project Ga0315279, IMG submission 203694) | Sediment microbial communities from Yellowstone Lake, YNP, Wyoming, USA - YL17G06_20 | ecosystem: Environmental > Aquatic > Freshwater > Lake > Sediment | place: USA: Wyoming | collected...
ATTTTGCGAATTGCCTGTCGAACACACCTTTCTGCGTCATCAACGATCGGCACCAAAGCGATATTATAATCTCCCTCTCGTAATTTTTGCCACTTCTTGGGCAGACTCCTGCTCAGTTGTAGGAGGAAATCCAAGCTGTTACCGGGCCGAGACTAATCCCAGCTGAAGACTTGAAAGAGGTGACGCTTTGAGGTTCTACCTGCCATTGCAACGGGGTGTTGACAAATTAATAAAAGTATCTAAATAGAGGAGAAGGAGGGAAAGGAATGGCTATTCGTCCTTTCCCCACTATTCCCACCTTCCATGCGTAGAATCAATTATTCGTATTTGCCCCAAAAAACGATTTTACTAATATCTTTTCTGGGTCTAGGCTTGGGGTCCTCGCCAGGATACCCCAAGGGTAGCAAAGTATGCACAAATATGCTATCCGGTAATTTCATGACTTTATGAACATCTTTGGGTGTTATCGCCCCCACCCAGCAGGTACCCAGTCCCTGATTTACGGCTTCCAGAGTCATATACGCAACAGCAATCATAACCTGCTCGCCGGCTTTCACCGTCATTACCGGTTCGCCCAGAAGGTATGGTGCGAACGCTTCGCTCTTTAAAACTACATCATCCAAAAATTCGTCTGTCCAGTCCGTCACACCGGCATCTCTAAGTTGCTTCAAAGCCTCTCTATGTTGCTTGCGAGAGAAGTCATTTATCGAGCCACAGCAAACAATTAAAACCGGAGCATTGATATGAGGTTGTCCGCCGGCAGCCTTGGCTATTTCTTCTATTTTAGCCTTATCTTGAACCACAATGAAACGCCATGGTTGAGTGTTTCCCCATGATGGCGCTCGCCTGCCTGCCTCCAACACCTTTTCAATCTTTTCTTTTTCCACAGGCACCGGCTTCCACCTTCTTATACTTGTCCTCTTCAGAATAGCACCTGATACGTCCATTTTAGTTCTCCTCCTTATCCTTCCTTTTATCATTTCAGTCACTCTGATTAATTTGTCGATATATCCTCACTGGCTTGTGCCATTTGTACAGGATTCAGGACACAACTCGCAGTGGATACTTTAATTGATTACATTATCCTTGTCAAGATGCCGGCAGTACCCTTTTTGCCTGTAATGTCTTTCCGCGCCCCCTCCGCAGTACTACCTGAACATTATGCCTTGACAAAGCAGGGATGTGTAACTATACTCTCAGTAAACCAAGTGGAACCCGACTCCTCGATATTTTTGGAGGCTCCCGCTGGAAAAAAATCTACGGCCGTGCCCAACACATTTTACAAGCCCACCGGGGCACCAAAACCAAAATTATAGTGAAGAGGAGGGACGAAGAAATGTAAAATAAGGTGTTTGTTCCCTCAGAACCAGAGGAACTCATACTCGCTTATGTGCTGACAAGGGATAAAGCATGTTTGAAGTTCCAGAAGGGAGAATCATATTCTGATCCCAAAAGGAGGAGATAAATGAAAAGAAAAATACTGATTGGTTTGTTTGTATTTGCACTAGTGGCTATGATTTTGTTTGGAGCTTGCGCCAAACAAGCACCAGCCCCGGCCCCGTCGCCAGCTCCGGCCCCAGCCACGGCCCCAGCCCCACCAGCCAAAGATAAAATCGTTCTTGGTCAGGCAATCGCACTGTCAGGTCCCTATGTTGTAGGTGCGACGGTTACCCAGGTAGCCCCTACTGACATGTGGATTAAGGAGGTCAATGCCGCAGGCGGGATATTTGTCAAGGAATATAACAAAAAATTACCCCTGGAGCTGATCAGATACGATGATAAGAGTGACACCGGGACCTGCGTGAGACTGGTCGAGAAGTTGATTCTGGAGGACAAGGTTGACTTTTTGCTTGGCCCCTGGGGTACGGCTATGTACTTTGCCATAGCTCCTGTAGTCAACAAATATCATTATCCCGTAGTCGGGCCCACGGTTGATTCCCTGCAACTCAGGGACATGTGGCAAGATATACCCTACCTGTTCGTCATCTTGAACCAACCCAAGGAGAAGGCGGTAGCTATGGTAGCCCTGGCTCAAGAGCTGGGAGTCAAGACAATGGTAGCGGCCCACCATCAAGACCTGCACGGCATAGAGTATGCCAGCGGTGTGGTGCCGGCACTAGCCGGTGCCGGGGTTGATGTACTCCTCTATAAGAGCTTTCCACTGGGGTCTACGGACCTGTCCCCCATGCTGAAACAGATGAAGGCGGCCAACCCTGATGCGGCCTTTTTCTTCTGTTATCCTGATGAAAGCTTCCTTATTACCAAGCAGGCGATTGAGGTCGGCTTTAGCCCGAAGCTCTTTTACTGTACTATCGGCATAGCTTTCTCCCCCTATAGAGAGATGTTTGGTGCCAATGTGGTGGAGGGTGTGATGGGCGCCGGTGCCTGGAACCCGAAGGTCCCTTATACCGGAGCGAAAGACTTCTGGGACAGGATGACCGCGTTTTCGAGTGCCGGAGGTACTGACTGGTATGGCAACGCCTTCTGTTATGCGGCAAATCAGGTCCTGCAGCAGGCTATCGAGAAGACGGGGACCATTGATAGAGAAAAGATAAAGGATGCCATGGCCAGCCAGACGTTTGACACCGTTCTTGGCCAGGTGAAATTTGTCAACCAATTTAATATACAATCACCCGGCGAGGTTGGTCAGTGGCAGAAAGGGGCATTCGAAATCGTAGCGGCTAAGGAAAAGCGTACCGCACAACCTGAATACCCCAAGCCGCCTTGGCTGACGAAGTAGTTATTTAGCAGCGGTAATAGTTAGCAGGCTGTCTAAAGAGTACCAAAGAACAACTCTTGAAAGTTGTTTCTACACGGACTTTTAGACAGCCTGCACCCCTGATTTCCAGAGTTCGGAGGGTATTTTTGTGTTGGTCACCGCCCTAGATATAGTCATTGGCGGCCTCATCATGGGTGGTATCTATGCCCTCATCGCCGTGGGCTTGAGCCTTCAGTACGGCGTGGGGCGGGTGCTGAATGTCTCTCACGGTGAGTTTATTATGGTCGGGGCTTTCATCACCTATTCCCTGTACGCACTCTTCGGCATCAGCCCCCTGATTTCTCTTGTTATTTGCGGCCCTTTTCTGTTCATCATAGGTTTTGCCATCCACCGGACCTTCTTTCAATACCTTAGAAACACATCAGAATCATTAGATGCCTTTGAGGGTAGTTCTCTATTGGCCTCCTTTGGTCTCCTCTTCATCATTCAGAATATAGCCCTATTAATATGGAAGGCTAACGTCAGGGGGTACATCTATTTAACCACCTCGGTCAGTATCCTTGGCGCTGTCTTCCCGGCAAACCGCCTGACCGCCCTTTTATTCGCCGTTGTCATCAGCCTGGCCTTCTATATCTTTCTGAGGAGCACACGCCTGGGAAAAGCGATTCGGGCCGCGGCTGAAGAATCCTCAGTGGCCGGGCTTCTGGGGGTAAACATTCATCGGGTGCTGGCGATATGCTTTGGCCTTGGTGCTCTGATGGCTGGCTTTGCCGGCGCGCTTATCAGCATGATTTACGAGATTCAACCAACGATGGGTATGCAATATACCATCATCGCCCTGATAGTGGTTGTCCTTGGGGGATTGGGTAGTATCACCGGCAGTTTAATCGGGGGTTTTATACTGGGTCTTATTGGCAGCATCGTGACTTATATCGACCCGGGCCTATCGTTGATTGCCTACTATGTCATCTTCATACTCCTGCTCCTGGTGAGGCCGAGAGGTATTCTGGGGAGGTAAGAAATGAATACCGTAAGGGTCATCTTTAAAAGGCCTTTTGCCCTGGGATTGCTTTCCCTAATCCTGGTCCTGTTGGCTACTTTGCCCCTCTACGCCACAGATTACACCGTCATACTACTGACCGCCATCCTCATGTATATCGCCATTACCGTGAGCTGGACTATCTTCTCCGGTCCGACACGCTACATCTCGCTGGCATCCGCTGCCTTCTTCGGGGTCGGCATCTATACTTCGGCGATACTGGGTAAAGCATTTCCCCTGCTTGCCGTTATCGGTATCGGTGGTTTCATTAGTGTCATACTTGCCCTTTTCATTGGCCTGCTGACCCTGAGGTTAAGAGGTATGTACTTCATTATCTTCACCTTCGGTATCAGTGAGCTCATCAAGAACTCCCTCCTGTGGTGGGAGACCAACAGGACAGGCACAGTGGGCAGATGGGTTGTCGCCGTTGACCACACCACTGTTTATTACATCATGCTCGCCATTTTTGGGGTGGCACTGCTTACTGCCTATCTCATGAGACGCTCTAAATTGGGGTTAGCCCTGCAAAGTATCGGTGATAATGAGGAAGCGGCGGCCCACGCTGGCATAAATGTGACCATGGTGAAGGTTATCACCTTCGCCATCAGCGCTTTTTTCATGGGGGCCGCCGGGGCCATCATGGCGACAAGATGGGCATACATCGACCCCAGAATCGCCTTTAATCCCCTCTTTTCTTTTATGCCCGTTTTGATGGCCATTTTCGGCGGCATGGGGCAGCTTTATGGCCCTATCCTGGGCGCGGCCTTTTTTACCTACCTGGAAGAAATACTCATCACCAGGTTCGCCTATTACTACATGCTTATTTTCGGTCTCGTCTTAGCTATCACTATATTATACCTGCCCAATGGACTGGCGGGCTTGATACAGAAGTGGCGCAAGGGAGGTGTGGCCAAGCAACGTACGGATACCTGAAGGTGAAGAGTGCTTTAAAGCAATTGAACTGAAGCACATATTGAAGAAGGTACCCCGAGGACCAGGTTACGTGCTTGGTGAAGTAGAGCCAAGCCCTAACTTCGCAATATAATCCTCTATCTCGCTCAGTAGGGCAGGGTCTTCTATGGTAGGTGGCGTATTGTACTGTTCACCACGAACGATTTTTCTTAAAATGCCTCTTAATATTTTGCCGGATCTTGTTTTCGGCAGTTGTTTCGTGATAATCACTTGTTTGAAATTAGCGAAGGCGCCAATTTGCTCCTTGACCATCAGCACCAATTGTTCAACTACCGCTTCCGTTCGCTGTTCTGCACCAGCCTTTAGGACGACAAATCCTATTGGCACCTCTCCTTTAATTTCATCGGCAGTGCCGATAACAGCGCATTCAGCCACATCAGGATGGCTGGCGATAATTTCCTCTATAGCACCGTTTGATAACCGGTGACCGGATACCTTAATGACATCATCAATACGGCCCATAACATAGATATAGCCATCGCGGTCAATATAACCACCGTCACCGGTCAAATAGTACCCCGGAAACCGGTCCAGATATGACTCCCGATACCTCTGGTCGCCTTGCCAGAGTGTGGCTAAAGCACCCGGCGGTAGCGGTAATTTGATAGCGATAATGCCTTCATTCTCCAGAGGCAAGACATTACCACTATTGTCTAGAATCTCTAACCGATAGCCAGGCATCGCTTTGCCAGCCGAACCTGCCTTGGCAGGTAAATTCTCGATCCCGACGCAAATACCAGTAATGGCCCAACCCGTTTCGGTCTGCCACCAGTGGTCAATAACGGGCACGTTTAAGAGGTCTCTTGCCCAGTAAAACGTATCTGGATCAGTCCTTTCACCAGCCAGAAAGAGGTGCTTAAAGCGGGATAGGTCATAGCCGTTTAAATAATTACCCTTGGGGTCCTCTTTCTTGATCACCCTGATAGTGGTAGGTGCCGCAAACAGTGCCTTTACCTTATGCTGTGATATCACTCGCCAGAAAGCGCCAGGGTCCGGTGTACCGACTGGTTTTCCCTCGTACATGACGCTGGTACAACCCTGGAGGAGTGGCCCATATACAATATAGGAATGTCCCACAACCCAACCAACATCTGATGCCGCCCACCAGACTTCACCTGGCTCCATCCCGTAGATATTCTTCATACTCCATTTTAAGGCAACGGCATAGCTACCATTATCCCTGACGACTCCTTTGGGTATAGCCGTCGTCCCTGAGGTATAAAGAATGTAAAGGGGATCGGTGGAGCGTAATTTAGCGCAGCCAACCGGCTGTGCCACCTGCATGAGCTCAAGCCAGTCAGAATCTCGACCGTCTATCAGGCTGGCCCTTGCCTGCTCCCGTTGATAAATGATGCATTTATCTGGTTTGTGGACGGCTAGTTCAATAGCCCTGTCAAGGAGTGGCTTATATTCAATAATCTTGCTGCCTTCAACACCACATGATGCTGAGATAATCAGCTTGGGCCGGGCATCATTTATCCTGACGGCAAGTTCGTTGGCAGCGAATCCTCCGAATACGACCGAGTGTATCGCCCCGATTCGGGCGCAGGCGAGCATGGCTATGGCCGTCTCGGGGATCATCGGCATGTATATGACCACCCGGTCTCCCTGGGATATCCCATTTGCGGTCAAAACTCCGGCGAATCTTGCTACCTCATTGAGTAGTTCAGCGTAGGTGAATTTTTTGACAGTGTTGGTAACCGGGCTGTCATAGATGAGAGCAATCTGCTCAGCTCGGCCGCTGGCAATATGATAATCAAGCGCATTGTAACACGTATTGATTTCACCACCAGTAAACCAGCGGTAGAACGGCGGGTTAGAGTCGTCCAGAACCCTTGAATAATCCGTGTACCACTGAATATCCTTGGCTGCCTCTCTCCAGAACTCTTCGGGATGCTCAATGGATTTGCGGAAGATTCTATCATACTGTCCAGACAACGATAACCTCCTTAAACCACAAATTAATATTTGTTATAACAGGTTGCTATATTAGCTGGCTATCTAAAGGCGCCCTATAGCAATCCCTAGAGCTGTTTTTATGTGTTCGTGTACCGCTTTTTCAGCCAGTCTCGGGTTTCTCTGGCACACGGCGTCAAGCAACCTCTGGTGCTGCCTAGGCATGCTGCGCCATTCACTGGCATTAAAAACGTGAACCAACCGTCGGTCAAAATACTGGTCGCGAAATGTCCGTAGAAGTGACCAAAGCTGCTCATTTCCGCAAGCCGAGAGCAATTGCTTGTGAAAAGCACTATTCAACTCGATAAATTGGTTGATGTCACGTTTTTGGACAACCCCAAACATACGCTCGTGCAATTCTTTTGCCTGCTCTATTTCCCTTTCGGTGGCCCGCTGACAGGCAAGCTTCAAAGCCATGGTTTCGAGAGCTTCACGTATCTCATAAAGATTTCGGATCTGACTTGGTGAGTGGTCAGTTACTATTAATCCGCCACTTGGTAGTCGGCTTAAATACCCCTGCATTTCCAGCAGTTTGAGGGCCTCTCGTACTGGGGTTCGGCTTATTTTCATCCTCTGGGCAATACCTGACTCAACCAGACGCTCATTGGGGCGCAAGCGGCCACTCACGATGTCATCACGTAGTTTTATGACAACCATCTCAGCATAATTTACCTTTTGGCTACTTGTTTTTGGCTTGTTGATCGTGGACAATTGTGAGCACCTCCAATTGAACAAAATATTGGTATACTATATGGAATACTATAAAGTATACGGAATAGTATACAGTTAAGCGGCTTATTTGTCAAGAGCTTGCTATATGTAGTCAGCGAAATTGGGGCACAAAAAGCCAAAATATGACTGGCTAATCGGTAAGACTGAAAACCAGATTGAGGACTCCGGTGGTTCAACCCATTGATACCCCAGCTCCAGAATCAATTTCTCCAGTTCTACCATCTTTATCGTCACCATTTGCTAACATTTTCATTTTGGAAACTGCCTGAATCGCCTTCAAATATCCTATTAAATTTTTTAGTCATCTTGGCATGACCTTGAAACTATTTAATATTTCTAGTAAACTTCAGTTAAGTTACTTTAATGTCGTTTGAGCATTTAAAGACACGAAACTTCTGTTTATTGAAGTGAGGTCCAATGGCTCGTTCTGACCTTCTAGTTAGTCTTGTTAAGGCAAGTAAACAAGGTGACCAAGCAGCATTTCAGCGTACACTCGAAGCTCTGATTGCAGAGGAACACGCTAAAAATCATCATATTTTAGCTGATCATCTGGCTCAGTTTCTTAATAACAATAGCCCCAATAAAGGTTTACTAAACAGTATACCCAATGAACAAGTAGCAAGCCTTTTCTATGAGCTAACACCAAGACGTAATCTCAAAGACCTATTTCTCCCCCAAGGTGTATACGAAGAATGTACTCAACTAATTCAAGAACACCATCGTAAGGACCTTCTACGTTCATTCAATCTTGAACCCCGCCACAGAATATTACTTATTGGTCCTCCAGGTAACGGCAAGGCCATCAATGTAAAGGCTATTCCTGCTAGTAAAGCCAGGATAGCCGGAATATGCGTCCACAGCGGGTGAATGAATTTGGTCTTCATTTTGGCTGCTCCTTTAACTTATCGATCTGTGCATTGACCAGGTCACGAAAATCATCAGGGGATAAACCAAGTAGGAAGGCTTCCGTTATCAATTCCTGCAAGCGCTCCCCCATAGCCGCTGTGACCTCCTCGCTGCTCGCCGGCTGGCTGCGCAATTTTGCCACTCTAGCCTGTTGTCCTAACCTAAAGACCAAGAGTTTTTGGTCACGTAACACGACGTAAGCACGGCGAGCCGTATGCATGTTTATCCCCAAACTTGCCGCAAGCTCTCTTACAGAAGGCAATTCATCCCCTGACTTCAAGCTACCTCTCTGTATCTGTTCCTTGATTTGATTTACAATCTGAACGTATACTGGTCTAGTGTCCTGATCGTTAATCGACAAGAGCATGATCTATTCCTTTTTCCATATACTAAGTAACCAGTGTTATATAATATATATAATACATACCTCGATAATTGTCAAGTGATAGATAAAAATATTTTAGGCATCAAGAGACCATAAAGCGTTTTTTGCTTTCGAGAAACCCGTAGAATTATTGGAAGAGCCACGGAAAGGTTATGGAAAAGACTCTCTCGGAGGGCTAAGTAGAAATGAAACTTAGCTGGTTTTGGGGATTGTTAGGTTTGTTAGGCTTTCTGGGAATCATTCTTAAGCAGCCACTGTACTACATCTTCTTCGTGTTTTTCCTGTTCTTCTTTGCTACTGTAGTTAAAAATCGCAAGAAATGAAAACATTTGGTGTGAGCAATATACTAGTTTCTTCTATATCTCCGGAACTAGCCACTATTTCTGAAAATAAGAAGGAGATGATCTATGCTTGAAATGAATGCTTCAGCTGCCAAAACCTCTACTCCCAGGCTCTACTACTTAGATTGGCTGCGGGTAATCGCCACCATCGGCATTTTTCTATTTCACAACAGCCGGGCGTATGATTACGGTGATTGGAGCATCAAGAACGCCCAGACGACCCTTGGGGCAACGCAATTCGTCGAGTTCATGAACATCTGGATGATGCCGCTGTTCTTCGTCCTTTCGGGGGCATCGGTTTATTACTCACTGAAATCGCGCAATGGCGGTAGTTTTCTAAAAGAGCGCTTCTTCCGTATTATGGTCCCGTGGCTCCTTACTGGTATATTTGTCATGGCTCCACCTCAGGTCTACCTGGAACGCCTTTCACACGGGCAGTTCGACGGCAATTTCTTCCAATTCCTACCGCACTACTTCAATGGAATATATGGTTTTGGCGGCAACTTTGCCTTCCATGGCATGCACATCTGGTACCTGATGCAGTTGTCAGTTTTCTCGGTGATATTGCTACCTTTCTTCCTGCCGCGCGCCAGGACCGGTGTTAGCCCGGCCCAATCTATTGCTGCGAAGCTGGGAAAATCCTGGATGCTGCCACTCCTTTTCGTGCCGGTGGGCATTGCAGCGTTGCTCAGTAGCGCGGTCGGGTTGGCATTCACCGAGCAGATGGGGAGCTGGGACATACTTTCTTACATGATGTTCTTCATACTTGGCTACATGATTTTCGCCAGTGACGGTATTCAACAGGCTATCAGGAAGCAGGGAGGTTGGTTCCTGGCGGCGGCGGCGGTCTTTTCGGCCACACACATACTCCTGAAATTCTACGTGCGCCCGGTTTTCTACGATGACATAGACATGCGGCTTCTTGCCACGTGGGGCTGGATAGTGGGATTGTTGTGGCTGGGCAGGCGCCTACTCAATTTCACCAACCGTTTTCTGGCACACGTCAGCGAAATGGTCTTGCCTTTCTACATACTGCACCAGACAGTCATCATCTTTGTTGCTTACTTCGTGGTGCAGACCGGGTTGGCGATTCCGCTCAAGTATGGTATCAACGTCGTGATTTCATTCGCGGCGATTGTAGTCCTGTACGAATTGCTAGTGAGCCGCGTCGGGGTTTTCCGGTTCTTGTTTGGGATGAAGAGGAAGGCGGTTCCGAGAGTGAGCGCACCGAAGGTGGTGGCTATTTCTCCTTCAGAACCGCGACTGTAAAGCAGCCCATCAAATTATTATAATAAAATCCCATGAGTGGGCATTACATTGATTCTATACCGAAAATCGTTCCCAATTATCGTTGATATTGGTATATTATCCTGAGCTTCGTGAACAACCGGGTACCAATGTAGTATTTTGTTCACTCGTACGCATAAGCATAAATGCTCAACCCAGATTTAGCCTAAGAACGGTTCCAAACTATCACAAAATAAGTGCATTACCCAATAAATAGAAGAGGCTGGATATCCAGTTCAGTGTTTATCCAGCCTCCAGTGCCTGTTACCGCTGAGTACCTATTTTAAGCTTTCCCTATTCTGAACATTTTAGTCCCGCAGGTAGGGCATGTCCCTTGGGTTGCCGGTTTACCATTCTTCATTTTTATAGCCCTAGCGTTTTTCATTTCCTTCTTGGTACGACATTTGACACAATATCCTTGCATCTACTTACCTCCTTTTTAATTATTAACGATAAGCTATTATGCTTCGATTTGTCAACATCGATGAAAATGAAGTTTGCAAGTAACGATTGTTTGAAATGTTACTTCAGACTTTTTGCCAATACAAACTCTTTCTCAATTGTTGTGATTACATTCCGCACGGACACGCCTCTTGCTACTTCAAGGGGCAGGAAGTGTCTTCTTTTGAATGTTTTCTATCCCGAATTGAGAGATGATTATCTTACGCGGTAACAATCACTCAGAATGTGACATGGTGGACAGTATTGTACGTTAGGTAGAACCCAGATATTTGAATTATTTTTTTACCTCTAATTCCTTTTTCCTCTTGTTATTAACGTTTGCCAGGCCTTGGCTGCCAAAATAAAATGCTTTTCCAGTCTTTTGATTAAATAGGGGCTGTATATGAGTTTTCGCCAACTCTGATATACAGCCCCTTTTCCACAATATCCGGGGGTTATTACAGCGGGTTATTTTTCCTTGCTTATCCAGACCATATTGGTATCCCAGCCGAAGCCGTCACCGTGGGTGCCGTAACCGGCATCATGTACCCGCGGGTCGAGGACATAGCATTCCGCCTCTATCCAGAGAGGTATTACCATGGCTTCGTCCACGTGCATTTGAACGGCTTTTTGCGCCAGGGCTTTCATCTGGTCCGGCTCGCTGGCCTTGAGCATCTGGTTCATGAGGTCATCCCAACCGGCCGGGTGTTGCATTACGGGGTAGTACGTAGTCTTAGGACCGTAGTACCGCTCCAGGTAAGCGCAGTAGTTAAAGTCCGTCGCCCCGTG
>Ga0315279_10009522_pt1 | contig 11566 bp, 17 predicted proteins | sample YL17G06_20_MG_FD_203694 | JGI IMG/M metagenome (GOLD analysis project Ga0315279, IMG submission 203694) | Sediment microbial communities from Yellowstone Lake, YNP, Wyoming, USA - YL17G06_20 | ecosystem: Environmental > Aquatic > Freshwater > Lake > Sediment | place: USA: Wyoming | collected...
GGCCGCGCGCGCGCCGTTCGGCTAAATGGTCAGGAACTTTTGAAAATATGGCGCGCCTGGCCGGGCTCGAACCAGCGACCTAGGGATTAGGAATCCCTCGCTCTATCCATACTGAGCTACAGGCGCGCAGGACAAAAAAGAATTGTAACTTATTGATTTCAATTTAGCAAGCGGACGTCGGCGGCCGTTGACGGAAGCGCCCGGCCGGTCTCCCTCTCAATCGCATTGACGTCTTTTTGACGTCCTCGTAACCACTCCCCGAGTGCCTCGATCGCCGCCCGCTTGTCCAGGTCTGAGGGATGGACGTACCTCATCGTCATTGAAATATCTGAATGGCCGAGGATCCGGGAAGCGGTTACGACGTCAATCCGCTTGACTAGTTGCGAGGCCGCAATATGCCGTAAATCGTGAAAGACAATCCCCTTTTCCCGGCCGCAGTCAATCTCCGCCTTCCGGCAAGCCGCCTCAAACGACTTGCGAATGTTCTTGATATAGGTCTTTCCGTTCGGAAAAACATACTCGCTGCGGCGCTCAATCGCCCGGAAAACATCGTAAAGGTCCCGGCCGAGGGGAATCGTTCGCTCTTTCTTGCTCTTCGAGTTTGTCACGGAAATTGTGAGCCGCTGGCCGGAGAAATCGATCTGACTCCAGCGAAGACTTAGGATCTCAGATTTTCTCATGCCCGTGAGAAGCGCTATTTCGATGACCGGCCTTGTTCGAGGCGCCGCGCAATCGATGAGCCGCCGCATATCTTCGTCAGTTAAATTGAGCTCTAGGATCTTCTCTTCTCGGGAGTTCGATTCCTCAAGCGCCCTAACGCCTTTCTGTCCGATCGGATTTGAGCCGATAATCCCGTCTGCCGCGGCCGCATAAAGAACGCTCACGAGGAGCGATCTTTCACGGTTCACCGTCGCCGGCCGAAGACCGGCCTTCACTCGGCTAGTCATATAATCCCTGACCATATTCGGCCGGATCTCGCCGAGTGCTATGTTCTTGAATTTTTGATTAAGTGCCCGAAGCGATGTCTCGTCACGAGCTGCCGAACGTTTCTGCTTCCACCCCGCCGAATCCAGGAGCGCCCGGGCATATTCGCCGAATGTATCTCCGGCCGGTTTCGGGCTAATGAGTTCCTCGAGCTTCCCGTCCTTGGCCGCGATTCTCAATTTTCCGAGATAAACCTTGGCCTCTTCCTTAGTGAATCCCGCAAAGCGGCGGACGCGCCGATAATTCAATGTGATCTCCGTAAGATAATGCGCCGGCTTGCCGTTTGAAGCCGGGATAAAGACGAGATTTTTCTCTTGCAGTTTCATCTTTGGTAAAGTAATCGTTAGCCAGATCATAGCGCCGTCCATTCTTCGGTCCTGGTCGTCTTGCTTTAGATTTTTTTCGTTTCTTTGTTCTCGCATAGTTCTGCCTCAGAATATCCATAGATTTTTCTTATTTCTTCTTCTACAAAACGCCACTCTTTTAGGATAATATCTGTCACTTCCAGGTTAGAGTCTCGAAATTTTTTAGAGGATTCCTTTTCTCTGTCCACTTCCGCTTCAAGTAGGTCAAGTTGTAAATCATTAATTTTTTTCTTCGTCTTTTTAGAAACCATATATCCTTTTTGCCAGAGATGATATTGAGCATCTCTTAGGAGCGCATTCATTTTTTCTGTGTGGACTTTAATATCCTCGACGCTTGAGGGATTTTTATAGAGTTCATCCCTTAAATCATTTAGCTTCAGCATAAAGGGAGCATAGAATTCGTTTATCCTTTTTTCATAGAAATCGGCGATTCGTTTTATTCTTCCTTCCTTCACAATCCTATAAGTCTCAATGGAATAATAGAGAGTCACAAAAACAAGGACAACTAATGGAGCGGTCTGGATTATCTTCTCTTCATCCGGCCATAGAAGAAAAATGACAAATCCCAGAAATAGAATTCCGATAGCAGAGATTATTTTTATATCCTTCATATCCCATCTCCTAAAGATTCTTCCGAATCCGCCGAATCCCCCGCCGGATAGCCTGGCGGCTCATGTAATTCGGGATGGCCTCTTCCTCATGCCAGCGTCTCATCTGCCATCCCTTGCATCGGAAGTCAATCCTCCAGCGCCCCTTGCCGTCCCTAGAAATGTTCATGTTTTTTTCCCCTTCTCCAGCAGAGCTGCCTTCTTCGCTTCGAGTTTTTCAACCTCTGCTTCGAGTTCATTGTCATCCGGTTCCTGTTTGGCTGCCTGGTCCTGGGCCTTCGGATCCACAACGCGGACCGTCAGGACGTCCGGTCCGGCGTCCTCTGCATCCGCTTGCCCTGGTCTGGGCATACGCATAATCATATCGGTATCGTCAAAAGTGAGCTTCATGCTCTTGGCCAGCTCTTCCGTGCTCAAATTCTTATCGCCGAAAATATAGCGGATCCTAATTGGCTTCCGTTTTGGCTTAGGTTTAACCTTGTCCTCTAGCTTTTCGATCCTAGTTTTAATGCTCAAATTAAGCCTCTATCAAAAAAAACGTCTAAAACGCGCTAGGACGGGCGATCGCCTCACAAATTGCCATCCTTGGCTGATTCCTTGTCTGGCCATCGAAAGCCGCGTCCAGGCCAGCCCAGGCCCGCGCCAGCTCCCCAAAAGGCCGCTTGCCCGAGCTTCCCCGCGCCAATCCAGGCCCGCCCGCGAGAGGAGCCGCCATTATGCCCTTCCGGTTTCTTCACGGTTTTTAAATCCTCACCCGCGCGCGCCAGGACCGCCCTTCCCCGTCCCCTTCCATCATTTTCGTCAAAAAACGTGCCTTGTAAAATATCGAAAATAAAGGAGATAAAAAAATGCCTTTTTCGCCTTTTCTTGAAACTTTGTAAGTTATTGACATTAAAGCAAATATCCTCGTTTCCTGGTTTACATAATGCTGCTTATCTGACGCATATTTGACGCCCTTTTATTCACGCTCATCTTTAACCCTCAACTTGGCCAAGTATCTTTGCAGTGTCCGCCTGGATATCCGCCATCGCTTCGCCGTCTTGTTAACCCCGACCGCACCGATGTATCCAAAAAGCCGTGCCTGATCGAAGAGTCTGAGCCGGGACCGTGGAGCATTTGTCCGCGCCGGGATCCCCGCTGCCTTCATCCGTCGTCTAACGGACGCCTCGCTGATCTTCATAGCCTTTGCTACCTCACGGGTCGAAAGTTCCTGGACGATGTAAAGCCGGGTCAATTTCTTTTTTTCCTTCGCTGCCAACGTAAGCCTAGGACGTCCCCGCTTCACTTCCAGGCCCAGGGCTTCTTGATATTTGATCCTTCCCATGAGAATTATTCCCGCCTTCCTTCGTCCTTCATGAGGCTTGCTTTCGCGGTCATGGCGTCCCTCTCTATTTTATGGCGCTCCAGATAAGCTTGCGGTCCGGCCCGAATAGCACCAGATCCGCGCCACCTTTGAGCGCCACCAGCGAGGCACGGGAGTTGCCATTTTCGTCATACAGCGATAGACCTGGGCCATCTTTGAGCGCCCCCAGCGCGGCGCGGAGCTTGCCATTTTCGTCATACAGCGACAGACCTGGGCCATCTTTTAACGCGATCAGTCCGATGCGGCGGTTGCCATTTTCGTCATACAGCGTCAGTCTCGGGCCATCTTTGGACGCCATCAGGAAGGCGCGGGTCTCGCCATTTTCGTCAGACAGCGACAGACCTGGGCCATCTTCGGACGTGGTCAGTCCGATGCGGGTCTTGCCATTTTCGTCCGACAGCACCAGACCCGTGCTATCTTTGGACGCTACCAGCAGGGCGCGGTCCTTGCCCTTTTCGTCATTCAGCACCAGGAGCGGACCATCTTTATTCACGGCCAGCACGCCACGCTGCTTGCCATTTTCGTCATACAGCGCCAGGAGCGGACCATCTTTGCGCACGCTCAGCCAGACGCGAGTCTTGCCATTTTCGTCCTCAATAACGATACTCCTGGCGCGGATCTCCTTAGCCGTTCCCCCCGATTGTGCCAATACCCGGTAAGCTGTTGTCATAATAAATCCAGGGACGATCAAGCCCCCAGCTATAAGCAGAATCGCGCCCAACACCCAGCGGTTACGCCGCTTCAGGCGCCCCAGCTCTCTTTCCATGTTCTCCAAGCGTTCTTCAATGGTCATGTTAGTTCCCTCTCTCTTTCTTCCTGGCCATGAGAATTATTCCCGCCTTCCTTCGTCCTTCATCGTGAGGCTTGATTTCGCCATCACGGAGTCACTTCCCCCGGCGCCTCCGGGTCCCCGCCTCACTTCACTATCGCCTTGAAGTCTGGATCACCCCAAAGCCATTTGAAGTCATCGTCCTTTTTTACATCTTCTTTATGCTTTGAATCTAGCTTGATTGCTTTGGTCAGGGATTCTAAAGCTTCAGTTTTATTCTTCTTAAGAGAATATGCACAGGCTCTATTGTACCAGGCTTCAGGATCATCCGGTTTGAGCTCGATGGCTTTCTCGTAAGCGGCGAGGGCTTCCTCATCGCGGTTGAGCTTTCCAAGCTCGACGCCTTTGTTAAACCAAGCCCCCGGGTCATCCGGCTTCAGCTCGATGGCTTTCTCGCAAGCGGCAAGGGCTTCCTCGTAGCGGTTGAGCTTTCCAAGGACGACGCCTTTGCCTAACCAAGCCTCCTGGCCATCCGGCTTCAGCGAGATGGCTTCCTCGTAAGCGGCGAGTGCTTCCTCGTAGCGGTTGAGCTTTCCAAGCTCGACGCCTTTGCTAAACCAAGCCCCCTGGCCATCCGGCTTTAGCGAGATGGCCTTCTCGTAAGCGGCAAGGGCTTCCTCATCGCGGTTGAGCTTTCCAAGGGCGACGCCTTTGTTATGCCAAGCCTCCAGATAATCCGGCTTCAGCGAGATGGCTTTCTCGAAAGCGGTGAGGGCTTGCTCATCGCGGTTAACCTTTCCAAGGACGGCGCCTTTGCCTAACCAAGCCTCTGGGTCATCCGGCTTCAGCTCGATGGCTTTCTCGTAAGCGGCAAGGGCTTCCTCATCGCGGTTGAGCCTTCTAAGGGCGACGCCTTTGCCTAACCAAGCCCCCTGGCCATCCAGCTTCAGCGAGATGGCTTTCTCGAAAGCGACAAGCGCTTCCTCATCGCGGTTGAGCTTTCCAAGGGCGACGCCTTTGCCTAACCAAGCCCCCTGGCCATCCGGCTTCAGCTCGATGGCTTTCTCGTAAGCGGTGAGGGCTTCCTTATCGCGGTTGAGCTTTCCAAGCTCGACGCCTTTGCCTAACCAAGCCCCCTGGCCATCCGGCTTTAGCGAGATGGCCTTCTCGTAAGCGGTGAGGGCTTCCTCATCGCGGTTGAGCTTTCCAAGGGCGACGCCTTTGTTATGCCAAGCCTCCAGATAATCCGGCTTCAGCGAGATGGCTTTCTCGAAAGCGGCAAGGCCTTCCTCGTAGCGGTTGTTTTTAATAAAAGTAACCCCTCGATTATTATTAACTATAATTAGCGTTTCTGTATCTCCAATCCTTTCTGCAATCAAGGACATCTCATCGAAATATCGAAGAGATCGGACCAGATCTTTATTCTCTCCAAGCGAGATCCCTATAAGGTTAAAAACGGCGCATCTTTCACTATCGGGAAGGGGGTATTTCTTAGCATAATTCAACAAAAGTAAAATGACCATATCATATTCTGAATTTATTATTCCCTTTAAGGCCTTTTCATAGATAGCTTGCTTTTCTCTATTTTTATGAAAGGGAATTCCGTCTGGAATTACTTCTGTCTTATGTATCGTTTTAATTTCCTTGAGTTGATCTTCGACTCGCTTTTGGTATTCTTCGTTTCTTTTAGATTGCACAATAAAAAAAACAACCTTAATAATCGCTCCGATGATTGCTGATATTCCAATCCCCAATATCCACCAGACGTTCATGTATTCACATCCTCTTTGCTCCGTCACTTCTCCCGGGGGCCGGCGGCCGTCCCCGCTTTACTTCAAGCCTGGCGGCTTCCAGATATTTGATCCTGGCCATGAGAATTATTCTCGCCTTTCTTCGTCTTTCTTCATGAGGCACTTTTTCCGCGTTCCGTCATCCGGCGCGTCATTTCGTCCGACCAGGCGCCCGGCTACCCCCGGCCCCTGGCGTCAGCCGCGGACGGCCCCGCTTACGCTGAGGGGGCGGCCCTAAGGTAGGTTTACTTTTGCTCAGGTTTTCCCCCTTTCAAGATAAAGAGACCGAATCCGATTAACAAAACTATCGCAACAACAAAGGGGAAGCCTTTGCCAAATGGGTCGTTATATAAATTGTTATCACCCATGCCGAAATACACTAAAAAAAGGAGCGCCATGATAAAACCGATAATGGCTACGATTTTCCGTTGCGCCTTGTTCATGTTTTTCTCCTTGTCATATTATAGAATTCATTCAAGTCTTGTCTTTCGTCCAGTATCATCTGACGCGGCGCTGGAAGCCCGGCCCGAATGAAGCGGCTGGCAATGTCCCGCGTCCCCTTCCGTCCGGCGTCGTCGGCGTCCAGGATTTCACCCGTCAAGACGTTTCTGACTTTCATCGTTTCCCCCTTTTTCTCTAATACAATGTAATCGCTTGAAACCTATATGTCAATCAGGCCGCATCATTTATGCTCCCGACGTCCGCGCCTCTAAAAGCTCCTCAAGGCGTTCAAGACGCCGCTCGATTTCCTGAGTTTCGGATATTTTCAAAGATAGAGCCAGGATCTCCTGGGCCGTCAACCGCCGCGTGTTTTCATTCCGCGAATCCAGAAGCTCAATCAGCTTTCTCGCGGCTTTCGATGTCCCCGCCTTTATAATACCCAGGCCCTCATTGAATACTTCGGCCCGCGCCTCTTCAAGCCGCTTATAAAAGGGCTCTTGTTTCATCCATTCGTAAAGCGTAGATTTTGAAACGCCGGACCGCCGCGCGGCCTCTTCCATTGTCCCGGCTGCGAGGATTTCTGCGATTGCCTTTAAATGCTTTCCCGTGAGCTTGGGCCGGGGCTTTTGGTTTCCGTTCAGTTCCGTCCGTTTTCGTCCAGCCTCTTTTATGGATACCCCATAATCATTTCTGAGGCTCATTTTTTAAATCCTCCGTTTTCGCCCGAACCTTTCCTCGGAAATATTCTGCCAACTCCCCTTTGCTTACATCTTCCATATTAACGCCGTCCCGATTAAGCATCCCTGCAAATTCATCTACATTCATGACACCGAAAACTTCGAAGAATTCTTGGATTGCCCTCTCGAAAGCGATCTTGTCACGTTCGTTCTTAGCGTCCTGGACGTCCAAGCCCGAGTCCGCCAGGGCTTTTTCTATTCGCCGAATTCGCTGCCGCATGATTTCCCTCCGTTTGTTCGCCCGCCCGCGCGCCGGCCTGACGGGCTTGCCTTTTCGCTTGTTTTTAGCCTGATTATCGCTCATTTACAACCTATTTATTTTCAATAAGATGGCGTTTTTCAGGCGTTTCAAACACATCAATAATCACGTCAATTTTCCTCCGTGTATGGGGAGAGACACGGACTAAGTATCCAGCGGGCGGAGAACATTCTCGGAAGGATAAAATATGCTTGAAGGCGGATTTACTCCGCCCCTTTGCGTCCATTAGTCTCCATTCGTCTCGGACATGGTTTATTGAGATTATTGGTATTATTGAGATTATTGAGACAATTGGATGTCCCATTAGTCTCATCATTTGTCTCAAAAGTCTCAATATTCTCATGTATCTCATATAGGGGAAGTGTGAAATTATTGACGTTCACTTTGGCAGCTCCCAACTTGATGTCTTGAACCGCCCGTAACCTGAAACGTGTGATATGATGCCAACTTTTTTGCGGACACGGAAAAGGCAGGGCCGGCTGATTGATTCTTTTTTTGCGGCCTGGAGCAGGTCTTGAAGTTCAATCGGGCCTCCCTTGAGCTGGCCTATCAGCCATTCGGCGGCAAAATCCCCTTCGGCGATCTGGGCCGGATCGCGCCGTTGAAGGATCTCATCCGCGCCGATGTCAATGATGTTCGGCTCGAATTCGACCCGGCCCCGGTTCCCTATGGTAAAGGCAACCGTGCCCGGCATCTTAGAATAATTGCATTTCGCCGGAGCCAGAAGCCGCCGCTCCGGATTATCCGGATCGAACCCTAGGGCCAGAACGGACCGGGCCGCTGCTCCGTAAGCCACGGATCCGCCGATTCTGTTAAGCGCGCCGGATTCATCGGCCCGCTTATTCAAATGGCAGATGCCGAGGACCGCCGTTCCTGTCTCTTCAGCTATGGCCGCAAGCGGACGGAGCAGAGCGCGCCGAACGTCGGGATCTCTGAAATAATCCGTCCCCGCTTTCAGAAAGGCGTTCAAGGGATCGACGACCACAAATTTTATTTTCGGATTCGCTGCAAGGGCCTGTCTTAAGCGTCCGAAGATTTCTCCGGCGTCAAGGTCCTCGGCTTCTATAAAAAAGATTCGGGAAAGGTCCGCGCCATTTGCTTCAGCCCTCGGCCTGACTGCTTGAGCTATCGGATCCTCCGCGCAAAGGAAGAGAGAATCGCATTCCGTTATGATTCCCTTGGAGTCCGGAAGAGGTTCGCGTCTGCTAAATTTCGCCGAGGCCGCAATACTGAATAATGATTTTCCGCCGCCAGCGGGTCCGGCCAAAAGGTTCAGCATCCCCAATAAAATCCGGCCCGGCCAGAGTTCAGAGATTGTCTTCGGTTCGACGGCGGACAGGGGCTTGAGGTTTTGTTTGCCCGATTCCGAGAGCCGGTCCAGCTCATCGAGGTCCGGGCGGATCCCGCTTAAGTCCAGATTGCACCCGGTCTTCGATTCGATAGCGAGTTCCTTCTGGAGCCGCGAGGCAAGACGGCGGCAAATATTTTTCTTTTTGAGTTCGACCACATATACGCCGAATGTTTCAGGGGATAGGTGCTGAAGGCCATCGGTTAAGCTACTGACGAACGCGGTCGCGCCGTCGCCGCCGAGCCTTTCGGCCAATAGAACGGAGTCAATCTCTTCGGGCCGTCCGTCCTCGTAAATTCTGGCGATGATCTCGAAAGTTCGCCGTTCGCGGGGATTTGAAAAGAGATCATGTGTAAGAAGGTCAGTCAATCCTAGCAAAGACGGCCGGAGACGGAGCGAGCCCAAAATGATGCGGGACAATTCGGAGTTCATCCGCGCCGTCCTTTCCCATGGCCCGAAATCGCCGCGCTGGCCTCAACGGCCCGGATGTCGATTCTTATTTGCCGGCCAAGGCGTAATACCGCGGCCTCCGGCAGCCGGCCACGACCTATAAGACTATAAAGAGTTTTCGGCGTGAGCTGAAAATATTTGGCGGCCTCGGAAATTGAGCACCAGGGAGATTCCGACATTAAGATCGTCTCTCTTCGGTCTCGGGAAAAACGACTTCCTCGGGCAATCCGAGCGCAATCACAATCTTGCGCCGTGCGGCCGGAGATATGTGGAAGCCGCGTTCGGCCCGGCTAACAGTGGCCTGATCGACGGACGCGATAGCGCCTAGTTCATCTTGTGAAATGTTTCGAAGAAAACGGGCCAGACGCAAACCGCTTATGGAGGACCGTTGACAATTCGATTTCATCGGCGTATCTTCATTCATATATGATTAATTATCAAGGAACTGCTCGGCGAATTAAACCGCATAATCTATCTGAAGACGCGCCTACAAAAAATCAATTGCTTAGAGAAGTTCGCCGGCTGAAGCGTCTCTATCGAAAAAGAAGAGGAAGCCGTCCAGGACGTATTCCCCAAGATCAGACCTTCTATGTTTTAGCAGCTTGGCTGATGTTCGGGAATAGTCCCTGGAAGACGATCATGAAATTCCTTGAGACAAATTTCAAAGGGATGTTTGATAATTACGAACACAAGAATTTATATCGAAGCAAGGCATACAAAGACATTATCTCTGAGAATAGTTGGGATTATCTTAGAATGGGACAAAAAGTATATCGGAAAATTAAGAATGAAGGGCCGATTTCGCCACGTAAGATCGAACAGGATCTAAAAATTCTCCGAGCAAAATTAAAAAGACTTCCTATGCCTGGGATTGTGATTCAAACGACGCACAAAAACCCAAAAGGTGTTTCTCTAAGAATGCCGCGAAAAGAAGAAGTCTTGCAAATTATCAAATCTCAAAGCGGCTCTCTCGCTTCATAAGATCGAGTTCAGAAAATCCTACCTTATATGGATATGACGAAAAATTGTGCAAAATAATTGACGGGATTAGCAGTCCTACCTCATGAGAAATGGAAACCGAATGTTCTTAGGGGGGCGTCCGAGATCGAGGCTTACAATTAAAAAGCTGCTGAACAGGTCCGGGCTGATTTTGGAAACACCCATAAGTAGTTTATATTTAACAACTTATAAAATTTAGTTTGACAAAGAGAAAAGGAATATGCGATATTAACCTTGCAGCTAGGAGGGCCGCCCGTGTGGTCCGTTGCGAGTTATTCGCACCTGGTTGCCTTTTTTTATCTTTTTAATAGACCAGTTTTCATTTAAGGGGAAAACCTTTTTCTATGTACTTATTATACCTGGATGAATCCGGTGACCCAAATGGGTGGGATACACAGAACAATTTTGTCTTGGGCGGTGTCGCCGTCCATGAAGGACAAATCTATGGCTTGGCTAAGCAGCTAGATGACATCCAGACCTCTTTCTTTCCTGGCATATCCGTTCCGATAATATTCCATGCAACTGATATTGCAGCGGGAAAGAACAAATTTAGGCTTCTTTCGCCAGAAGATAGGGGCAGGCTTCTGGATGCGATCTATCAAATCATTGCTAGAGCTGGGTTCCCAAATCTAATTGCATTTGCGACTGCTATCGACATAAGTTGCGTTAATAGCCCTGACCAAGTTATTCACGATACATTTCAAGATGTTTGCCAGAGGTTTAATACTTTCTTAATGCGGCAATATAAGCATGGGCATCCAGATAAGGGGTTATTGATTATTGATAGGGCTCATCAAGAACGCTATCGTCAGCTAATCACTGATTTTCGGAGATCAGGCACGCAATTTGGATACGTTCATAATATTGTAGATATCCCCTACTTCGCGAGTCGCCATGATACTCGTATGCTTCAAATTGCGGATTTCTGTACTCATGCAGTTTTTCGACGTTATGAAAAGTCAGATCCCGAGTATTTTAGCAAGATACTCGTTTGTTTTGATAAGCGCGGCCCAAGAATGCCGCCAGATGGTCTAAAGCATATTATTCGAGATTCGTGTTCTTGTGAGGCATGCCATTGGAGATAGCAGGTAGCCTCGTCACTGGGCAAATAAATTGACGGGATTTTTGACGTCCTTGAACGGAAAAGCCTAAGAATTCCTAAGAATCTTTAAGACGGTTTTCAGGGGGAAATTCAATTTCCAGGAGGGAGTTTTAGGATTAGGAATCCCTCGCTCTATCCATACTGAGCTACAGGCGCGTCGCTTGCGTGGGCTAAATATAAGACAAAATACGGGCATTTGCAAATGCCCGCGATGATCTGCCTGTAAATTTTGGAGGGACAGTTTTTCCTGCAATAATATCGTTTCTCTAAGCCTCTTCCGACCAGAGGAAGCCAAGGAATTTTTTGATTTAGTTTTGTAAATTCTCTATACTTTATTTAAGAAGAAAGGCA
>Ga0315279_10009524_pt1 | contig 11566 bp, 13 predicted proteins | sample YL17G06_20_MG_FD_203694 | JGI IMG/M metagenome (GOLD analysis project Ga0315279, IMG submission 203694) | Sediment microbial communities from Yellowstone Lake, YNP, Wyoming, USA - YL17G06_20 | ecosystem: Environmental > Aquatic > Freshwater > Lake > Sediment | place: USA: Wyoming | collected...
TAGTAGGAGTTAAAACAATGAACAGGCGATAAAGATTTCAAAGAACAAGCAATCCCTAAAAAAGGGTTTTGCTATTGACTTACTGGTCTCTTATAACCGGCGGGCTCAGCACACCGCTCGATCGAAGAACCCATAATCAAGGGCGGGCCCTTCAACGGTATCGTTGGGGACGGGGGCGAACTGCCCCCGCCCCTGACGATAGAAGCCCTCCGCAAGCCGCACGCATCCTTGCCGCATAATCCGCTTATCGCGGAACCGCTTTTTCTGACACGCTACATTGAAAAGGCAGGTACCGGCATTCTCGATATGTTCAAGCAGTGTAAGGTCGCAGGAAATCCGCCTCCGAAATTCCATCAGCATGACGGCCAGTTCATTCAGACGCTCCGACTGCCGAAAACCATCGCCGCACAAGTCGGGGCCCATGATCAGGCCCATGAGCTATTGTCGGAAGCCGCTCAGGCTTTGCTGCGATCGTGCAGCCGTAAACCGCAAGCGACCTTTGCACTGCTGAAGGCGCTCGGATACGCCTCCCGCACGGGTAATTTCAAGCGAGCTCTCACGCAGCTTCTTTCGCACGGTCTTGTGGAAATGACCCTTCCTTCCGCACCCCGCAGCAAGAACCAGCAGTACTGTGTCACCGCAAAGGGCCGGGCGTGCCTCGATACCCATCCCAACTCGGACCGGACAATAACGTAGGACATGAGGAAGTGGCCCATGGCCATCAATTCCATTTCCTAAAAAAGGACGTGCCTGGGCCTGGGCGATTAGCGCAAGGGCTTAGGGATAATCCCTTGCAGATCAATTCCTGCCCCATCTTCCGCAATCCCGCAGCGATATGCAGGCCGTCTCGGTGATCAGAAGATGGTCCAGCAAAGGCAGGTCCAGCAATTCCCCGGCCTTTTTCAGCCGTTCGGTCAACTTCCAGTCCGCTTCGCTTGCATGGGAACTGCCGCCGGGATGGTTGTGGGCAAGGATGAAGGATGCGGCGCCTGAAGTCAGGAGAAAGCGGAAGACATTGGTCGGATACACCGCGCACTGGTTCGTCGCCCCTTCGAGCGCCTCGAAGCCGATGATGTTATTGCCATTGTCAAGCGCGATGATGCACACATTTTCAACGGGTAGGGGAGAGAGATACTGCGTGCAAAAATCCCTGACATCCGTGCGGCTTGAAATCCTGATCCGGTTGAATGGGGAGCTTTCTTTCACATAGGTAAGCCGGTACTTCTGTACGGTATAGGATTTCGGGTGTTCGGCCGCCTGCTCGGTTGAGAAGAGGTCTGTCTGTGTTGCGAAGGTCATCTGGTTCGCCTTTCTTTCGGGCTTTCGCGGGGCGGAAACATTTCCCCCCACGGGGATGCCCCGTGGCGAACGGTGTCTTGCGCAACGGAAGCGGTCAAGGGAGGGTCCGGAAGATTTTTGGGGGTACCACGGCGGATGCGGCCCAGACACGCAGTGCGGCGACAGAGCCGTGGGGGAGCCAGCCGGAGGCCATGGATGGCCGGGAGACGATCCCGCGGTCGAGCGGGAACCCGAAGGGCACGAAGCTGGATGCGAAGTGCTCACAACCCCTTGCGGGCGTGCCGAAGGACACGATCTTTGGGATGCCCTTGACCGACCCGGCTGCGCCCGTATTTTTGGCTCTACCCGTGGGGGGAAATGTATTGCAAGTCCGCCGGCCACATTGTAGGGTTCGAAGGTTCCTCGGTTTTCATAAGCCTTGTGGATGAGAGTGGGGTAGGGGAGTGAATGGCAATATGAAGCATGACAAAAGGGAAGGGAGTAATGTATCCCTGTGAAAATAATCAGGCGTGCGATTTTCCGTTCTTCCGCCCGCTATTGATTCCAATTCAAGGCACAAACCATATTCGCAATGGGAAGCTGTTAAGGAAAGAAAGGTATAGGACGTGAGGGGAAACACGCATGAACAAGCGGCAAGACTTTGAAGAGAAGCTCCGGTGGATCGGGGAGTACAACCGGGGATTGAAGCCGAAGCCAGATTTTTCACGAGAAGAAATGATTGAAGTTCGGAAATATCAGGGGGAGCTTGCAAAGGAGCGCGTGAAGGAAATCGAAAAGATCGAATGGTAAGGAGGCATTTTCATGGCTGATATCGTAGCGCATTTCAAGAAGGGGACATTTGAAGAACAATACTGGCTGCCACAACATAATGAACGGAGGGAGTCCGAGCTTTTTAAGGCCAATAAAAAATTCGTTCGGGATGATTGCGGGGTGCCGTGTTGGGTCTGCGGTGGGAAAAAAGAACTGGAAGTGCATCACGTCTTCGAGTGGGCTTTCTGGAACGCTTTAGACCCTACGAAGGTGACCAACATTCTGAACACGATTGCTTTTTATGACGAAGATTATATCTGCTCGGCGAACAAACCGGATGATCTGCGAAATAAGATTGCTGAGCTTGAAAAGAAAAAGAAAAGTATCGACTCCCCTGACGACATAAGAAATCTTGTCGTGCTCTGCAGGAAACATCATCGACTGACGCATACCGGAATACATACTCTTTCTTTTCCGATATGGCTTGCCATGGCCGGGGTTCCGGCAAAAGGTGGCATATTAACGAAAGAGCAAATTATCATTGCTGCGGATCGAGTGAAAAAGCTTGATGAAGAGTTGGCCGTCATGGCCGAAAACAATTATCAACCGCATAGGTAGGGCTACTGTTACACGGAGTGCAATGTATGAAGAATGTTGAAACGGAAAATATCGAGCACAAGCAATCTCTCTCCGATTGGAAGGCTATAGTAGAATCAATCGCCGCCTTCGCTACGTCTTCAGGTGGAGTTATTGTTGTCGGAATTAGCCCGGATGGGATGAATACGGGAGTTACGATTGGCAACGGTGCGGTTGAGGATATTGCAAACAAAATCAAAATGAATACGGAGCCCGCTCAATTTCCCTCTATAAGAACCGTTTTAAAAAACAATAAGGAATTCATCGAGATTCGGGTTGAGTCATCGCATGTAAAGCCTGTTATGGCCTTTGGGAAACCATTAAAACGAGTGGGGAACACGAATCAGCGCATTGCTTATCATGAAATAAAAAGAATCATCGATGAGAACGAAGGGCGATTCTGGGATGGTTTTGAGTGCAGGGGAATTGCCCTGAAGGATATAGATCGAAATGCTATTGAATCTTTCCTTAATAAAGCAAAACTTTCCGGCGACACGGTGACAGTATTAAAGAATTTACGCTTAATAAACAACAAGAAGGTGATTCTCAACGGTGCGGCGGTGCTCTTCGCAAAGAACGCTTGTGATTATTACCTTCAATCGATGGTGAAATGTGGAAGGTTTGCGGGAATAAAAGCCCTTGAATTCATAGATCAGAAAGAATTTGAATCGAACATTTTTGATCAGCTTGAGAGGGCTTTGGCGTTTATCAAGGAGCATACCTACGAATCGATTCTGATAACGGGCGAACTTTATCATAAGAAAAAACCGCAATATCCAGAAAAAGCCATTCGGGAAGCGCTTGTCAATGCATTCTGCCATAGAGATTATACGGTAACATCAAATATACAGGTGAGAATATTCGACGGATTTCTTGAGGTATGGAGTCCGGGGCTTCTACCGGATGGCGTGTCGGTCGAAATGCTTAAAGGCAAGCATGAATCAAAGCCAAGAAATCCCAAGATTGCGGATGTGCTTCATCGAGCCGGTCTTGCTGAACAGTGGGGGACAGGCACGAACAGAATGATTGAAGATGCCACCGAATGCGGGGTTGCTGTTGAGTTCGAGAATACGGGAGGTTGCTTTATTGTTCGCTTAACGTATCAAAAGTCGAAAGAGGAAAAGGATAGAAAAAAAGTTGACATAAATGAACGGCGGCAAGTAGTTAAGAAATTATTGGAGAAAGGGAGCTTCACAAGAGCTGAATTTCAAGAGGCTCTGGGGCTAAGCAAAACTCAAGCATTGCGAGAGTTAGAAATACTTGAAGATACCGGTAAAGTAGGCAAATCTGGTAAAAGCAGTTACGTGAAATACTACACAATCGGGGAGTAATACCTTGATGCATGGGGCGAGACGGTTCGAGATGGGGCGAGACGGTTCGAGATGGGGCGAGGATTTCGGTTCTTAACCATAGGCCGCGTTTTTTGCGTTGAGCACGCACAGGCCTTGCGAGCATGGTCAATACAAAAAACGCGGAACACGCAGCGAAGCGGAGTGAGGAAGCTCGATAGGGGAAACAATCGGTGCAGGTCGCGCAGGGCGCTACGTGGCAGCAACGCCAAGGGAATCGTCAACCGAAAAAAGGGTAATCGTCAACTCGGTTCGAGGTGGCACGAGGGGAAATGAGCTAAAGCCCGAGGATTAAGTCGCAAGAGACAGGGTAGGGGAGAGGGAAAGAACAAAAGGCAATCAAGACAAATGAAGGCTTCCAGGGATTGGGGTCCATGCGCGTGCAATTGCGGGGAATCCATCCGCCAGGAAGCTGAATTTATCATTGTAGAAGGCGCAATGTACCTCCGCGGGCATGAAATGGGAAATCCTGCAATAGCCAATCCGGAAAAGGCCGCGGAGGCAGTTCAATTATCGCTGTTTGATGGGGTAGGGGAGTGAAGGAAAATATATTGCACGACAAAGGGGCAGGCTGTAATTTATTGACATGAAAATATTTGAGTTCATAAACAGCATGAGCATTCAGGATAACGCCGGGATTTGTTTTTGACAAAAGCGAAGATCATGAACTCCAGCGCAACGATTTCATACGACAAAAAGCCATCCACGCCGGCGGAATGGGCGTCATTCTGGGTCGATAGCACAATAAGGTATCTCAAAAAGGCTGAGATGGCGGAAAATGATGCCCATAGCAGCGCCGAGTATCTGCGGCCGTTATTCCTCGAAACCGGATGTCACCCACGGAATATTTCCCTGGATACGTTGCAGCGATTCCTCGCGAATGTAAAACGAGAAACCCCCAAGTCGATAGATGCAGTCGCGCGAGCGTTGACCGTCTTGTATCGAAAGGTATCTGAGAAATATCCAGAAGAGGCGCAGTCGAGGAATGGGGCTATCGAGCGCTTTCTGGAATTCACCCCGGAGAATTTACTTGCCCGTTTTGATGAGCAGCTTCGTCTGCGGCACTTCAGCCGGCGAACGCTTTCGAATTATACCGGATCGGTGCGCCGCTATCTGGATGGGCTTGGCCGCGCCCCGGGCGAGGACGATAAGCACGAGATCGAAACGCATATTCTTGACTTGAGGGACAACCATAAGCTGGCTCCGCGAACGGTCAACGGTGCGAGGGCGGCAATCTCGTTCTTTTATCATAATGTCCTTGCTGCGCCGGATGCGGTCAACGCCGTTCCGCGGATGAAAATAGGCAAAGACCTTCCCAATGTATATGGCCAGGGTGATATAGAAAAGCTCCTCGAAGCAGTCACCAACTCAAAGCACAAGCTGGTCATTATGTTGGCATACGGCTGCGGGCTTCGCCTTGCGGAGATCGTGGCTCTTCGGCCTACGGATATTGACTGGGATCGGGGGGTGATACGGATTCATGGCAAGGGAAGCAAGGAGCGGGACGTGCCGCTTGATCAGTGCCTGGCAGAACCGGTGCGGCAGCATCTGGCCGCTAATCCCGGATTAAAGTATCTCTTTGAAGGATCGGAAAAAGGGGAGCCTTATCCGCCAAGGACGGTGCAGAAAATCTATGACCATGCTTGTGAGAAGGCAAAAATTCAGCGCAAGGGCGGCATTCATTCGCTTCGGCACAGTTTCGCCACGCATTTGCTGGAGCAAGGGGTCGATCTGCGGCAGATACAGGTGCTCCTCGGCCACTCAAGCATCAAGACCACCCAGATATACACCCACGTGAGTCGGGAGGAAATATCGAAGATCCGCAGCCCATTAGCATCGATCATGGCCCCAAAGAAGGGGGGGCATCTATAAGGAGCGATATATGCCACTAAAAGGGCACATATCGTGGTCAAAATGGAATGATTGATGCCACTAACCGCCAAAAAGGCGAGTGGCATCAATCAGGTAGTTGTAAGCAATAAAAGTAACCGAATTAAATTGATAGAGTTTGCGCCGAAGACAAAATAAAGTAAGGCAAAGTCTATTTTAAATACAAGAGCCGCGCCCAATAGAATCCGCATAAATGCGGCGAAAATATAAAAAAGGAGGTATTATGGCAGATGACAAAATGGTTGACAAGCTTAAATCTTTAGCTAATTTATCAAAAAGTGATTTGTATATTTATTTTGGTGATATTTCAGAAGAAAATGCAACAAATTTTATTATTACCGTTAAGGGTAATAAAACTGATAGAACCAATGTCGTTTTAATTCTTGCGACATTAGGTGGCGAGGCCGATGCTGCATATAGAATAGCTTCATATCTTAAAAGCGTATATAAAAAAATTACTGTTTATATATTAGGATTGTGCAAAAGCGCAGGAACATTAATTGCTTGTGGAGCTGATGAAATTGTTTTTTCTGATTTTGGCGAACTTGGCCCACTCGATGTGCAATTAATGAAAGCCGATGAATTAACAAGAACATCTGGACTTTGTTATTCACAGGCCATAGCATTTTTACAGAATCAAGCATTTTCTGTTTTTGAAGATTGTTTATTAAATATAAAGCAAAGAAGCGGTGGATCAATTACAACCAAAACAGCAGCGGAAGTTGGTGAAAAAATTGCTGTTGGGTTACTTGCCCCCATTTCAGGGCAAATCGATCCTATGAGGCTTGGTGAATTTGAAAGAGCGGCCAGAATTGCTTTTGAATATGGCCGTCGCTTGTGCGGGAATGAAAGGATAATTCACAGATTAATTTCTGGTTATCCATCTCATGAGTTCGTTATAGATTTTAATGAAGCAAAAAAATTATTTGGTAAAAATACGCGGAAATTAAATCATGATGAATTATTTCTTGAATATAGTTTTCTTGAAATAGCAAGGAAACCTATTGAGTTTGCAAATTATTTTGTTGACACAAAGGAGGATATAAATGACAAGCCAATCGACAGTAACAATGGAAATAATTCGGAACCAATCAAAGCCGATGGAAAAAATAATTCTGGAAAGCCAAGCAACCAGAGCATACCAGAATCTCTTGGAGCAGCTCTTATATCAAAAATATCAGCCACAAAACAATAGTGATAACACACGATTAAAAAAGGAACAAAATGAACACCCTTTATTATGGCGACAACCTTGATATTTTGAAGCGGTACATTAAAGACGAATCTGTTGACCTTGTTTACCTTGATCCGCCATTCAACAGTAACCAAGATTATAATGTTCTTTTTCAAGAAAAAAATGGTTCTGGTGCAACCGCTCAGATAAAGGCATTTGAAGACACTTGGCATTGGGACCATACAGCAGCTTTAGCATTTAAAGAAACGGTAGAAAAAGGTGGTGAGCTATCCTTAGTAATGCAAGCCTTCCGAACATTTCTTGGTGAAAACGATATGATGGCTTATTTGACAATGATGGCTCCACGGCTGGTTGAACTTCACAGAGTATTAAAAGAAACTGGAAGCATTTATTTACATTGTGATCCTACTGCAAGCCATTATTTAAAAATGTTAATGGATGCCGTTTTTAGTGTGAATAATTTTAGAAATGAAATTATATGGTGTTATAGAAAATGGTCTGTCGCGCAACCTCAATTTGTAAAAAATCATGATGTAATTCTTTTTTATTCAAAATCAAAACAAAACATTTTTCATACACAATATATGCCTTTATCAAAGGGTACATTGAAAAGATGGAAGGGAATGAAACAAAAGGCAATTATTGGTGATGATGGTATCCGCAGAGCATCAAATGAATCGGAAGAATCTGAGGGAAGTCCAATGTATGACTGGTGGGAAATATCAATTATCAACCCAGCCGCAAGGGAACGTCTTGGTTATCCAACACAAAAACCAGAAGCCCTACTCGAAAGAATTGTTAAAGCAAGCACTGAAGAGGATGATGTTATTCTTGATCCTTTCTGCGGCTGCGGGACAACGATTTCGGTCGCACAAAAACTAAATCGTCAATGGATCGGAATAGACATTACCCACCTTGCAATAACCTTAATGAAACACCGCCTGCGCGATTCTTTCGAGAAGAATATTGAATATAAGGTTATTGGCGAACCTGCTGACCTTTCAGGTGCTCAAGAACTTGCTCAATCAGACCCCTATCAGTTCCAATGGTGGGCACTTGGCCTTGTCGGTGCTCGTCCTGTCGAACAGAAAAAAGGTGCGGATAAAGGAATTGATGGTCGCTTGTTTTTCCATGATGATGAATCGGGCAAAACCAAACAGATGATATTTTCGGTAAAAGCTGGTCAGGTTCATTCTTCACACATAAGAGATTTAAACGGTGTTCTTGAAAGAGAAAAAGCCGTAATGGGTGTTCTTATCTCTATGGAAGAACCTACCCGCAATATGGTAAAAGAAGCAAGCGCATCGGATTTATACGAAGCCGAAGCATTAGGTAAGAAATTTCCGAAAATTCAGATCATTACTGTTGGAGAATTGCTTCAGGGCAAAAAGATTGAAATGCCATACCATGCACCTGCAACATTTAAAAAGGCTGAAAAGTTTACAAAGAAGGACAGCGAGCAATCCTCACTATTCGATAAAGACGAAGAGTAACGCCGGCGCAGTTCCATGCGGCGGCGGCAAACCGAAGAGGGGCGCGGCAAGAAAAAGACAAAAGAGAAGACGGCGCAAACAGGAAATTACACTATGGTAGCGGTTACTTTTACAGCTTACAACACACAAAGCAAGCATCGGGCGGAGTACCGCCCTCGGCCTTCGGCACATGGCCTGTTTGAAGCTCCGTCACCGTCCAGCCCGAAGCGGGCAGGCGGTGTCATGTCGCTATCAGGCCACGTCTTGCGTTTGTGGAACGTTGTGCAAAACCCGGTTTGCCAGTGCAAAGGAAAATACGCGCGCCAGATATGAATGCCAAAATAATAACAAATATTTTGAAAAGGAATAACTTTGCTCGAAGATTCTGAACATTTAATCAAAATGGGCATTTCTCGCGCAATCTTCAATTTGATTGAACAGGAAAAACTTTTTATCCATCCTGATAGCTATATTGGGAAAATTATCGGAACTGTTTCATTTGGAAATAGTAGTCAAAATTTCAACAAGCTTCTTGCACTTGATATTTCTCTTGACCGGCTGCTTAATTCAGAACATTTTGATTGGGCAAAAAGCAAATTTATTAGATTAACTCAAAATATTAAATCTTCCAATGAAAACCTTGAGGTCAATTCATTATTTGCGGCTGAAATTATTGCTGCAGGACTGCTTCTTGCTGTATTTCCCGAAACGAAACCTTTTTATGAATTTAAATGTGGTAACAAGAGCCCTGATTTTATTTTGGGAAGAAATACCTATACTGAAGTTTATTGCCCTCAAAAGTCTAAATCAGAATTAATTAAAGTTGAAAATAAATTGGTAGAACAAAATGGCTTTGTAAAGGCTGTAATTTCGTATCCTCTTATTGGATCCGATGGCCAAGCTAAAGTATACCAAACAAATAAATTTATTGACAAAATACTAAATAAAAAGAGAACAATAGATCAATCTATCATAGGTGCTGAGAATATTCTTTGGATTGATCTCCTTAACGGTTTTGAACTTTCAATGAAGGATACCGTTCCTTATACAAGCATAAATTTTGCTGAGCATACATTTGTTGGCAGTTTGGGTGTTTGGCATTCATTTTACGGCCAAAAGGATGTTAGTTTATTTGCCCATGAAAGAACGGATTTAAAGTTCTCAGATTCTTTTTGCTTCTACAAACAAAAAAGAAATGGGCTTTTTAGAGAAAGACCAGCCTTATCGGCTGCAATTTTATTTGCAGTTGATGGTATTGCAATATTTGAAAATCCTTGGGCAACAGTTCATTTGTCTATGCAGAACAAAATAAGTATAAAAAAGATCTTTAGGTTCAGGCCAGAATATTCATATATCGAATTCAGCAACCAAAAATTATTAATATCACAAGTTGAAGAAATATTGCTGAAAATACAAAAGCTATATCAAAATGAAGCATAGCGGTTTATGCTTTTGCATAAATAAACATTTATTCATGGAGGGGTGAAATGATAAAAATCTCAGCAGTGTTATCAACCATTCTTTGCTTCAGCTTTTTATGTTGGAGCCAAGCGTATTATGAGGCATCTGGTCAATCTCAAGTCTTTACTTTAAGTGCAGGCGCCAAAAGCGGGCCTGCAAGCATACATCAGCCATTGGCAAAATTCATACAAACAAGAAATGATGTTAAATTCTATCAATTGCACAATGGTAATATTTCTATACTTCTGCCTAATATTCCTCAATTGGCAAAGATTGCCGTTTTTAATGTTTTTGGTAGACAAGTTTTCTATTCTACATACAGGTTCAATGATTTTATTTGCATTGACACTCGGCTATATTCTTTTGGGATGTATACAATAGTTGTTGCTATTGGTAATCACAAGATTTCTAAACATTTTCTGGTCTTTGGTAAAGGGGGCAAATAATTATGAATAGAATAACTCCTAAAATATTTCTTTTTATTGTCAAGTTTTCATTAATCATCATTTTAACAAATTGCCAAGCAAAATCTCAAATTTTGCGAGTTGATTCCGTATCAGTTGATAGTGTATGGGTCAGCGATAGCTCTTGGCACGATAATCAAGGCATTTTGCAGCAGCGCATTAGTCGCGATTGCCGGTTAAGTTTTATCCCACAAGGAATTGGCACTGCCCAAGTGTCTATTGCACTTTCCATTGATAGTGCTAAAAATTGGGCAAATTTGCCGAACCAAATTGCCATCTTTATTAATGCGTTTTCTTCGACTTTCCCTCTAGGACAGAAGTCTACTATAGAAGTGCGGATTCTCGGAGGCGATAGAGTTGGAACGGCATTCAAAGTGATCAGCCGTCAATATCAACCGATCATACTTGGGGATCCCAAATTGGTGGTTTTTGGTTCTAATTCATCCTATAACGCTGGTGCAACTGCTCAAATAAGTCTCAAATGTAAAACGAATAATCAATTGGCACACTCATTTATAGAAAAAATATGGTGGGATGCATATGGTGACGGCTCTTGGGATGATAGTACTTCTGAACTATATACAACATGGAATACCATTGTTCCGTTGGGAGCTCCTGGACAACGCAGAGCAATGGTAGTAAAAGCGCGGGACTCAAATGGTCTTTGGAGTGCTCCTGAGACGCTTACTATACAATTCGGCATTGCGGATAAACCTGCAATTGTTGGTGACCCAAAGCTATTAATGGTTGATTCATTGTCACTTCTTGCAACTGGATCAACAACAACAATCAATTTAAAATGCAAGCTGATCGGAGGCTCTCCTGTCTCAGAAGTCTGGTGGGATGCGCTAGGAGACGGCCAATGGGATGATAGTTCAACTGCACTTAATTGGGCATGGACAACAATTGTACCAGACGGTACGTTTAGTCAACGGTGCAAAACCGTAATGGTAAAAGCCCGTGGGTATAATAATTACTGGAGCGCAGCCGAGACGCTTACAGTGCAGTTTGGGATGCAACGAAAAATCATCATGAAAAATATTCCAGCTG
>Ga0315279_10009525_pt1 | contig 11566 bp, 11 predicted proteins | sample YL17G06_20_MG_FD_203694 | JGI IMG/M metagenome (GOLD analysis project Ga0315279, IMG submission 203694) | Sediment microbial communities from Yellowstone Lake, YNP, Wyoming, USA - YL17G06_20 | ecosystem: Environmental > Aquatic > Freshwater > Lake > Sediment | place: USA: Wyoming | collected...
GACGATCCGCTCCCCAGGCAGCGTGGGGAACATCATGTGTGGCACACACTTGAACTGGATCGTGATCTGGGTGGACTTGGTCGCCATCTGCTTGCCCGAGCGAAGATAAAAGGGGACGCCACCCCAACGCCAGTTGTCCACAAACATCTGCAGTGCAGCATAGGTCGGCGTCTGCGAGCCAGTTTTCACTCCCGGCTCCTCGCAGTAGCCACGATACTGCGCTCGCACACTCCAGGCCACGGGGCGAATTGCCCTCAGCACCTTGACTTTTTCATCCCGCAAGGCGTTCGCTTCGAACATGGCCGGGGGCTCCATCGCCGTCAGCGTCAGCAACTGGAGCATGTGGTTTTGAAACATGTCGCGCAAAACGCCGGCCTCGTCATAGTATCCGGCACGGTGGCCGACGCCGATGCTTTCCGCCATGGTAATTTGCACATGGTCCACATAGTTCCGATTCCACAGCGGCTCAAAGATCGCGTTGGCAAAGCGAAAGGTCAAAATGTCCTGGACGGTCTCTTTGCCCAGGTAGTGGTCTATGCGGTAGATTTGGCTCTCGTCAAAGACGGCATGAACCTGCCGGTTCAACTGCCGGGCGCTTTCTAGGTCGTGCCCAAAGGGTTTTTCAATGATGATCCGCCGCCAACCGTGCTGGCTGCGGTTCAACCCGGCCTGGCCCAACCGTCCGATAATCGCCGAGTATAGCTCAGAAGGGGTGGCCAGATAAAAGAGGACATTCTCTTGACTGCCTGCGCCGGCACTGAACTGGGCCAGTCGTTCGGTCAGGCGGCGATAGGTTTCCGGGTCATCATAGCGGCCGGCCAGGTAGGAATAGCGCGCTGCAAGCTGGGACCAGCGCTCGCACACCCCCGGCTTGAGCCGCGCATATTCTGCCACTCTTTCGTAGAGCCGATCCAGGAAGGCCTTGTCCGAAAGTGGCGTGCGCGCTATGCCAATGATCCGAGCCTCAGGGGACAGGAGGCTCTCGCACGCCAGACTATGCAAGGCCGGCACCAGCTTGCGTTGCGTCAGATCGCCCGACGCGCCCAAGATGACGATCGTGACGGGAGGGGTGGAGTTTGATTGGCTCATGGCGTAATGACCGTCCGCACGTTGCCGCCGAATCGCTCAAGCTCATCCAGCGCCGCGTTGATCGCTTTGGCGTCGAGCGGCACCGTGCGAGTGATCACGCCTGAAAGGTCGAGTAATCCCCGGCGGGCAAGTTCAAGCAGGAACGGCAGTTCTGAGAAAAGATGGTCCGACGAACCGATGACCTCTGCCTCTTTGCCTAAAAGCTCGGTGTAGGGATATACCTCAAAGGATTTTTGGGTCAATCCCACCAGCGCCGCTCGACCGAGGACTGTCAGAGATAACATCGCCTGTCTCATCGTCTGCGGAAGGCCAACCAGTTCGAGGGCCACATCCACGCCTCTGCCCTTGGTCAATCGCTTGATCTCGGCGACGGGATCGGTTTGGGTAGCGTTCACTGGAATGGCTCCATATCTTTCGGCCAGCTCCAGTTTTTCCTCGAAGATGTCTACCGCGTAGACTTCCAGCGCGCCAAACGCTTTGGCAAGCTGAATCGCCGACATGCCCAATCCCCCGGCTCCAAAAACTGCCACGGTCTCGCCGGCCTGCATTCGCGCTTTGCGCAGCGCGTGAAAGCAGGTGGACGACGAGCACATCAGCGCCGCGCCTTGCTCAAAGGGAATCTCGTCCGGCAAGATGACGACGCTGCGCGCGGGCATGACCATGTATTCGGCGTAGCCGCCATCGCAGTGCTTGCCGATCATTTTGCCTTTTACGCAAAATTGCTCGTTGCCCCGGCTGCAATAGGCGCAGTCGCCGCAGGTAACCAGGTAGTGGACGCACACTCTATCGCCTGCTTTCACGTGGGCGACCTGCGCGCCGGTCTTTTCCACCACGCCCGCGACTTCGTGCCCCAGCGTCAAGGGGAGCGGACCTGCTGGCGAAGCGCCTGCCCGGTAATGCACGTCCGAGTGGCAGATGCCAGCAGCCTTGACGCGCACCAGGACATCTCTTTCGCCCACAATCGGCCAAGACACCTCTTGCACCTGAAGCGGCTGTCCCACTGCGACCAGACGGACTGCTTTCACAACACACCTCCAGTTCGAGTCATGGATGGATAGTGTACTTGCGCGAAGGACGGTTGTCAAGTTCAAGATCTCTCGTGCGGGCCGGCCTGCGTACGAGCGTTCAATTGAACGCCCTTACGCCCGGCAGTTTTGTGCCAGTCCAACGGGTGGGTAGCCGCCAGGGTTGCCCCAATGTTCTGGATCATTACCACAGCCGCCAAGCCGACTTGCTCCGCCTGACTTTTGCCAGGACAGGGGGCTTGCCACTTTGCAAATCATGACTAGAATTAGGGCACGGTGTATTGTCGTCAGCTATGCATGTGGTAGGAGACCTAAATGTCCCAGGCCACCCCTCAGACTTTTGGGCGTTACCAGGTTCTTGGGCCTCTGGGCGCGGGCGGAATGGCCCAGGTTTTTAGAGGCTATGACCCTGCGCTAGAGCGCGAGGTCGCCATCAAGGTCGTCTCGCGCGGGCAATATGACACGGCGTTCAACGAGCGCTGTCGGCGCGAGGCGCGCGCCATCGCCGCGCTGCGCCACTCCAACATCATCCAGGTCTATGACTATGGCGAACAAGACGGCGTTCATTACATCGTGATGGAACTGGTGCATGGCACCGACCTGGGGCGGCACCTCTTGTCGCTGCGCTCTCAAAACAAGCAGACGAGCCCGGCTGAGGCGCAGAACATCATTGACCAGGTGGCCGCTGGCCTGGACTATGCTCATGCTCACCACATCATCCACCGCGACGTCAAGCCGCCCAATATTTTGCTCAGCGACGAGGGGACAGTGGTGCTGACGGATTTTGGGCTGGTGCTCAGAGTGGAGCCAGGCTCAGAGCCAACGATGGGCCAAATGGTCGGCACGCCGGAATACGTCCCGCCCGAGCAGATGATGGATGGCGCGTTCGCCAGCCCGCGCAGCGACGTTTACTCGCTGGGCGTTGTGTTGTACCTGATGCTCACGGGCAGCCTGCCTTTCCAGTCAGACAAGCCGATCAAGACGGCGCTCATGCACATCAACAATTTCCCCCCGCCTCCGCGCCAGATCAATCCGGCATTGTCTCCCAGTGTGGAAACCGTCATCCTCAAAGCGATGGACAAAGAGCCTGGCGAGCGGTATGCCACGGCGGGCGAGATGGCGCGCGCATTGCGCGCCGCGTGGGGCAGCGAGCTAGGGGTAGAGTTGACCCAAGACGCCTTGCCAGCCCAGGCGAGCTGGGTGATGGCTGCCCTCCCTGGGCGCATGTCGCCAGTCCGCATTGTCGAAGAGATTGCGCTGGCGGTGCTGATCGCCGGAGCGATCACAGTGGCGGTCATTGCGGCGACATCCAGATCATTCTTTGGGGCTGCGCCGTCTGCAACGCCCTCGGTCACAGCCACATCTACTCTAACGCCCGTCCCGTCGCCAACAAGCACCTCTACTCTGCCGCCAACGGCGACGCTCACGCCCAACCCGACCGTCACGCCCACGCTGACGGCGACGAGCACGCGTGCGCCTGCTCGTCCCACGCCAACTCTGCCGTGGACAGGGCCGCTGAAGCTGGAGGCTTACGAGGTCGCTAAACAGTGCGTGCAGCGTAATCCCCGGTCGTGGACAGCGTGGATCAAGCTGCAAGCCCAAGGCGGCAACGGACTGTATACTTTTTACGTGGACGATGTCGCCGTCGCCCGCCAGTCGCCGGGTGAGTACATCTATGAGCTTCGGGTGACGGATGGTGCACCATACAAAGCGATCAAGCTCCACATCGAATCGGCGGGCGCGCCACTCAAAAATGCGGTGTCGCTCTGGGTCGAAGCGCCGGGGGGGTGTTGATCGCCATGTCGGACTGGTTTCCCCTGTTGGCGGTGATCGCCACACTTGTCGCGTTGGCGCTCCTCGAGCGGTGGATTCATCAACACTTGCACGGCCTGGCGTTTCTGGCGACGGGCGACGCAGACGCGGCGCTGCTCCTTTATGCGTTGTTGCTCCTCCCCGGCGTGATGCTCCACGAGCTGAGTCATTGGGTGATGGCTAAACTTTTCGGCGTCAAGACGGCGGGTGTGAGCTTGTGGCCCCCTCGCCAGCGCGATGGTCACATCCGGCTCGGCGCGGTGACGGTTCAGCAGACCGACGCAGTACGCGCCAGCTTGATCGGCGCTGCGCCGCTGATCAGCGGCAGCCTCGTCGCACTGCTCATCGGCCAATCGGTGTTTGGCGTGGGCGCGTTGGGAGATGCGCTGCGTGGGGGAAACAGCAGCGACATCGCCGCAGCGCTGGCGGCCACGTTGCGCGCGCCGGATATGTGGGTGTGGCTCTACTTGTTGTTCGCTATCGCCAACGCCATGCTGCCCAGCGCCTCGGACCGCGAGACGTGGCCGCCGGTGATTCTGTTTCTCGTTCTCGTCGCCGGCCTGGCGTACATTCTGGGCTTGAGCAGCTTGTTACTCGAGCTGGAGCCGCTGGTGATGGCCGGGCTGCGCTGGCTGGCCGTGATCTTTGGCATGACGCTCGTCGCCGATGCGCCGTTTGTCATTCTGATCGCCTCCGCCGAATGGATGCTCGGCACGCTGCGCGGCAAGCGGGTGTATTACAAGAGAGTAGACAAGCGAAAAGTAGGCAAATAGACAAGGAATGCAGCCACCCTTGCGAAGATCTAGTCCGAACTCGCCGCAAAATCAGCGGAAACCTTCGCAAGGGTGAGCAGTTCAAGGAATGTGCTCCCTTGTCTGCTTTTTACTTGTCTACTTGTCTACTCTGTTTTTCCGCCTGCCACAACACGAGCAGAACGAGAATCCCCAACACGATCAGCGCGATGAGCTTGTACAGCCGCGAAGAAGTGACAAGCGCCAGCGCGCCAAACGCGGCGCAAAAGGCATAATATCCCGTCACGATTTTCCACTGCGGAATCCCCGCGTCGAGCAAGCGAAAGTGCAGGTGGTCGCGTCCGCCCGCGCCCACGGACACGCCGCGCGTCGCCCGGCGGAAGATGAGCCAGGCCACGTCAATGATCGGCACCGCCATCACCAGCAGAATCGCCGCGACTTTGGCTCCACCGATGATGGCCAGGCAGCCCAGCGTGTAGCCCAAGAACCACGCGCCCGACGATCCCATGAACACGCGCGCAGCAAGATTCCAGGGCAAAAAGCCCAGGCACACACCCAGCAGCGCCAACGGCAACAACGACACGCTCGTCTGCGGCGGATCGAGCCGGAACGCCGCGTTGATGAACAGCACGGCGCACGCAATCGCCGTCACGCCGGCCGCCAGCCCGTTCAGCCCATCCAGCCAATTGACCGTGTTGACCATGCCCATGATCCAAAACATGGTAAAGGCGACCGTGAGCCAAAGCGGGAATACGACCTTGTCGCCGGTCAGCGGGCTGTAAAAGTATTCGACGAAAATCAGAAACACGATAGCGATGGCGGCGGCCGCGGCATGGAGAAGGTGTTGCCAGCGCGGTGCGAGATTCCAGCGGTCATCGGCCAGGCCGAAGAGAAAGATGAGCGCGCCGCCGACGAGCAGGCCGATGAGCCGGATGATCTCGTTCGGGTCAAAGCGCGGGACGGGCAACAGTTGCGCCGCGAGCGCGGCGAGGGTGAACGCCAGATAGAGCGCGATGCCGCCCGTGCGGGGGATCAAGCCCGCATGCTGTCTTCGTCCGCCGGGCGCGTCGGCCAGCCCTAGCCGCCGCCCGAGAAATCCGGCCAGTGGAGTGACAGCCAAGGAGAGAATGAAGGAAAGGAGAAAGACGAGGGCCAAGTTCATGGTGAGCCATCAATCAATTGCTTGTCGCTTGACATTGTACCTGCAAGACATGGGAGCGTCAAGCCGCGCGATTGACCGAGGGGAGGCGAGAAATAACAGGGAGAGCGAGCGATTCGCTCTCCCCGCTTGATTGCTTTGCAATAAAGCGACAGCCGGGTTCAGGCTGCCGGTCTGGCTTCTAGAGTCGGGCGGAACTTGTACCCGTAGACGATCATGCCGCGCTTGCCGTCGTCGCGCAAACGGCGCGTGACCATCTCCACCGGCATTCCAATCTCGACCTTTTCGCCTTCCACGTCAGTGAGCTGCGCGGCGATCATCGGGCCTTCTTCCAGCCTGACCAACGCAACAGTGTACGGCGCAAATTCCCCAAAACCTTCCGGCGGATGGTACACGTTCGAGAACGAATAAACCTCGCCGCGCCCGCTAAAGGCAAACGGCGTCTTGGCCGGGGCCTCGCACTCTGGGCAAATATCGCGCGGCGGGAAAATCTTGGTCCCGCAGCTTTCGCACACCTCGCCGACGAGTGCGTACCGCTGCTTTTTAATCCTCCAGTGTCTTGGCGTCTCCATACTTTACCTCCGTTTTTACTGTGTTCTTATCATACTCGAGAACGCGGCGAATAGCATTTGCGTTGTATTTCAACTGCATAACATCGAGTTCCTTTGCGTTCACAGGAACTCAAACTCTATCCAACGATTCCAAAATCGTCGTGATGACCGTCGCGCCGCTGCCGCCGATATTTTGCGCCATGCCCAGCCGGGCGTCGGGCACTTGATTCTTGCCGGCCTGCCCGCGCAGTTGCTCGACGACTTCGACGATCTGATACATGCCCGTCGCGCCGACCGGATGGCCGCGCGCTTTCAAGCCTCCCATCGTCGTGATGGGGATGCGCCCGCCGATGGCAATCTCGCCCTCCAGCCCGAGCCGCGTGCCCTGGCCGCGCTCGGCAAATCCACTCGCTTCCAGCGAAAGCACTGACATGATCGTGAATGCGTCGTGAACTTCAAAGAGATCAATGTCTTGCGGCCCCAGCCCGGCCTGGCTGTAGGCTTTGGCGGCGCTGATCGCCGCGCCTTCCAGCCCCAGCAAATCGCGGCGGTCGTGCAGCGCGATGCTATCGGTGGCGATGGCTGATGCTCGGATGCGTACCGGGCGCTCGTTGAACCGGCGCGCGATCTCGGTCGGGCACAGCACCGCCGCCGCCGCGCCATCGCACACCGGCGAGCTATCGAGCAGGTTCACCGGGTCGGCGATCATCTTGGCCTTTTTGAAATCATCTGCGCTCACCGGGAACGGAAACATGGCATACGGATTGTTCACTGCGTTTTGATGCGCGTTGATGGCAAACGGTGCAAACTCTTCGTGCCTCACGCCATACTCGTACATGTAGCGGCGCATGAGCAGCGCATTGATGGCGACGAACGACAGGCCGGTCTGCGCCTCAAAGTCGCCGTCGGCGGCCATTGCTAGCGCCGCCGTCACTTGCTCAGCGGGCCGGTCAGTCATCTTTTCCACGCCGGCCACGACGACAAACTCTGCCAGCTCACTCGCCACGGCCATGTAGCCGATCCGCAGCGCCGCCGCGCCCGATCCGCACGCCGCTTCAATCTTGACCGCCTCGACGCCACGCAAGCCCGCAAAATCGCTGACGAGCGCGCCCAGGTGCTCCTGGCCGGTCAACTCGCCCGAAAGCATGTTGCCGATGTAGAGCGAGTCCACGCGCTCGGTCCGCGCGTCCTTGATGGCGGCCAGGATCGCTTCGGTGGCAAGCTCTTTGAGCGACTTGGTCCAGTGCTCGCCGACCTTGGTCTGGCCGATGCCGATGATGGCGACGTCTCTCATACTATTCCATCACGAGTTTCTTGCGATACCGCGCATAGGTGGCATAGTCAATGACGGTGCGCCGCGCGACGTACTGCCGCGTGGACGGCGCGCCGTTGCGCCGCACGGTGATCTTGTCCGTCACGCGCAGGCTGAACGCATCGCTGCCCGCGCCGCTGCCGAATGACACCGCCAGGATGCGGTCGCCCGGCTTGGCCTCGTCCAGAATCGCCGTCAGCCCGATGAGCGCCGCGCCCGCATACGTGTTGCCGATCTCGTTGACGAGCAAGCCGGTCTTGAGCTGATCGATCCTAAAGCCCAAGTCTTTGCCGGCCTTGACCGGGAACTTGACATTCGGCTGATGGAACACCGCATACGTGTAATCCGAGGGCTTGACGCCCATCGCCTGCATGAGCTCGCTGCCGGCTGCCTCGACGTGTTTGAAATAAGCCGGCTCGCCCGTAAAGCGACTGCCATGCTCCGGGTAATGCTCGTGCTGGCGACGCCAAAAGTCGGGCGTGTCGGTGACGTAGGAAAGCGAGCCTTCAAAAATCGCCAGCGATTCTTGCGCCGGCCCGATGAGATACGCCGCGCCGCCCGCGCCCGCCGTGTATTCCAGCGCGTCGCCAGGGCGGCCTTGCGCTGTGTCCATTCCCACCGCCAGCGCATAGTCCGCCATGCCCGAGCCGACGAATCCGATGGCGGCTTGCATCGCTTCGGTGCCGGCCTTGCACGCAAACTGCCAGTCCGCTGCCTGTGTGTGCGGCACCGCGCCAATCGCTTCCGCCACAATCGTGCTGGTCGGCTTGACGGCGTAGGGATGGCTTTCGCTGCCCACCCACACCGCGCGGATCAACGCCGGATCAACCTGGGCGCGGGCCAGCGCGTTGCGCGTCGCTTCGAGCGACATGGTCACCACATCTTCGTCCAGCCCGGGCACCGATTTTTCTTCGACGGGCAGCGCGCCCTCGCCGCCTTCCCACACGCGGCTGACTTCGGCGGCGGGCAAGCGAAAACGCGGGACATAGGCCCCGTAGCCTACAATGCCGACGTCACGATTGGGTTTCAAAAGCCCCATGGATGTATTCCGTATTGCGTATTCCGTTTACGCTGACGATGGCTTGCTCACAAGCTCTAACGCGCGATCCAGACGAACGTTGCGCTCCGCCACCAGTTGCTCTGCCACGCGCTCGATCATCTCGCCGGTCGCGCCTGCGGCGAGGGCGATTTGTCGCGCGTGCAGGCTCATGTGTCCGCGCTGGATGCCTTCGGTTGCCAGCGCGCGAATGGCGGCCAGGTTTTGCGCCAGTCCAACCGCCACAATGATCTCGGCCAGCTCGCGCGCCTTTGTGACGCCCATCAACTTTAGCGCGACTTTGGCCGCCGGATGCACTCTGGTCGCGCCGCCGATGATGCCGACGGCCATCGGCATCTCGAGCGCGCCGACGAGGTTGCCGTCCTTATCTGCGCCCCAATGCGAGAGCGACGTGTAGCGACCACTCCGCGCGGCGTAAGCGTGCGCGCCCGCTTCAATCGCGCGCCAGTCGTTGCCTGTGGCGATGACGACCGCGTCCACGCCGTTCATGATGCCCTTGTTGTGCGTGGCCGCCCGGTACGGATCGGCAGCGGCAAAGGCCCACGCTTCAATGATCCGGTCGCGCACCAACGCGCCCTCGAAGCGTTTCCCGTCTGATTCAAACGAGAGCGCATCAAGCGGGACAGTCGCTTTTGCGCGCGCCACGCGCCGGTCGGCCAGGTTGGAAAGAATCCGCAGCCCCACTCGCCCGCCAGTGATCTCTTGCAGCGCCGGGCGCAACCGCTCGGCAATCGTGTTGACCGCGTTCGCGCCCATCGCGTCGCGGCAATCCACCATGACGTGGACGACGAGCATCGGCCCGACCGCGCTTTCGATCACGCGCGCTTCAATGTCCCTTGGCCCGCCGCCCGCTTGGACGAGCATCGGGTCAGCTTTATCGGCAATTTCCATCAAGCGCGCTTTGCTTGCCAGCACATCCAGCCGCGCGCCTTGGGCGTCGGCCAAGTCGAGAATCTGAATCTGCGAGATCATTAGCGGTTCGGACGACGAGCAGATGAATCCGCCGCCCTCACGCGCGAGTCTCGCCGCAAAGCTCGCGCCAGCCACCACCGATGGCTCTTCAATCGCCATTGGAACGAGCACATCGCGCCCGTTCACCGAGAAATTCGTGGCGACGCCGAGCGGCAGTCCAAACGTGCCGACGGCGTTTTCGACCATGTGATCGGCAGTCTCGGCAGATAGCCCCATCGCGCCGGAAAGGATTCGCGCCTCGTCACCGGCAAGGCCGGCCCACTCGGATACGATAGCCTGTCGCTCTGCAAGCGACTTGCGATAGAATTCGGCCAGGCGCGAAGAGGGCATTCTGTCAACCATCCTAGATGCAAAAAGCCCGAACTGTCTCCAGGCCGGGCTCGAACTGTGATTATACTATACGACTCTGCGTCCGCCAAAACCTACCAGGGTTTATTCAGGGGCTATCAGTCATGCCGTCGTCTGTGTTAATGTCGCGGATTGCACGTAGCACGCACCACTTGTGGTATAATCGCCACACACCTATAGAGGGCGCCGTATGGAATCCCAAGCGACCGTCGCCAGTTTGCAAATCTGTCCCGGACCTCGCCAGCCGATGCAGCAGGTCGCTTTGGCGCGCGCTGTGGAAAATCTGGGGCTGGAAGGCGACCGGCACGCCAAGGCCGATAGCAAGCGTCAAGTGCTGCTCATGGAAGCCGAGACGCTGATAAAGTTCGGCCTGCGCGTGGGCGACGTGAAAGAGAACATTACCACGCGGGGCATTGCGCTGATGAGCCTGCCCGTCGGCGCGCGGCTGCGCGTGGGCGAAGCAGTGTTCGAGATCACCGGCGTATGCCATCCCTGCTCGCGGATGGATGACCTTCTGCCCGGTTTGCGCGAGACGTTGAGCGGCCAGCGCGGGATGCTGGCGCGTGTGACGCAAGGCGGCCTGCTGCGTGTCGGGGATGCTATCGTCGTCGAAGCGCCATCCTCATGATTGTCGCAATCCTCTTTGATCTCGACGGCACGCTGAGGTTCAATCGGCCCAGCGGGCTGGAAGCGTTTATCGAGTTCGCCAGTGAGCTTGGGCTGACGTTGGGCGCGGAGGCGCGCCGCACGGTCGAGCGATGGACGCACGCTTATTGGTCCGGCAAGCATAGCGGCTTTATTGCGACCCTGGACGATCCGGCAGCGTTCTGGCGCACGTACACTCAGGGCATGTTGACCGCCGCGGGTATCAAAGACGACTCGCAGGCTTACACTCGAGCGATTGTGTACGCCTTTGGCGAGCGTTATCATGCCGAGTCCTACATCCCCGATGAAGCTCACACACTCCTGCGCGCGCTGCGCGAGGACGGTTATACGCTGGGGCTGGTGTCGAACCGCGCAGATGACCTGGCGGCGGTCGCGGCGGACATTGGGTTGCGCGACTATTTCCACTTTACGCTTTCGGGCGGGCAGGCCAACTCGTGGAAGCCGGATGCGCGCATCTTTATGCAGGCGTGCGAGATGGCGGGCGCTGCGCCTCACGAGTGCCTCTACGTGGGCGACAATTTCTACGCCGACGCGCAAGGAGCGCAGGCGGCCGGCCTCGTGCCGGTCCTGCTCGATCCCCGCGATGTTTTTCCAGAGGCGGCGTGCGCCCGCGTTTCGTGTCTCGGTGATCTGTTGTCAGTGATCAGTCAACCGGTTACTCGGTAATCAGCTTGCCGACTCACACAGTCTAGGAGGCCGAGCATGAAACACGACCACCGACCAAATGCGTTGAGCAATGCGCCGCTTCAGTATGCTCCTACGAACGAGTTGGGTGTTGTTTACCTTTTCGCTCATGTAGCCAAAAAACTCCAACTGAGAGTTG
>Ga0315279_10009526_pt1 | contig 11563 bp, 13 predicted proteins | sample YL17G06_20_MG_FD_203694 | JGI IMG/M metagenome (GOLD analysis project Ga0315279, IMG submission 203694) | Sediment microbial communities from Yellowstone Lake, YNP, Wyoming, USA - YL17G06_20 | ecosystem: Environmental > Aquatic > Freshwater > Lake > Sediment | place: USA: Wyoming | collected...
GGTCGCGTACACACCACCTTCAACCAGACGGTGGCCGCCACCGGCCGCCTCTCGTCTAATGACCCCAATCTCCAGAACATCCCCGTGCGCACGGAGCTGGGCGGGATGGTGCGCAGCGCCTTCGTGGCCCGCGACATCGGGCCGGACCCCTGGCTGCTGGCCGCCGACTACTCGCAGATCGAGCTGCGCATCCTGGCCCACCTCTGCCAGGACCCCAACCTCTTGGAGGCCTTCCACCGCGACGAGGACGTCCACGCCAGCACCGCCTCCCAGGTCTTCGGCGTGGACATCGACAAGGTGACGCCGGAGATGCGGCGTCGGGCCAAGGTCTTCAACTTCGGCGTGCTCTATGGCCTCACCGACTTCGGCCTCTCGCAGCGGGAGGGCATCTCGCGGGAGGAGGCGGCCCAGTTCATCGAGACCTACTTCCAGAAGTACGGGCGCGTCCGGCAGTGGCAGGAGCAGGTGGTGGCGGACACGCGGCGGCTGGGCTACGCCGAGACGCTGGCCGACCGGCGGCGCTACATCCCCGAGATCACCTCGGCGAACTTCCAGGCGCGGGCCGCCGCCGAGCGCATGGCCGTCAACATGCCCGTCCAGGGCACGGCCTCCGACATCATCAAGATCGCCATGAACCGCATCGACGCCGAGATGAGGGAGCGGGGCCTGCGCTCCAAGATGCTCCTCCAAGTGCACGACGAGCTGATCTTCGAGGGGCCGGCATCGGAGCTGGACGCGTTGCGAGAGATGGTGCGGCGCGTCATGCCCGAGTCCCTATCGCTGGCCGTCCCCCTGAAGGTGGACGTGAAGGTGGGCCGTAACTGGGGGGAGATGGGGTGAGTTCAGTGCAGCTCGCAGGCTGAAGCGCCGGCGCGATGACGATTCCGTTGATCTGCTCGGAAGCCACTAACCAGAAGGTGAGCCGAGGTACAAGCCATGGCGCAGAATCAGTTTGAGACGGGCGGTATGGCAACATACCTGGTCAGCGGCAAGGTTATGCCTGAGCGTGCCAACGTGAGCGTTACTCCCATCACGTTACACGTGGACGCTAAGGATGCAGGGATCACGTGTGAAGCAACTATCTCTATCAGTGTCTCTCAAGTGTCGGTGGTGGTGAAGACGAGCGGCGAAGAGGTTGACCTCCTAACACTTAAGAACGTAGTGGAGAGTCTTGTCAGGGCTGAAGTCGACGCGTTGGGCTATCTTTGGGGGTGCGGATACGATATCGAGATCACTTCGGCGGTGGACTCCAGTGGTAAGCAGGTAGTGTTCGGTGTTGGGATAGCGGAACTCGAGGCGACTAAAAGTGAGCGGCCGCTATCGCTGGATGGTCTCTGGAGGGTGATGTGGGAATCACAACACCTCCGCCGCGCTCTCGGAGAATTAAGACAGGCTGTCAGATCCCCGGCCGATACCGGGTTCCACTGCTATCGCGCGATCGAAAGCATCCGGCAGAGCTTCAGGAAAGAAGAAGATGGCGAGGATAGAAAACCGAGCTGGGAGCGTTTGCGATATGCGCTTCGCGTAGACAAGAGCTGGGTAGACCATGTTAGGCGGTTTGGCGATCCACAACGTCATGGCGCTACTCCGTATATGTCTGGGGAAGATCGTGTGTCGGCAATGCAGCACGCTTGGAGGGTGGTAGACAGGTATTGTGTATATGCCCACGAGGGCTTCGTTCCGCTACCCGAAGATGCGTTTCCTGTCCTCGAGGACAGCTAGCCCCCGCCATCGAATTGATGCGCCTGATTTCGCCAACAGCGTGTCTCCGGTGGCTCCGGTCGCCCCACTCGTGACCAGCAACTACGATGCCTGAGCCCCTCGAAGTAGAGACCATACGCCGCGACCTATTGTCTTCCGGCCGCCGCTCACGGCACTGTGGCGATGATGCGTTGTCATAGGGACGGAGCTTCAGCTCCGTCCGCAAGGCCTTAGGAATTGGACAGAGCTTCCGCCAGGGGCGGACCCGCCTGCGGCGGGAAAGCTCTGTCCCTACATACCGTCATGAAAGGCATCGTCTTTCTTGGCTTTCTGCCTCTGGCGCTGGCCGTCTCCTGCACGTCGGGCGCGTCGGAGACGCCCACTGCCACCCCAACCCCTTCCCTCAGCTCCCTTGCCCAGGCGCGCGGCATAGCGATCGGCGCGGCGGTGGGCCCTCAGTTCCTGCGCGACGAACCCGCCTACGCCGAGACGCTCGGGCGGGAGTTCAGCATGCTCACGCCGGAGAACGTCATGAAGTTCGGGCTCGTCCACCCGGAGCCCGACCGCTACGACTTCGCCGACGCCGATTACCTGGTCGACTTCGCGGAGGCCCACGGCATGCAGGTGCGCGGCCACACGCTCGTCTGGCACTTCCAGCTACCGACCTGGCTCACTGAGGGCACCTGGACGCGCGATGAGCTCATCGGTATCCTCCGTGAGCACATCACGACGGTGGTCGGGCACTACCGGGGGCGCGTCGCGGCCTGGGACGTGGTGAACGAAGCGGTCGGCGACGACGGCTCGCTGCGGGACACCATCTGGCTGCGGGGCATCGGGCCGGAGTACATCGACATGGCCTTCCGCTGGGCGCACGAGGCGGACCCGGATGCGCTGGTCTTCTACAATGACTACGCCGGCGAGGGGCTGGGAGCGAAGTCCGACGCCATCTACGCCCTGGTGCAGGGTCTCCTCGAGCGCGGGGTGCCGATAAACGGCGTGGGCTTTCAGATGCACGTCAGCCTGCGCTGGCCCCCAGCTCCCGAAGCTGTCGCCGCGAACGTGGCGCGCCTGGGGGCGCTCGGCCTGCAGGTGCACATCACCGAGATGGACGTGCGCATCCAGGACGGCACAGGCACTGTCGACGAGAGGCTGGCGGCCCAGGCAAACATCTACCGCGACATGATGGACGTGTGCTTGGCCTCCAGCGCCTGCAAGGCCTTCGTCACCTGGGGCTTCACCGACCGGCACTCCTGGATCCCCCTGTTCACCGACAACCCGGACGTGCCCCTGCTCTTCGACGAGTCGTATCGCCCCAAACCGGCCTACTATGCGATCATGGACGCGCTGGCCGGTCGCTGAGCGGGCCGATGTCATGCTGAGCGAAGCGAAGCATCTGCCGCGGCGCCCTTTGGGGACATGAGGCGGATGGAATCGGTCGTAAGGACGGAGCTTCAGCTCCGTCCGCAAGGTCCGAGGAATCGGACGGAGCTTCCGCCTGCGGCGGACCCGCCTCCGGCGGGAAAGCTCCGTCCCTACGGCCTACAGCCGTGTGGCACATGGAATGTGAAGACATCCTCGAGCGGCTGAAGTCTCTCGCCAACCCGGAGGCGGTCGCGGGCATGGCCCGGTTTGGCATCAACCCGGAGAACACCTACGGGATATCGATCCCCGTCCTCCGGAAGATGGCCAGGGAGATCGGCCGGGACCATGCGCTCGCCCAGGAGCTCTGGTCGTCGGGCGTCCACGAGGCGCGCATCCTCGCCAGCATGATCGATGACCCGCGCCTGGTCAGCGAGGAGCAGATGGATCGCTGGGCGGCCGACTTCGACTCCTGGGACGTCTGCGACCAGTGCTGCGGCAACCTCTTCGACAAGACCGACATCGCCTATCGGAAGGCGGTCGAGTGGGCCGCCAGGGACGAGGAGTTCGTGAAGCGGGCCGGCTTCGCGCTGATGGCCTGGCTGGCCTTCCACGACAAGCGGGCGCCGGACGAGGCGTTCCTGGAGTTCCTGCCTGTCATCAAGCGGGAGTCTGTTGACGGCAGGAACTTTGTGAAGAAGGCGGTGAACTGGGCGCTGAGGCACATCGGCAAGCGAAACGCTGCCCTTAACATAATGGCCATCCGGGCGGCGAAGGAGATCCAGGAGACAGGCTCAAAGCCCGGGAGGTGGATCGCCGCCGACGCGCTACGAGAGCTGGCCAGCGACAAGGTTCAAGAGAGGCTCCGTGCCTGAGCTGCCCGAGGTAGAGACCATACGGCGCGACCTGCTATCCATCCTGAAGGGCCGCGCCTTCACCCACGTCTGGGTGTCGCCGGACGCGCTCCGGCTGGTGCTGTCGCCCTCGCCCGCCGACTTCGCCCGCCGGCTGCCGGGCAAGCGCATCGAGGACATCTCGCGGCGGGGCAAGTTCCTGGTCTTTCGCCTCTCCGACGGCCTCTACCTTGTCGTTCACCTGCGCATGACGGGGGCGCTGCTCCACCGTCCGGCGGGCGCGCCGCCCGACCGCTACGTGCGGGCCGTCCTCTCGCTGGACGACGGCAGCGAACTGCGCTTCAGCGATCTGCGCAAGTTCGGCGCCCTCTGGCTGGTGCCGGACCCCTCGCCGGTGCTGGGTCGGCTGGGGCCGGAGCCCCTGGAGGGCGGGATGACGCCGTCGCTGCTGCGGGAGCTGACGGCGAGGCGGCGGGCGTCGATCAAGTCGCTGCTGCTCGACCAGCGAGCGCTGGCTGGCCTGGGCAACATCTACGCCGACGAAGCGCTCTTCGCCGCCGGCCTGCACCCGCAGCGACCGGCCTCCAGCCTGTCGGTCTCGGAGCTGAAGCGCCTGCACAGGGCCATCCGCAAGGTGTTGACCGCGGCTCTGGCCGACCGCGGCGCCAGCTTCAGCGACTACGTGGACGCCTCGGGTCGGGAGGGCCGGCACCAGTTCCGGGTGCAGGTCTTCCGGCGCACCGGCCAGCCCTGCTACGTCTGCGGCCGCGAGATCGCGCGGGTGAAGGTGGCGGGCCGCAGCAGCCACTTCTGCCCGAAGTGCCAGCCGCTGGAGCGCGGCGCAACCCGCAGCGAGAAGGAGGCCGCATCGTGAGGCGACCCCTGCGTGACGCCATCACCGACGTGCCCGGCATCCGCGTCGGGCACTGGACGGGCCGGCGCGCTGCCACCGGCTGCACCGTCGTCCTCTGCGAGAAGGGAGCCGTGGGCGGCGTCGACGTGCGCGGGGGCGCCCCCGGCACCCGCGAGACGGACCTCCTGCGGCCGGGCACGCTGGTGCAGGGCATCCACGCCGTCCTCCTGACCGGCGGCAGCGCCTGGGGCCTCGACGCCGCTGGCGGCGTCATGCGCTACCTGGAGGAGCGAGGCGTGGGCTGGGCCTTCGGCGGTGGGCCGGTGCCCGTGGTGGTGGGCGCCGTCCTCTATGATCTCCGCCTCGGCCGCAGCGATGTCCGCCCCGACGCCGAGGCCGGCTACCGCGCCTGTCGAACGGCGAGGGCGGGCGCGGTTGCGCAGGGCAGCGTCGGCGCTGGCACGGGCGCGACGGTGGGCAAGGCTTTGGGTATGGAGCTCTGCCTGAAGGGAGGCCTGGGCACGGCCAGCGAGTCCCTGCCGTCCGCCGCAAGCGACCTGGTGGTGGGCGCCCTGGTGGCCGTCAACTGCTTCGGCGAGGTGGTCGATCCGGCCAGCGCGCAGGTCATCGCCGGTCCCCGGGCCGAGGGCGGCGGCTTTGTCGGCACCGTCGACATCCTGCGTGGGGTACAGCAGGCGCCCTGGGGCGGCGAGAGCACCGCCCTGGCCGTGGTGGCTACGAACGCCCGGCTCACGAAGGAGTACGCCTGTCGCCTGGCCTCGGTGGCCCACGACGGCCTGGCGCGGGCCATACGGCCCGTCCACACCATGGGCGACGGCGACGTCGTCTTCACGATGGCGACGGGGCAGGTGGCCATGGAGCCCATGCGCTACCCGGCCCTGGAGGCTCTGGCCGCCCAAGCCGTCGAGCGGGCGGTGTTGAAGGCGGTGCGGGAGGCCCGCGGCCTGGCGGGCGCGCCCTCGGCCGGCGAGTGGGCGGCGCGGTAGGATCACTCGTAGGGATAGAGCTTCAGATCTGTCCTGGGCGGCGTCTATAATGTCGTCATGAGGTCCGGCCAGGGATACGACATCTTTCCTGGAACGTTGAAGGCCCGCCTGCTGCTGGCGATCGCGTTCTTGGGCGGGCTGTCCCTCATGATGGGCTCGGTAGCCCTCTTGGTCCTCTGGAGCCATGTGATCTCCGGGCTGTTTGAGCTTCCCCCGTGCAGCGGATCCGAGCGGGAGGGCTGCCTTGAGGCTCAGACCGAACTCGAAGGCACGACGCAGGCCTCGTGCGAGGGTAGCGAACGCCGCGTCTGTTTCGTGCCTCTGGGTCAGGTCGACTCGGACCTGGTGCGCAACCTGGTGAAGTACTACTGGGACGAGTATGGGCTCGAGATTGGGCTGCTTACGCCTAGTGCCATTCCGGCGGATATGACCAACCTTCACCGCAAGCAGATAGACGGGGAGTCGCTGGCCGACTACATGGGCACGCTGTTCCCGGCCGACTTCGACGACCCGAACGTGGCGCTCATCGGCCTGACGCCGCTGGACCTGTACGCCAAAGATAGGGACTGGAACTTCGAGCTGGGCTTCGCGAACTGGGCGGCGCAGTCCCGCGCCGTTGTTTCCACGTACCGGATGCACCTGGGGACGTTTTGCATGGTGGACGATGAGCGCGTCTTCTCGCGTACCCGCAAGTTGGTGACTAAGTACATAGGCTTGATGTTGTACGGCCTACCCCTAAGCGACGACCCGACAAGCCCCATGTACGGCAACATCCTGCGCGTGACGGACCTTGACAAGATGGGGGAGCCGCTGTTCGGTCCTTAGACCACCACTGACTGCCGCCCCTTGCGAGCGCTCAGACGCGACTACTGTCTCCAGGCGCTCCGCGCACGCGTGGAGGTCGTCGTTCGCCACTGTCTGGTCGAACTCGGCGGCCCGGCTGTAGCGGAGGCCTTCAGGCCTCCATCCGCTCGTGGCGACCTTCAGGTCGCCACTACATTGGGTGGACCCCCGGCCGAAGCTGTCGGCCATTTGGACGTAACTCCATTGAAGCTATTGACACGGGCCGTATCCCTGCTATATTGAATCTGCCATCGATCCGCCATGGGCGGACGGTGAGCCCAGGCAACCTTCGCGCAAACGTCGCTTGGATCCACAGGACCGAGACGGCACATATGGCAGGGATCGTAAGTGCCCTTTCGGTCTGAGACCGGAAGGGCCTTTTTGGTGCGGCTGGGAGAAGCGTCGGTTGCGTAGACTCAGGCCCGGGGCGCCTTCATCGGGCCGGAAGCCGGAGGTGCGAATCCTGTGAGGAGCATGCTGAAGAGCAAGATCCACCGGGCGCGGGTCACCGACGCCAACCTGGAGTATGAGGGGAGCATCACCCTCGACCAGGACCTCATGGAGGCCGCCGACCTTTTGGAGTACGAGATGGTGCACGTCCTGGACGTAGACAATGGCAGTCGTCTCCAGACCTACGTCATCAGGGGCGGCCGCGGCACCGGCGAGGTGGTGATCAACGGTGCCGCTGCTCGCCTGGTGCAGCGGGGCGACCTTGTCATCATCCTGGCCTACGCCACCCTGTCGGAGGCAGAGGCCCGGACGTGCGTCCCCAAGCTGGTCTACGTCGACGGCGAGAACCGCATAGTGCGAAGGGTCCCGGCAAGCGAGGAGCCCGCGACCGCCGTCGTGAGAACGGGAGGCAACCATGGCACGCATAACCATTGACGAACTGAAGGCCATGAAGCGCCGGGGCGAGAAGATCGCCATGCTCACGGCCTACGACTACCCAATGGCCCACATCCTGGACGAAGCCGGCGTCCCCGTCATCCTGGTGGGCGACACCCTGGGCATGGTGGTCCTCGGCTACGACTCCACGTTGCCTGTCACCATGGAGGACATGATCCACCACACCCGCGCCGTCGTGCGCGGCAGCCAGCGCACCCACGTAGTCTTCGACATGCCCTTCATGAGCTACCAGTCAGGGGTTGAAGATGCCCTGCGCAACGCCGGTCGGGCCCTCAAGGAGACCGGCGCCCAGTCCGTTAAGCTGGAGGGCGGCGCCCACATGGCGGAGACGGTGCGACGGCTGGTGGAGGTGGGAATCCCCGTCATGGGGCACATCGGGCTGACGCCGCAGTCGGTGAACCAGTTGAGCGGCTTCCGCGTGCAGGGCAAGACGCCCGCCGCTGCCGTCCGCCTCCTCCACGACGCCCGCGCCCTGGAGCAGGCCGGCGCCTACGCCATGGTCCTGGAGACAATCCCGGCGCCCCTGGCCCGGATCATCACCTCCAAGGTGTCGGTGCCGACCATCGGCATCGGCGCCGGCCCCCACTGCGATGGACAGGTGCAGGTGATCTACGACTTCCTGGGCCTCTACCCCGACTTCGTGCCCAAGCACTGCCGCCAGTACGCGCACCTGGCGGAGGAGATCTCGCAGGCTGTCGGCCAGTACCTGGACGACGTGCGTGGAGGCGCCTTCCCCACCGAGAAGGAGTCCTTCGCCATGGACGAGTCGGTGCTGGCCGAGCTTGCCAGGGGAAGCGAGGAGGCGGTGCGGGACGAGTCTCGCAGCCTAGCGTGAGTCCGAGACCCCCGCTTGCGTCCCCCCGTCAAGCGGGGGTCTCTACCTCTGTGACAGGTCCTGAGCGTGCGCGTCATCACTACTGTAGCTGAGATGCGGCAGGCCCGCCAGGAGATGGCGGGCCCGCCGTGGCGGATTGGCCTGGTGCCGACCATGGGCGCCCTCCACGAGGGTCACATCTCGCTGGTGCGATACGCCTGCGCCGATGACGATACGGTAGTCGTCAGCATCTTCGTCAATCCTACCCAGTTCGGCCCCAGCGAGGACTTCGCCCACTACCCTCGCGACGCTGACCGTGACCTGACCCTCCTTCGTGACCTGGGCACGGATGTCGTCTTCATGCCCCCGGTGGAGGAGGTGTACCCGCAGGGCTTTGACACCCACGTGGAGGTGGAGAAGCTAACGCAGCGGCTGGAGGGCGCGAGCCGCCCCGGCCACTTGCGAGGCGTTTCCACGGTCGTTACCAAGCTGTTCAACATCGTCCAGCCGCACCGAGCGTACTTCGGACAGAAGGACGCCCAGCAGTTGGCGGTGATCCGCCGCCTGACCCGGGACCTGGATCTGCCGGTGGAGGTGGTCGGCCTTCCCACCGTGCGCGAGCCTGACGGCCTGGCGATGAGCAGCCGCAACGCCTACCTCTCGCCCGAGGAGCGCAAGGCTGCCTCGGTGCTCTACCGGTCGCTGGAGGCGGCCCAGGAGCTGTGGCGCTCCGGCGTCCGCGATGCCCCCCTCATCCGGCGGCGCATGGGCGAGGTGCTTGCCGCCGAGCCCTTAGCCCACGTCGACTACGTGAGCGTCGCCGACGCCGAGACGCTGGAGGAGCTAGAGACGGTGGAGCGGCCGGCGCTGGTCTCCCTGGCGGCGCGCATCGGCAAGACGCGGCTGATCGACAACGTAACGCTGTCGCCCTAGCTCCACCTCCACCACCGTCGCGACTCTTCCCTTTGCCCCCTCTTGAACGCCGGTGCTAGAATGGCGACGGGCTGCCGCCCCAGGGAGGAAGCTATGTCGGGTCATTCTAAGTGGGCACAGATCAAGAGACAAAAGGGTGTCACCGATAGCCGCCGCGGGCAGCTCTTCACCAAGCTGGGGCGCGAGATCAGCGTCGCTGCCCGGCAAGGGGGCCCAGACCCGGCCGCCAACTTCCGCCTCCGGCTGACCATCCAGAAGGCCCGCGATAACAATATGCCGGCCGACAACATCGATAGGGCCATCAAGAGGGGAGCCGGCGGGGCGGATGCCGCTGCCCTCTCGGAGGTGACCTACGAGGGATACGGCGTCGGCGGTGCTGCCATCCTGGTCGAGACGCTGACCGATAACCGCAACCGCACGGTGGCCGACGTGCGGGCCACCTTCGCCCGCGCCGGTGGCAGCCTGGGTGAGGCCGGCTGCGTGTCCTGGCTCTTCGAGAGCAAAGGTGTTGTCACGGTCCCCATCCAGGACCAGCCGGGTGACGACCTGGCCATGCTGGCCATCGACGCTGGCGCTGAAGACGTGAAGGTGGAGGATGACGCCGTCGAGGTCTACACCCGGCCGGCAGAGCTAGAGAACGTCCGCCGGTCACTGGAGGAGGGCGGTGTCACCGTCACCTCCGCCGAGATCGCTATGGTGCCCAAGAGCACCCTGGGCCTGGGAGAGAAGGAGGCCCTGCAGACCCTCAGGCTGCTCGACCGCCTGGAGGAGCTGGACGACGTGCAGCGCGTCTACTCCAACGCCGACTTCCCGGACTCCGCGCTGGCCGCCTACGCTGCCCTGGCCGGCGGATGAGACCGTCAACCCCTCCGGAAGAGGCGGACCCGCCTGTGGCGGGGGCTGGCCCTGGCCTGGTCGTCCTGGGCATCGATCCGGGGCTGCGGGCTACCGGCTGGGGCGTGCTGGCCCTGGTGGGCCCGGGCGTGAGTTCGGCTGGACGGGAGGATCTCACGGTCCTGGGCTATGGCGCTGTGACGACGGAGCCGGCGGTGCCGCTGCCCGAGAGGCTGCGACGCCTTGCCTTTGGTCTGCGGGAGGTTATCGGCCGCTGGGAGCCGGTCGAGGTGGCGGTGGAGGAGGCCTTCGTGGCCGCCAACAAGCGTGTCGCCATCGCCATGGGGGAGGCGCGGGGCGTCGCCCTCCTGGCGGCCGCTGAGGCTGGCCTGCCCGTCTTCGAGTACTCGGCCTCGGAGGTGAAGCAGGCGGCGACGGGATACGGACGGGGCAGCAAGGAGCAGGTGCAGGAGATGCTGCGCCTCCAGTTGGGGCTGGAGGCGGCGCCCCAACCGGCGGACGCCGCCGATGCCCTGGCCACCGCCCTCTGCCACCTGATGCGCCGCCGGACCGAGGCCCGTCTGGCCGGGGTCGAGTCGCTTTCGGGAGGGAGAGCGTGAGCCTCATCGCGCGTCTGCGGGGCGTAGTAGAGGAGTCGGGGGCCGACTGGCTCCTGGTGTTCGTGGGCGGCGTTGGGCTGCGGGTCCAGGTACCGGCCTCTACCGCCGAGGCGCTGGGCCGCCTGGGCGAGAGCGTGGTGCTGCACACGCACCTGCACGTTCGAGACGACGCCGTGGCCCTCTACGGCTTCGCCACCGCCGAAGACTTGCGCTTGTTCGAGATGCTCATCGGCATCAGCGGCGTCGGGCCCAGGGGAGCGCTCAGCCTCCTCTCCGCCCTGGGCGCCGAGGGCCTGTCCGACGCCGTATCGGCCGGCGACGTGCCGAGGCTACAGCAGGTCCCGGGCGTCGGGCAGAAGATGGCGGCGCGCCTGGTGCTGGAGCTCAAGGGCAAGCTGGTGGGGCGGGCCGCCGCGACCGTCCCAACGGGCCGCGACGACGAGGTGGTGGCTGCCCTGGTCGGGCTGGGCTACACCCAGGCGGAGGCCCAGGCCGCCGCTGCCAGCGTCCCCTCGGACGGCTCGCTCGCCGTCGAGGAGCGGCTCCGGCGCGCCCTGGCCTACTTCGGCCGCCGGGTCTGAGCGAGGGACGCCCCGGAAATTGGAACTCCAGCGACTTCTGAAGTCCTACCTGTGGCTCGTGACGGGGCTGGCGGTCATCGCCCTGGTTGCCCTGGTGGTGGGCGTCTTCGACCCTCTGGATGGGGTGATCGAGGGGTCTGTCAGTTGGCACAAGGTGGATGAGATCCTCATTCCCGGCGGTCTCGCCCTCATCTTCCTCGTCGTGAGCCTGGTGAATGAGCTGCGTCGGGGTCGCCGGCGCGAGCGTCAACTGGCCGA
>Ga0315279_10009527_pt1 | contig 11563 bp, 13 predicted proteins | sample YL17G06_20_MG_FD_203694 | JGI IMG/M metagenome (GOLD analysis project Ga0315279, IMG submission 203694) | Sediment microbial communities from Yellowstone Lake, YNP, Wyoming, USA - YL17G06_20 | ecosystem: Environmental > Aquatic > Freshwater > Lake > Sediment | place: USA: Wyoming | collected...
GAAATCCTCCGGTCTCTTTTAAGGGTTGCACAGGTCCGGTCACGGCTACCCGTGTCTGACACACTCGGCGATATACGCCCCGGCCTTCTGTGTGCTCGCCGCCCCGCCCATGTCCTTTGTCACGACACCGTCGCGGATGCTTTTTTCAATTGCAGCAACTACCGCTTTTGCCGCCTCGTGCTCACCGATATGGTCCAGCAGCAGTGAACCCGCCCAGATGGTGGCGATCGGGTTTGCGACACCCATGCCTTTGTACTTCGGTGCCGAACCGTGGATGGGCTCAAACATCGAGGTGCCCTTCGGGTTGATGTTGCCGCCGGGTGCAAGTCCCATGCCCCCCTGTATCATAGCGCCGAGATCGGTGATGATATCCCCGAACATGTTGGGAGTGACCACGACATCGAACGATTCGGGATTCTTTACAAACCACATCGTGACCGCATCGACAAAATCGAACTGCGTCTCCACCTCGGGATATTTGGCCGCCGTTTCGGTAAAGACATCGCGCCACAACCCGTAGATATCGGAGAGCACGTTTGCCTTGTCGACCGATGTAAGTTTTTTCCGGCGTTCCTGTGCACGGTCAAAGGCATACGTGATTACGCGGCGTGCCCCTTCGCGGGTGATGACCCCGATCTGGTATGCTATCTCCTCTGCATCGCTCTCCACGTCCAGCCCGAACTTCACTTTGTAGAGTTCGCGGGCGACGGAAAGTTCGATCTTCTGGTGCTTTTTGAACCGGGAGCCTATCCCGATATAGAAATCCTCGGTGTTCTCCCGGACGACCAGAAAATCGATATCCGCTGGTGTCTTTCCCGCGAGCGGGGTGTCGACACCTTCGAGTAGTTTGATCGGGCGGAGGTTCACGTACTGGTCAAAGGAGAACCGGATCGCGAGGAGGATCCCCTTTTCAAGCACGCCGGGTTTAATCCGGGGGTCACCAATAGCACCGAAGTAAATTGCCCTGAACTTTTTGAGCTCACAAATATCGTCTTCCGTCAGGAGGTACCCTGTGGCAAGGTACCGGTCAGCACCGATATCAAATGCCGTCCAGTCAATCTCAAAGGAGAACCGCTCACCTGCTGCATCGAGCACCTTCTTACCCTCTTCGACAATCTCCGGTCCGATACCGTCCCCGCCTATTGACGCGATTTTGTACATATTGGCACCTCTTTTAAGTTTTTAGCATATGCCACAAGCCCACCGGCATCAATAATGCCTTGCATAAACTCCGGCACCGGCTCAATCTTTAACTGTTTCCCGTCTGCCTCAAGATAGCCCTTTTTGATGTTTAAGGTGATCTTTGCCCCGTCGGCTATTTTGTCCGCCTCCGGGCAGATCACAGGGAGCACCCCTACATTGATCGAGTTCCGGAAGAAGATCCGGGCAAAGGAGCGAGCTACCACGACTCTTACCCCGGCACCGAGCAGGGCGAGGGGGGCATGTTCACGGGAAGAGCCACAGCCGAAGTTTCGACCGCCGACAATAGCATCCCCATCCATGACTCTCTTTGCAAACTCGTCCCGGGTACCCTCAAAGGCATGCTTTGCGAGCTCGTCCGGGTTGTTGAGAGTGAGGAACCTGCCCGGAATGATTGCATCCGTGTCAATGTCGTCCCCGAACTTCCAGACCCGCATGTTCTGTGCTGCCAGCGGCAGGTTCATTATGACTTTTTTTACCGAGACTGACTTTTTCGCTGCCATGATCACACCTCCCGTGGGTCAGTGATAACACCCGTGATCGCGCTTGCCGCAGCCGTTGCCGGGGAACAGAGGTAGACTTTCCCTTCTGTGCTCCCCTGCCGACCCTTGAAGTTCCTGTTCGAGGTCGAGAGTGAGATTTCGCCGGGGGCAATGAGCCCGAATGCCCCGCCCATGCACGGCCCACAACAGGGTGCCTCCACAAGTGCACCTGCCTTGACGAACTTCTCGATGAGTCCTGCTTTCAGAGTCTTCAGGTACTCGTCACGGGAAGCCGGGATGATGATGACCCGGATCTGGGGGCTGAATTTCTTTTTGCCCAGCACTTCTGCAGCCTCTGCGAGGTCTTCGAAGCGCCCGTTCGTGCAGGAGCCGATAAAGACCTGATCGACATGTGTTCCCGCAACCTCGCTGACCGGAACACCCGTATCCACGTTGTGCGGAACTGCAACCTGCGGTTCGAGACCGGAGACATCGTAGGACCGCTTCTCCGAAAACGTTGCGTCCTCATCGCTGTCCAGCGCGAACGGCTTCATCTTCCGACGGCTCTCCATGTACTTCCATGTTACCTTATCCGGCGCGACAATGCCCGCCTTACCGCCCATCTCGATTGCCATGTTGCAGAGGGTCATCCTCCCCGCCATGTCGAGTTTTCGGATGGTTTTTCCTGTGAACTCGATCGCCTTATAGGTTGCACCATCGGCACCGATATCGGCAGCGAGAGAGAGGATCAAATCCTTTGCCCCGACCCGCTTCTGGAACTTGCCGGATACTTCTGCCCGGATCGTTTCCGGCACCTTAAAATAAAGGGCACCGAATCTCATGGCAAAACCCATGTCTGTGGATCCGATACCGGTTGCAAATGCACCGGTAGCGCCATACATGCACGTATGGGAGTCCGCCCCGACAATGATCTCGCCTGGTGCCGCTCTGCCCTTCTCAACCGTTACCTGGTGGCAGACCCCCTCGTTGATATCGTAGTTGAGGATATCCTGCTCAGCGGCAAATTTCCGCATGTAGACATGGTTGCTCGCCGCCTCGATGGAGTCTGCCGGAATCTGGTGGTCAAAGAGCATGATAATGCGTTTTGGGTCAAAGACCTTTGATCCACCCATCTCGTAGAACTTCTGGATAGCGATCGGACCGGTGATGTCGTGGATCATCGCCCCGTCAACCGGTGTCATCACTACCTCGCCTGCCTGTATCACCTTACCGCACTTTTTGGAAAATATCTTTTCTACGATTGTCTGTCCCATGCTCAATCGCCTGTATAGTTGATCTTTGATGATATTGTAGTTTGGGGAAATGAATCGTGATCGGATAATTGCGAATAATTTCGCAGTCAAAGTAATCTTTAATCCCGCCCGTGCCCAAGTATCAGCCGGGATTATGATGCGAAGATTCTCTCTCTGTCTGGTTGCTGTTGCGGTGATCGCGATGGCCCTTGTCGGCTGCGCTGCAGCCGCGGATGATACTGCCAACGACCACGTGATCCATGCCAGCGGTACCGGCAACATCATCGGTACGCCCGACCGGGCGCAGATCACTTTCTCGGTCCAGACCGAGAATACCGACGTGAAAGTTGCCCAGGCTGCGAATGCCCAGCAGATGAACACCGTGATCAACGCCATTGTCAGTGCCGGCATCCCCAGGGACGCACTCAAGACCACCGGCTATAACATCTACCCGGTCTACGACGAGATAAAGACCCCGTTCGGCCAGAAAGTGAAGGATTACCGTGTGACAAACACCTTAACCGTCACGCTCCACGATGTGAACAGGGCCGGGGAAGTCATCGACATCGCGGTGGCAAACGGCATCAACCAGGCAGACTCCATCCAGTTCATGCTCTCGGATGAGCTGTCCCAGGTGCTCAGGACAGAGGCTCTCCAGAAAGCCGTTTCCCGCGCACGGGCTGATGCCGATACGGTGGCAGCAGCGATAGGCACGAATATCACCGGTGTGAAAAACGCCGATATCAGCGGCGGGTATTCACCGGTTCTCTACCAGAACTACCAGAACGATGCCGGGGCGGCAATGAAAACAGCAGCTGTCCCGACCCCCATCCAGCCGGGCGACGTAACGGTCACGGCACAGGTATCCATCACGTACACGTTCCGGTAATTGTCAGGATCTATTCACAACTTTTTTACATTAGCAGTGTGTGATCATTTCTTAAATCACAGTACAGGGTCCGGAAAATCCGGACGCAATACCCAGTAAGTATCGAATATCCCGGAAATTGCGGATACAATAGGATTGATTTTGATATGGAGCGCAATATCGGCTTTAAAGAGCGAAGGTACATTGAGGAGTTGAGAATCCTGACAAGATCCACCGCGTTTGATTGCGTGATCGATGACCGGTTCGACCGGGTGATCTACGTGATCCGGCAGGGCGACATGGGGCTTGCCATCGGCAAGAAAGGTGAGAATATCAAGAGGCTCCAGAACGTCCTTGGCAAACGGATCGAGATGGTGGAGTACGCGGAGGTGCCCGATGCGTTCATCGCGAACATATTCAAACCGGCAGAAGTGGTGGGCATCGAGCGGACGGCGGAGGACGGACCGGTGAATGTGCTCGTGAACAAGAAGAGTGATCTTGGCATCGCGATAGGAAAAGCCGGCTGCAATATCGAAAAAGCGCGTATCCTCTGCCGAAGGTTCCATGGGCTCGAGATCGGCGAAGTGCTCCTCACGCGGGAGGCAGCATGAACGAGACAATCGATCCGGCAATCGTAACAGAGCTCTGGGAGATCATCTGCGAACGGGCAGCGCATCCAACAGACAGCTCGTACACCAGCCGGTTGCTCCGTGATGAGAAAGGGATCGACAAGGTGCTCGAGAAGGTGGGCGAGGAATCCACAGAGTTTATCCTCGCCGTGAAAAATGGTGTACCGGAACGAACCACGGAAGAAGCGGCAGATCTCCTGTTTCACATCCTTGTTGCGCTCCGTGCGGCGGATGTCGACCTCGCCTGCGTCATCAGAGAACTCGAAAAGCGGCGCAAGTGACCACTCACACCATTTTTTCGGCTCCTTGTCAGACAATATGGGTAGAACCGGTTTGTGGCGAATAAGTTGAGGGGAAATAAGCATCCCACAAACTGCCTTGCAAAGGCGCGACTTGACGAGGCGCCGCGCCGAACCCCGGAGAGGAGAGTTGGCGACCTCATAATTCGAAGATAGAGATTCATCATCTGCAGCATCACGGTCTTTCAGGAAAGCGGTAGTCGATTAATTCTCTCATAAACCTGGATACTTAACGCGCTGCCGAATCACCATCTCAATTGGGTTTATGGGAACGAAACTTCCCGGCATAACGAAAGCATACGGCCCAAGCCTGTGAAAAAACGCCTATTTTTGCAGGAATGCGGACAGGTCGATCAAGTCAGGAAGATCTGAGAATGTATGCCCTGCTGTGGCGAGCACGCTCTCTTCCACAAAGATAGGCGCATCCCTGCGCAGGGCTACCGCTATCCCGTCACTCGGGCGGCAGTCGATACACTCTTCATGGTTGTTTCCGGAACAGACGAGCTCTGCAAAATAGACCCCGTTCTCAACGCTGTCGATCCGGAGGGAGTGCAGGGTGATTCCGAATTTTCCCATCAGGTCGGAAAAAAGGTCGTGGGTGAACGGACGGGGAAGCACTTCCCGGTTCTTTGCGCTGTTGATGGCAACCGCTTCCCACAGCCCGATAAAGATTGGCAACAGCCGATCATCCATGTCGCACAGTAACACTACCGGTACCGCTGCGGCATCGTTTTTTGCGACAAAAACCCCCTTTACCTCGCACCTGACCTGAGCCATTCCTGTGAGAGAGATTGCCGTCTTCCCTGATAAGAGTTGAGGTGAGACGAACCTAGGGCGATTTTGCGTCACAGCGGAAAATGATGGTACTGGACATCATTGTTTGCCATCTTCATTCTGTGATCGATTGTAGGTATATTCGTGGTCATCCGGCGGATTGTCCCCTATTACCGGCATAGCGGGTCAGACCGTAAACAGGAACCGTTCCCGGGGGATACAGAACAAGCCGGATCTTACCGCTGCGTCCAGCCAGCCATGCCCGTAACTGAAACAGGTGAGCGCATCCTCAAAAAACCCCGCTTTCTGGAAATACGTACCCTGCGAAGCGTAGCACCCCACGATCACGAGAACGCGGCAGGAGAAGTCGTGGGCACTCGTTGCGGGATCAGGAGCCGGGACGACAGATGCACGTGCGGTATCGAGCAGGTGTGCATAACGGGTGGTTTTCTCGGTAAGTTTTGGCGTGAATGTCGGTGGGAGTCGCTCGCACGGCCCCTGGAACGGGCAGTAGTCCATACCCGTCCGGGGCGTGGCAAGAAGCCCGTATGCACCGCCGAAATGCAGCCAGCCAAACCCGTACCAGTAACCCGCCAGTGCATTGACACAATCGCCCGCGGCACAGAACGTATCCCCGTCTTCGGAGTAGGCACGTGCCATGCCAAGAACGGTTCCTGCTGCGATAGCGAGGGGTGTTTTTTCCGGGCTGGCAATGACAGTGCACCCAATCTGGCTGGAGAGGAGAGTCCCGCAGGTAGCAAGGTTCATAATCCGGCAAACATCTCCAGGTATTCCCGTTCCATATCATGCAGTTCAGCGGGGACGAGGACGATATGGAGAGGCGGACCAAACTGTACGGCACAAATCTCATTCGCCGTCCCGGCCCTGACTAATGGTGCATCCGAACCTGCACGGGCGATGCCGACATAGAGAGGGATTACGATCTCTTTTCTTCGCGCCAGCGCTTGAAGGATCTCCACGGCTTCGTTCACTGTCATGTACCGGTCATCCTGGATATCAAGGTACACGAGCGTATGAAGGTTGCATTCCAGGTTCTGTGCGATCACATCGATCGGGGAAGCGGGGAACCAGTTCTTCTGCGGAAACGGCACCGAACACGCCTTACCGAAACGGTAATTCTGGAGCCCGGAAAGCCCGCAGACCGCACTTGCGATAGAGGCTGCGTGGATGATCTCCGTCTGTATTCCCTGTCTTCCGGCACGCATGCGGAGATCTGCGTGGGTTGTTGAGACCATAGGGTCGCCCGCACAGAGAAATACGACGTTCCCCCGTGCTGCACAATTGAGGATCTCTTCAGGATGCTGCTCCACATCCTCCCTGTAGAGCGGGTGTACCGGCCTGCCATAATATTTTTCGAGATCTGCACAGGTCGCCCCCATAAGGCGGGACGTATAGCACTCTATAAATATATCGTCTGCACTCCTTATCCGGGCGACCCCTTTGATTGAGACATCCTCTTTGTCGTAGAGCCCCAGCCCGACAAATGTCAGCACGGATAGTTCTCCACTGCAGGGGGTATCTGAGCGTGCATCACGAGGCTCTCCTTTCCCTAATAGGAGAACTGGGTGATGAAATCCACCAGTGATTCAAGGACAAACCGAACATCTTCATTTCGCTTTGCGGAGATGAAGAAGACGGGTGTGCTCTTCGTGAGGGCCAGAGTAGTCCGGATCTCCACTTCGCTCATTCCTCCTGAAAGATCGTTCTTGTTCGCAGCTATCACAAGCGGCATCCGTCGTTCCGATATGAGGTTGATGAGATGTTTTGCACGGACAAGACCATCAGGTTTTGTGACATCGATCACAATAACGGCACCCATTGCATTTTTGAGGAGCATCGGGATCAGAGGGTCAAACCGCGGTTGGCCAGGAGTCCCGTAGAGGGTGATATCAAAATCCTTCCAGTGCAACCAGCCAAAGTCCATGGCAACCGTGGTTGTGTCACCGGAGAGCCCGGTCCTGTCGATGGATCCCCCTTGATCGGATGCACTTGCAACAAAGGTAGATTTGCCGGAATCCGGGGGACCCGTGACCACAATTTTCGGGATGTAGGGGACGATGCGACCGTTGGAGATGATGAAGGGGACCGAGCGCTTCTGCATCGGTGCCCATGACGTGTGCACGAGAGTGAAGAAATTGAAATGCGGGAGCAGACCGAAGGATGCCTTGATCGATACGACAAGGTCAAATGACATCTTCTCAATGAACTGTTCAAGCAGATGATTTCCCTCAAAATTGAGGTGTTCGATGATGACAGTGGGGGGATTGCCGGAGTGGCAGGACTTGAGCAGGTTTAATCCCCGCTCAAGCCCGAAATCTTCGTACATCACATCAAAATATCCGAAGATCACTTCCGTCTGGTTCTCATTGCAGAGCTTGCTGATCCTCGCCCGCCATTCTTTTTCGGCTGCGTCCCGGGTCGGGGCACTCCGCTGTATCCGTTCCCGGTCTATCATATCAATAAACGCAATCTTCTTTCCATCGGTCTGCAGCATACTGCCACGCATGTTCGCGGCGTCGTGCAGGAACGCATCAACCGTCGTGTGCGGGAGGATAACAAGGCACGAAAGATCCTTTGCGAGTGCTTCATAGATTGTTGATATCATGAAGAGTTGTCCATTTACGCCGGGCTCCATGCTGTAGAGGACTTTGCTCCCCCTCGGTATGCCCCCGCCCAGCATATCATCGATCCCGGTCATTCCCGTTGAAATCATGGTACTATCATCACCTGCCCCTTATTGACCGTATATTTCTGCCAGTCAGCTTTCGTCCCCTTGATGCCCAATACACGGAAATAATTGTCAGTCCCATCCATTTTTACTTCAATCACGCCATTCATCAGTTGCTTGATGAGAGAAAGAGTCCTGTCATCGAACGACTCGTTGTTGAGGAGGTAGATGGCGAAACCCTCGATTTTCTTCTGTTTTGCAGTGAGTATGTGAAGAAACTGGTACAATACTTCGAGTTTGCGGTACATCAGCAGGGTAGAGATCGAGTTGACACAGAACCGGATAGGGGGTGGGAATAACCCGGTCTCCCCATCAGCGAACGTCCCCTCGAAGGTCGACTCGATCATGTTGGAGAACTTGATCCCGATGCCGGTAAGATCCGTGGGGCTTGAGACGAACATCAGCCGGGTAGTATCCGCAATTGACGGGGTTGAACTCTTGGTTATCGCATCAATCACTCCGATAAACCTCTTGTCGCAACCGGCGGATTTAAAGAAGTCCACCACTTCCGCTGCCCGCTCATTTGTGGACAGCACAATGGAATACTCTCCCTGAACGGGTTTGATCAGCGCATATGCAAGCTGCTCCGCAGAACTCATGGAGGGTGCGAGCATGAGGATATTTGTTCCTGCCTCAATTCCCCCGGAAACCCCATCAATCTGTGCGATTCCCGTCTTGTAAATGTACATTTATAGTCTGATCATTTCATCAGAATGTTAATAAGCACTCCTATCATCATCCCAAGAACGACGGTGTATAATGAAGCAAGGATAGTGATCTTTGCGCCCATCTGCCGGTAAAGAACGGCAATTGTCGATATGCAAGGGATAAAGAGCACGCTCACGAGGGCAAACGTGTAGAGCTGGACTGAGGTCATCACCGAACCGAGATCCGCGGTCCCTGCGAGCACCGCAAGGGTCTCAAAGGCGAGTTCTTTCCGGAAGATCCCGAACAGGAGTGCGGTGGATGCGTACTCTGGAAGCCCCAGCAGCGAGACGGTGATCGGGGCAAAAACCTGCTGGAATACATCAATTATCCCGAAATACTGGAACAAACCGAGCACGATGCTCGTCGCGATTAGGAGCGGCATTGCGATGAAGAGGAACTCCTTGATCCGGAGCCATGACTTCTGGAGGACAAAACGGGTACGGGGCATTTTTAAGGGGGACATCTCGACGATCATACCGAACTGGTCGCCCGGAGTCATCCGGGAGAGGACGACAGCGGTGATGATGATCAGGATAAAGACGATGAGGTAGATGGAGAATGCCCAGAAGATGCCAACAAATGCGGCGACGATTCCTGCAATGACGACCGTCCGTGCGGAGCAGGGAACCATGGTGATCAGGAATGCGGCGATGGTCTTTTCGCGCCGGGTTTTTAAGAGGCGGAGGCTCAACACCGCAGGCACCGTGCAGCCGAACCCGATCACCATCGGGATGAGCGCCTCTCCATGCAGCCCAATCCGGTGCATCGCACGGTCAGCGAGGAATGCCGCCCTGGTCATGTATCCTGTATCTTCAAGGATGGAAAGACCGACGTAGAACGTAAATACAAAGGGAAATGCGATCCCGAGACCCGCTTCCAGCGCAACAAGGACAGAAAAACCCAGTCTCTGGAGTAAGGGGGGTAAAGCAAGCGTCATGAACGGATTGATAATGTATGTGGTAAATGTCTGGACGATTATCGCTTCCATCCACGAACCGATAACGAAAACTGTAAGCAGGAGCGAGAAGAGGATGAGGCAGAGCAGGGGGATGCCCGGGAATGCACGGGTGAGGATGCGGTCGAGATCAAACTGCCGTTTCTCCGGACTTTTCTTCACCACCTCTGCGGCAACCGTCCTCGCAAAGTTGTGACGGTTTGTGGCGATGATCTGACTGACTGACATCCGGTGGCGCTGCTCGATCTCTCTCGCTATCGACGAAGCCGCATCCCGCAGCGCCAGTTCGTCACCCTCGTCCTGCAAAGCGAGCAGGTTTTTGTAACGCGGGGTGCCCATCGTTTTTTCAAGCGTCCGCGTTGCTGCCTCGACATGGTGATCGTACGGGATAAAGAGCGCCGGTTCACGGGCAGAAGAGAGAGCAAGCGGGAGGATGCGGTCGATATTTTTCCCCAGAGATGCTGCAGTGAAGAGCACGTCAATGCCAATGATCTCGGCAAGTCTTCCGGTATCGATAAGCAGCCCCTCTGCCTCTGCATCATCGATCCTGTTTACAAGTGCGATCATCGGCTGGGAATATTCTGCCACCTGCGCCAGCAGGTACAGGTTCCGTTCAAGCTTTGTCGCATCCAGAACTGCGATGATGATATCCGCGCCATTCTTTTCAAGGAACCGCCGGACCAGCACCTCCTCTTCAGAGTTGCCATCAAGTGAGTAGACCCCGGGGAGGTCGATCAGTTCGATCTTATCTTTCTTGTAGCAGACATTGCCGGACTCGAGCGTGACCGTCGAGCCCGGGTACTTGTTCACTTCAACGCCAAGACCAGTCAGCTGGTTGAAAATCAGGGATTTTCCAACTCCCGGATTTCCCAAAAGTGCGATCTTCATGCGCCACGCTCTACGAAAATTGCAGAAGCGATCTCCGGGCTGAGGGCTACATCACAGGCTTTCACCTGCACGACGAGCGACCGGTTGGACAGTTTCCGTTTGATCGATACCTGCTGCCCAGGAACCACCCCGAGATCAAGAAGACGTTTTGCACAGGATCGCCCGGAGATTTCGCGGACCACTACCCGGTCACCCTCTTCGCAATCCGCGAGCGTTAACGAAATCCCCTCCGGATCGTTTTTTATGCAGGAAGAATGGTACACGGCTGTTTTGGTATAGTCCCCCTGTTTCTCCCCCATCACTGGAGGTGCACGGAGGTAATTACCGAGCCTGTCGATCGTCTCATCTGAGACCGCATGTTCGATCCTGCACGCTTCGTTTGATGCAGATGATGAATCCATGCCGAGGATCTCGGTGAGAAAACACTGGAGTGTTTCGTGTTTTTTTATGACACGCTGCCCGGTCTCCCGCCCGGTTTCACTGAGCACAACCGCACCGGTTCCGGATACGACAAGGTCACCGGCAGCGGCAAGCTCGGCAAGGTGGGCCCTGACAGCCGGTTCCGGAATTCGTAGTGTAGTTGCAACGTCATGCGAGGAGGGGGGTGCGGGATGCCGGTTGGTATACAGGAGGATGGCTTCGAGGTAATCTTCCCGCAGGGAGGGCTGCATGTGTTCTCAGTCTAGCTGGGCGTGGGATCAGTTTATTGATTTGGGTAGGCGCAGAACAGCCGATGTTTCATTTGTTCGCGGTGAGTC
>Ga0315279_10009529_pt1 | contig 11562 bp, 10 predicted proteins | sample YL17G06_20_MG_FD_203694 | JGI IMG/M metagenome (GOLD analysis project Ga0315279, IMG submission 203694) | Sediment microbial communities from Yellowstone Lake, YNP, Wyoming, USA - YL17G06_20 | ecosystem: Environmental > Aquatic > Freshwater > Lake > Sediment | place: USA: Wyoming | collected...
GGCGACGTCCAATTGGTCGCGCAGGGGCTTGTAGAGGAGCTCGGCCTGGGCGACGTTGTGGGCGACGCGGGCGACCATCTCCTCGGGCGTCTCGCTGAGCTTGCCGGCGTCGTCCTTGGCCAGGTAGCGCCGCTCCAGCACCAGGCGGGCGTTCTGGGACAGGGCGACGGGCTTGCGCTGCCTGTCGATTTGGCTGCGGTCGGAAGTGATGGTCATGGCAAGCCCTCCCTCTTGTTGTCGTTCATGGGTCGATACCTTAGTGTGCCCGGCGGGCCCGTGCGCCGCCGCTGGCGGCGGGGCGTCTCTCCGCTTTCAATCGCGTGACTCGCCCCCGCCGTCGGCGGGCGGAGAGCCCCTCGAGCGCCTCGACGGGTAGCAGCGGTAGCTGGGCGGTGGCGGCCGCCGGCTTGATGCGGTTTCGCTCCAGGGCGGCCAGCTCCTCCTTCAGGTCGTCCACGTCGTGGAAGGCGCGATAGACGCTGGCGAAGCGGATGTAGGCCACCTCGTCCAGCTCACGCAGGCGGTCTATCACCAGCTCGCCGATGAGGCTGGTGGGCACCTCGGCCTTGCCCTGGGCGTACACCTGCGTCTCCACGTCGTCCACCAGGGCCTCGACGGCCCCCTGCGGTATCGAGCGCTTCTCGCAGGCCTTGCGCACACCGAGCAGGATCTTCTCGCGCGAGAACTCCTCGCGGCGGCCGTCCTTCTTCACCACCATCAGGCCGGCCAGCTCCACGCGCTCGGCGGTGGTGAAGCGCTGGCCGCAGGAGAGGCACTCGCGCCGGCGGCGGATGCCGCCCTCCATGGCCCGCGAGTCGGTGACCTTAGAGTCGTCGAAGCCGCAGTAGGGGCACTTCATATCTCTACCACTCTTGAGGAGACGAAGAGTAGGATACCACAATATGTTGGGGATGTCAAGGGACGAGGCCCAAGATTTTGTAGCCTTGTTCCCACCCAGCCGCCCTAGTCTTGGGGTCTGGGGGACACCCCCAGACCCCTGGCAAAGGGGCTTCGCCCCTCTGCACTCCCCCAATGCTGTTAGCGGGCCGTTGGGGATAAAAAGGGGGGCAGCGGACTCATCCTGCCCTGGTCAAGCCCGCTGCCCAGGAGGTGGTGGTAGAAGCCTATAGCGTCTTCAGCGTCTGACGCCCGGTGAGCCGTTGCCTTTTAGCGGTGGACTACCGGGCGCCGCAAAAAACTTGGTAGTTCCGTGTCGGCCAGACTCTGCTGCAGAGATTCGACCCTGAGCTGGCGCAGCCTCTCGTCTCGCGCCGGCTCCTCGTGGAGCTCCGGCATGGCGAAGCCCACAGCGATGACGGTGATCTGAACCTCATCGCCCATGTTGGGGTCGGTGGCGGTGCCGAAGATGATCTCGGCGTCGGGGTCCACTACCTCAGCGATGATCTGGGCCGCCATGTTGAGCTCGTGCAGGGAGAGTTTGGTGGAGGCGGTGACGTTGAACAGCACGCCACGAGCTCCGTGGATGGTGACGTCCAGCAAGGGGCTGCTGATCGCTGCCTTGGCAGCATCCGCTGCTCGGTTTTCGCCGCTGGCGCGACCGATGGCCATGAGGGCGGGGCCGGCCTCGCTCATGATCCGGCGCACGTCGGCGAAGTCCAGGTTGATGTCGCCGGGTGTGGTGATGAGTTCAGAGATGCCCTGAATGCCCTGACGAAGGACGTCGTCGGCCACCCGGAAGGCCTCGCTGAGGCTGGTCTTCTGGTCGCAGATGGAGAGCAGACGGTCGTTGGGGATGACGATGAGGGTGTCGACACGGTCCCGCATCATGGAGATGCCATTCTCAGCCTGAAGGCGGCGGCGCGAGCCCTCGAAAGAGAAGGGCTTGGTGACCACGGCTACGGTCAGGGCACCCGCCTCCTTGGCTGTTTCGGCCACGATGGGAGCGGCACCGGTGCCGGTGCCACCGCCCATGCCAGCGGTAATGAAGACCATCTCGGAGCCGCGTATTGTCTCCAGGATCTCATCCCGGTTCTCTTCGGCGGCTCGCTGGCCCCTATCGGCGTCGCCGCCTACGCCCAGGCCCTTGGTCAGCCGCTCGCCGATGCGCAGCCGCGACTCCGCCTCGCAGCGCATCAGGGCCTGGGTATCGGTGTTGATGCCCACGAACTGGACGCCCTTCACGCCGGCCTCGATCATTCGATTCACGGCGTTACAACCGGCGCCACCTACCCCTACCACCTTGATGGGTGGCAGGCCGTCAGTGTCTGTCCTGTTCGTCACCTTTGCCACCTTTGCCTCCTTTCCCCTTTTGTGCTGCCCTTATACGTCTGTTTCGGCCGCTATTGAGGCAAGAGGAACCTGAACCAGCGACCAATGCTGCGCAGCCACCCCCAAGGAGAGACGTGCGCCTTCTCGACTAGCCTACGCCCGTGCTTGTCCGGCTGCTTCTCGTGCAGGGCCCAGTGGAGGAGCCCGACGCCGGTGGCATAGGCTGGGTTGCCAAGAATATCCGATAGGCCGTAGAGGCCGCGCGGCACGCCGATGCGAGCGGGCATGCGCAGCACCTGCTCGGCCAGAACGTCCATGCCCGGCAGGTTGGCCGAGCCGCCGCTGAGGACGAGGCCGGCGGCCAGAAGTTCATCGTAGCCGGCCCGCCGGACGTCCATATAGATCATCTCCATCACCTCCTCCACGCGCGCCTGGAGGATCTCGGCCAGGCGACGGCGGGAGACGGTCTTTCGCCTATCGGCACCGAAGGTGTCGATCTCTACCATCTCCTCGGAATCGATGGTGCTGGGGATGGCGTGACCGTAGAGGGTCTTGGCCTCCTCTGCAGCGTCGAAGGGTGCCCTGAGGCCAGCCACCAGATCGTGGGTGAGATGATAACCGCCCACGGGCAGGATGGTGGTATGGAAGGCGCTGCCTTCGACGAACACGCAGACGCCGGTGGTGCCGCCGCCGATATCGGCCAGCACCACGCCCTGCCGCTTCTCCTCTTCTTCCAGCACGGCTTCGGCGCTGGCTAGGGCGCTCAGCACCAGGTTCTCCACCTGAACGCCTGCTTCCTCCACGCACTTGGTGAGGTTCTGGATGGCAGCCACGCTACCAGTGACGATGAGTGTCTCCACGTCCAGGCGCTGGCCGTGCATGCCCACGGGGTCGCTGACCCGCTCCTGGCCGTCCACGACGAAGCAGCGGGGGATGACGTGCAGCACCTGACGGTCGCTGGGGATGCTGATGGCCTCTGCCGCATCCAGGGCGCGGGACACGTCCTCCGGCCCGATGGGTCGGTTGCGGCCGGGGATGGCTACGACGGCGCGGTTAGTCATGCAGTTGATGTGGCTGCCGCTGATGCTCACCTGGGCGGAGACGATGCGGGTGCCGCTGGACCTCTCGGCCTTCTCCACCGAGTTGAGGATGGACTCAGTGGCCTGCTGGATGTTGTCCACCATCCCTCGGTTTATGCCGGCGGTGGGAGCGATGCCCACGCCCGTGATGCGCATCTCACCCTCGGGCGTCAGCTCGCCCACCAGGGTGCACACCTTGGTGCTGCCTACATCGATGGCTGCGAAGTTGCCGTTGCGATACATTTGTCTCTCCCCTTTCAGCGCAGGGAGGGTCTATCGCCGAACCTCAGGTCGAGTACATGTCCCTGCATCTCCTGGCGACCGAGCCTCTGCTCCAGGGCCTGCCAGACGGCCAGCTTGTATTGCAGGCCGAGGCTATCGCCCATGATCACGCGGTAGCCGGCGTCGGTTATCAGGGACAGACCCTCGCGGTCATTGTATTCCAGGCGCACCAGCCCCATATCGAGGATGGTGGGCAAAGAATCCAAGAGTTGTTTGGCCAGGTGCACGGCATCGGCGTCGATGACGTCTCCCGTTTGGAAGCTGGCCGAGCTGTCCTCCTGGTAAATGACGGGCGCGTCCGGCGCAGGCATGGCTCCTTCTAGGACGACGCCGTCGGCGTCCACGACGTACTCGCTGTCCTGCGTGTACCAGTACATCCAGGGTTGCCTCTCCTCGATGACCAGGCGAACGGTGTGGGGCCAGATCCGCTCGGCCTTCACCGACTTGACCATGGTCAGGGCGGCCAGCCGCCCCTGGGCCTCGTCCAAAGGGGTGGTGAACATGCTGGCGCCTTCGAGGTCGGCCAGCTCCGCCAGGTAGGGGGCATTCAGGGTCTGGGCTCCCGTCACCTGCACTTCCTGCACCCGAAATACGGAGGTGAAGTACAGGGCCAGGCCGCCACCGATGAGGCCTGCCACCAGCAGGAGCAGCAGCAGCCGTCGCCACAGCCGCGGGCCGCCCGGCTCCTCGTCCTCCCTCAGGAGGACGTGGCCCCGCAGGGGGCGTCCTGATCTGGCCTGCCAATCGCCTCTATGCACGCGCTTGCTTCTCCTGATGGCGCTCCAGGCCAAGCTCGATGAGGCGGGTTATCAGGTCGCTGTAGGATAGGTTGGCGGCCTCCCAGAGCTTGGGGTACATGCTCATGGGCGTGAAGCCGGGTATGGTGTTGATCTCGTTGACGTAGGGCCGGCCGTCCTGAGCGAGGAAGAAGTCCACCCGCCCCATGCCGGCGCAATCGGTGCTCTTGAACACAGCGATGGCCATGGCCCGCAGCCGCTCGCTCACCTCTGGCGGCAGATCGGCGGGGATAATCAGGCGGGTGCGGGGGTCTTCGTATTTCGCCACGTAGTCGTAGAAGTCGCGGCTGAAGGCTAGCTCCCCCAGGGGTGAGGCCTGGGGATCATCGTTGCCCAGGACGCTGCACTCGACTTGGCGGCCCTCGATGGCCTGCTCCACCAGGGCCTTGCGGTCATGGCGGAAGGCCTCGGCCAGGCCGTCGGCCAGGTCTTCTCGCGAGCAGGTCCTGGTGGTGCCGATGCTGCTGCCGCTGTTGGCGGGCTTGATATAGCAGGGATAGCCCAGCTCGCTCTCTATCTGGCGAACCACGGCGGTCATTTCGTTCTTCCACTGAGGCGGGGTGACGACGAGCGAGTGGGGCACGGGGAGGCCTGCCTGGCGGAAGACCATCTGCTGGATGACCTTGTCCATGCCCACGGCGCTGGCGGCCACGCCGGCCCCCACGTAGGGAATGCCCAGTATCTCCAGGAGGCCCTGGAGGGAGCCGTCCTCGCCGTAGGTGCCGTGCACCAGCGGGAACAGAACGTCTACCTCTCGCAGGGCGGCCAGAGCCTGGCCGCTGAAGCCACGTCCGCTGGGCTGCTCGAGGGCGCCCATGCGCTCGCCGCTGATGGCGGCCAGGGCCGCCTGTGTCTCCTGGGGGGTGAGCCAGGTGCCGTCCTTGGTGATGCCCATTGGCACCGCCTCGAAGCGATCCTGGTCGATGGCAGCCATCACCCCCTGGGCGGAGATGAGCGAGACCTCGTGCTCGGCGGAACGGCCGCCGAAGAGGATGCCCACTCGCAGGCGCTTTCCCCTAGCCATCGAATCCCTCTCCCACCAGCATCACCTCTGGCTCCAGGCGAAGGCCAAAGCGTTCTTCCACCCTCCCTTGGGCCAGGACCATCAGCACCTTGACATCGCTGGCGCGGGCGTGGCCGCAGTTGACGATGAAGTTGGTGTGCTTGGGCGAGATCTGGGCATCGCCGATGCGGTGGCCGCGCAGGTCCACCTGATCGATGAGCCGCCAGGCGGGATGCTCGGGGGTGTTCTTGAAGACGGAGCCGGCGTTGCGCTCGCGCGGCTGGGCCGCCTGGCGACGGGCATCCAGCTCGGCCACTCGTGCGGCCAAGACCTGGGGGTCATCCTCGTGCAGGATCAGGTCGGCGGAAAGGACGACCTTTCCCTGGAGCACGCCGCGAGTGAAGGCACTGCCTCGATAGCCGAGGGAGAGTTCGCTCGCCGCCAGCTCTGCCACTTCGGCACTGCTGTTGGCGACGCGCACACTGCGCAGGCAGTCAGCCAGGCAGCCGCCATAGGCACCGGCGTTGTAGATCACCGCTCCGCCCAGGCTGCCGGGGATGCCGCAGGCCCACTCTAGGCCGGCCAGACCGGCTGGGGAGAGCCGCCGCGCCAGACCGGCGAGGCTGGCTCCCGATTCGGCTCGCACCAGCAGGCTGCCGTTGCCCTGGCGGATGGGCTGGTCGATGTGGTCGCTGCGATTCTCGATGACCAGACCGCGGACGCCGCTATCGCCCACTAGGATGTTGCTGCCGGAGCCGAGGATGAAGAAGGGCACGGCGTGGCGGTGAGCGATATCTGCCAGCGCCTGGAGCTGCTCTTCCGAGCGAGCGACGGCGTAGGCGTCAGCCGGCCCGCCAATGCCAAAGGTGGTATGACGAGACATGGGCTCGCCCAGGCGGACCGTTGCTGCTTGGCGCAGCTCTGCTAGGAACTGGCTGTCCATGGCGCCTGTCTCAGTGCCTCCAGAACCTTCGCTCCCACCTGATCGATGTCACCAGCGCCGATGGTGAAGAAGACATCGCCCGGCCGCAGCGCATCCAGCACCTTCGATGACGCCTCCTCCAGCCCTCCGACGTAGCTGGCGGGCGGGCTGTCGATGGCCTGGGCGAGCTCCTGGGCGCTCATGCCCGCCGAGGGCTCCTCGCGGGCGGCGTAGGTTTCGGCGATGAGAAGCTGGTCCACCCCCTGGAAGCAGGTGCGGAAGCCGTCCAGGAGATACTGGGTGCGGCTGTAGGTATGTGGCTGAAATAGGCAGACCAGACGGCGACCGGGGAAACGCTGGCGGGCGGCGGCGATGGTGGCGCTGATCTCAGTGGGGTGATGAGCATAGTCGTCCATGATAGTGATCCCCGCCGCCTCGCCCACGAGCTGAAAGCGTCGCTCAACGCCTCGGAAGCGAGCGAGAGCCCCCTGCACGGCCGGCCGAGGCAGGCCGAGAACAGTTGCCGTGGCGATGGCAGCCAGGGCGTTGTTCACTTGATGGACCCCTGTCAATTGGGTCTCGAAGGCTGTCGCGGGCTCTGCACCGTATTTTAGCAGAAAAGTATACCCGCATATACCCTTTGGCGAAATATTTTCCGCGAAAAATACTTCCTTTTTCTTTAGGCCGTAGCGGATGATCCTGGCCTGGATGGGCGGGTCGTCCTCCGGATGGGCCAGGATGTGGCGAACGGTGGGGTCGTCGGCGCAGGCGATGAGGAAGCCATCGGCTGCCACCTGCGACATGAACTGACGGAAGGCAGCGGTCAGGCGCTGGAAGCTGCCGTAGAAGTCCAGATGGTCGGGCTCGATGTTGGTGACCACGGCCACCTGGGGCCGATAGTGAAGGAAGGCGCCAGCGAACTCGTCCGCTTCCACCACGATGTGCTCGCCTCGGCCGGCGCGAGCGTTGGTGCCCAAATCGATTATCTCGCCGCCCACCAGGAAGGTGGGGTCGCAGCCCGCCTCTTGCAGCATGAAGGCGATGAGGGCGCTGGTGGTGGTCTTGCCGTGGCTGCCCGCCACGGCGATGGCCCGGCGTCCCTCCAGCAGCCGGGCGATCATCTCCGTGCGTTGGAGAAGGGGCAGGCCACGGCGCTTGGCCTCCGTCAGCTCAGGGTTGTCGGGGCGGGCGGCTGCGGTGTAGACCACCAGCTCGGCGTCGCCCAGGTGGCTGGCGGCGTGGCCCTGGTAGATGGTGGCCCCCTCGGCCTGCAGGCGCTCGGTAAGAGGCGACAGCCTCTGGTCGGAGCCGGAGATCTGGTGGCCCCAGGCGAGGAGGACGTGGGCGATGGCCGACATGTGGACGCCGCCGATGCCTACCAGGTGGACGCGGCGGGGGATGTCCTTCGCCGTCACTTGGCCACCTCCAAGAGCAGGCGAGCGATGTTCTTGGCGGCGTCCGGGCGGGCCAGACGACGAGCGGCCTCGGCCATGCTGGCTCGTCGCGGCTCGTCGGCCAGGAGCTCGCCCATCAGGGGCAGGAGACCGTTCAGCTTGTTGTCTTCCACCACCAGGGCTGCCCCGGCATCGGCCAGGAAGCGAGCGTTGAAGCGCTGGTGACCGCCGGCGTAGGGGTAGGGCACCAGGATGGCGGGCAGGCCAATGGCTGGCAGTTCGCCCATTACCGAGGCGCCAGCGCGCATCACCGCCAGATCGGCGGCGGCCATAGCCCAGGGCAGCTCCTCGTGCATGTAGCCGTGCAGGTGGTAGCGGGGGCGCAGGCGGTCGGGCAGGTTGAGGCGCAGGCCGTCCAGCCGCGGTTGGTCGCTGGGGCCGCTCAGGTGGATTAGGTGACATAATTCCAAAAGCTGAGGAAGATGCTCGCTGACCATGCGATTGAGGGTGCGGGCACCATGAGTGGCGCCGGCGATGAAGAGGACACGCTCCTGGTCGTCGATGGCGAGACGGCGGCGGGCTTCTGTTTTGCCTACTTGCCAGAATGTGGGGCGGATGGGGTAGCCGGTGACCACCGTCTTGGCGCGGGGAAAGTAGGCCAGGGAGCGGTCGGTGGTGACGGCCACGCGTTGGGATAGGCGGGCCATGAAGCGAACTGCCCAGCCGGGGCGGACATCGGGCAGGTAGACCACCAGGGGAAGGCGATGGGAAGTGCGAGCGGCTACGGCCATGGGGATGCTGGCGTAGCCACCGGTGGTGAGGACGGCCTGCGGCTGGAACTGGGCGATGGCCGCGCGGGCCTGGGTGACGCCCCTAGCCAGCTTGACCACGCTCGCCGCCAGGCCCCAGGGCGAGCGGCCGCGAATGGCTCCAGCAGCCACGGTGCGGAAGGGCAGGCCTGCCCTGGTCACCAGCTCTCTCTCGACGCCGCTGGCCGTGCCGACGTAGAGAGCGTCTAAGGCCTCGCCGTCGCCCAGTTCTTGGGCGAGGGCTGACGCTACGGCCAGGGCAGGATAGACGTGGCCTCCGGTACCGCCGCCGCTGAAGACAACCTTCATCTCCTCTTCCTGCTGAACCCGACCCGGCCTCTGGCGGGTTCTCGCTCCAGGTAGCCCCTATCGCGGCCGTAGCGGGACACGCTCAGCAGGACGCCAACGGCGGCCAGGACGGCCATCAGGGACGACCCGCCGTAGCTGATGAAAGGTAGGGGTATCCCTGTGAGAGGTATGGAGCGGGTGATGCCGCCAATGTTTATCAGCGTCTGATAGGCGATCCAGCCTACGATACCTACCGCCAGGTAGGCGCCGAATGGATCGGGTGCATTGAGGGCTGTCCGTAAGCCTCGATAGACGAAGAAGGCGAACAGGGCGATGACGGCCACGGCACCGATGAAGCCCAGCTCTTCTCCGATGATGGCAAAGACGCCGTCGGTGTGGGAGCCGGGCACGTAAAAGAACTTCTGACGACTGGCCCCCCAACCCAGGCCGGCCGGCCCGCCGCTGCCCAGGGCGATGAGCAACTGGCGTATGTGGAAGCCGGCACCCGCTGGGTCTTTCCCAGGGTCGAGGAAGGAGAAAATGCGATCCATTCGGTAGTGGGCCACGAAAATGACGGCCCAGCTAATGAGACCACCTCCCAGGATGAGCAGAAACAGGTGCCTGTAAGGTGCCCCCGCCACGAAGAAGAGGGTGCAGGTGGTGAGGACGATGATGATGGTTGTTCCCATGTCGGGCTCGACAATCACCAGGCTGGCCACCAGGCCGACCATAAGGACGAAGGGCAGGAAGCCCGCCCAGAAGTGCTTGATATCGTCGCCGTGGCTGCGGCTGGCCAGCCAGGCCGAGATGTAGACGATGATCGCCAGCTTGGCGAACTCCGATGGCTGAATTGGCGGCAACGGCCCTAGAGCAAGCCAGCGGCTGGCGCCGTTGCGCTCGATCCCGACGCCTGGCATCAGGACGGCCAGGAGACCCGCCAGAGCGATGGCCATCAGGGCTATGCTCAGGGGCTGCAGAAGGTGGTAGTCGAGCCGCATGAACAGCCACAGCAGCACCAGGCCCACCAGGGCGAAGGCCGCCTGGCGGGCGATGAAGTAGTTGGTGTCGCCGTACTCCAGGTGGCCGACGGCGAAGCTGGCGCTGTACACCGCCAGCAGGCCCACCACCAGCAGAGTGGCGGTGGCCAGAATAAGGACGTAGTCGGGTGGGCCTGCTCGCAGGCGACCCGTCTCTACCGTGGCGATGGCTCCACCTCCTGAGCTAGGTGCAGGACCAGCCGGCGGAAATCGGCTCCTCGCCCTTCGAAGTTGTCATAGGCGTCGTAGCTCGTGCAGGCAGGCGACAGGAGGACCACATCCCCTGTCTGGGCCAGGCCGTGAGCGGTCTCCACCGCCTCGGCCACGCTCTTTACCCGCATCAGTCTGGGCCGGTCGTCGTCCGACCGCCGCTCAGCCGCTCGCTGTACTGCCTCTTGCAGGATAGGCCCTGACTCGCCGAAGAAGATGACCGCGCGACAGCGCTGGCAGACCTCCTCGACCAGCTCCTCCAGGGGTAGGTGCTTCTCGCGCCCGCCCAGAAGGAGGATCAGCGGCTGGCTGAACGAGCGCAGCGCGGCTAGGGTGCGTTCGGGGGTGGTGGCGATACTGTCGTTGTAGTAGGCGACGCCGCCGAGCTGGAGGACGAGTTCCAGACGATGGGGCAGGCCCTGGAATTCGGCCGCTGCTCGGGCGATGGCTTGTTGGCTCAGGCCACAGACGCTGGCCACCGCGGCCGCCGCCACCGCGTTGGCCCAGTTGTGGCGGCCCCGCAGTCGCAGGCTCTCGATGGGGAACAGTTTTTCTTCGCGGCCGCGCCGTCTAGCAACAACCCAGCCATCGCGGAGGAAGGCGCCGTCGCCGGGGACGTCCGAGGCCAGGCTGAAGTAGAGCACCTGGCCGGGGGCCCGCTTGGCCAGGGCGCGCGTCTCGCTGTCGTCGTAGGCTAGGATGGCGTAGTCGTCGCTCTTCTGGTAGCGCAGGATGTCGGCCTTCAGGCGGCGGTATTCGTCCCAGGAGAAACGGTCGAGGTGGTTGGGTGTGATGTTCAGCAGGCAGGCCACGTTGGGGCTGCGCTGAGGCAGGAGCTGAAGCTGGGTGTGGCTTATCTCCAGGATCACCCAGGTGTCCGGCGTCAGGGTGGCTAGATGCGATAGCAGGCCGACGCCGATATTGCCCCCCACGAAGTGAGGCCGGCCATCGCAGCGGAACATCTCCCCCACCAGGGCCGTCGTGGTGGTCTTGCCGCTGCTGCCAGTGATGCCGGCTAGCGGCCCCGGGCAGAGCTCCAGGAAGAGCCTGAACATCGAGCTGATGGGTATGCCTCGTTGGCGCGCCTCTGCCAGTCCGGGTAGATCGAGCGGTACGCCTTGAGAGAGGAAGATGGCGTCGGCGGTCAGCAGGTCCTGGCGGTCGTTGGCGCCCAGCGAGAGGCGCACCGGAATATCGGCGATCTGCTCCAGGCGAGCCCGAAGCCTCTCGGCGGGCTTGGCGTCGCTGACGGTGATGCGGGCGCCCTGGGCATGGAGGAAGCGCACTAGGTCCACCCCTTCGATCCCCAGGCCGACCACCGTCACCTGCTTGCCCTTGAAGTCGTGCTGGCCTGCCATAGTCCCGTCTACACCTTAGCCGCCAGGGTCACCCCCAGGAGGGAGCCCATGATTCCCAGAAGCCAGAATCGCATCACCACTTGGGGCTCCGACCAGCCCAGCAGCTCGAAGTGATGATGCAGGGGGCTCATCCTGAAAATGCGTTTGCCCCCGG
>Ga0315279_10009530_pt1 | contig 11561 bp, 6 predicted proteins | sample YL17G06_20_MG_FD_203694 | JGI IMG/M metagenome (GOLD analysis project Ga0315279, IMG submission 203694) | Sediment microbial communities from Yellowstone Lake, YNP, Wyoming, USA - YL17G06_20 | ecosystem: Environmental > Aquatic > Freshwater > Lake > Sediment | place: USA: Wyoming | collected...
GATTGAGTTGGGTCGACTTGCAGTGCTGAGTGGTCTATGGGCTCTCTACGAGATTGAGAACGGTAAGTTCAAGCTCAGTTCCCCTAGCGACAGACTGGTTGATAAAACCAAACGGAAGCCTGTTAAAGAATACTTTTCGCCGCAGGGCCGCTTCCGCAATCTGAAAGAAGAGGATATTCAGAGAATCGAGAAATGGATTGACGAAGACTGGGAACAATATCGCAAATTAGCGTCAGACGATGCCCCTGAACTAGCACTTCACGGAAAGGCATGAAAACCGGCAGGCTCGTAATCGCCTCCTTTTGCGCGTAGCCAGCGGTTTTCCTGCATGGTGTTTCGCAGAGATGATACAGATAGTTATATAATACTATTCGGTTACATCTAGACAGTTACCTATTCTTTAAGTAAGGCGATGCCTACATTACTATGGAAGTGGAAGAATGGAGAAAGTTACACGAAGAAACGAAATAAGAATCTGGGCTGACCAATATCCAGAAGTTAAACGCTGGCTCGCGAAACTGCAAGAGAAAGACCAAAGCGCACAAAGTCTTCGCACCTTCTGCCAATGGACACAGAAAAGCCCACCGGAACTGCTGGCATTAAAGGTTAAAGACCCTACCGCGAACGAAGTGGAAAAGCTCTTGGACGACTTTCTAGCAGCAAAGATTCTGGGCATCACGAACGCCATCCAATTCCATATAGCCACGGCAGTCAAGAGTTTCTTTAAGCATAATTACGCCGACTTGGCAAGAGCCTCAGGAGTCGTAACCCTGGAACAAGTTAAGCCCTACCACAAGCTGACCAAAGAAGGCCTAAGGCGACTTTGGACCTACGCGCAGAACCAACGGGACAGAGCTTTAGTAACCTTCGTCAACAGCACAGCAATAGCCAAAGAAACACTGTCGAACCTTAAGTGGTCACATCTGGACGAGAATTGGGAAAAAATCGACTTGCCGTGCATAAACATTGGAAGCGAGTTGCTCAAAGGACACGGGCAGGGAAAATACAAAGGCGTGAGGCAGATAACTTTCCTAACTCCGGAAGCAAAGAGGGACTTGCTCAACTATAAGGAATGGATAGAGCAGAAACTTGGCAGAAAATTAACGGCGGAAGACAATATTTGGCTCGAAACTTACGCGCCCTATAAACCGTTAAAGTACCAAGGATTCGGAGCCCTCATGTTAGAGCTTAGCAAGAACGCAGGCGTTCCCTTCGGCTGGCACGATGGTAGGCGTTGGGTAAACACGGCACTAGAAGGGGTTAAGATAAACCCGAACTGGGCAAAAAAGATTAGAGGCCGAAAAGTCAGAGGCGAAGACTCGCCCTATAGTCAACCGCTAATCGAACAACTTCGTGAAACATTCCGCGAAGCTGTGACGCAGCTAGAGTTCACGAGCGACAGACCTTTGGTTCCGAAAGAAGTCCAAGAAAGGATGGCAGTATTGGAAACCGAACAGCGAGAACTTAGACAGAAATATCGCTTCCGAAGAGCCAAAGAGCCAGAGAAATGCGAAGATGGTAAGAATTGTGAAGAGGAGTTTAAACAGATCGGCGAAACTCTGCTGCTGGAACACGTTAAAGCCGGATGGAAGATAACCCACAACTTGGCGAACGGGCAGGTCATCATCCAGCGGTAGCTTGGAGCAATATTTTTTTTTGCAGCATCGTCTAGCGAGAGCGAGAATTCTGGTTGAAGAGGGAGATTTTTCCATAATGGCCTTCCCGCGCGTATGTTGGTGAGTCGGTACTTCCGAGGCTTCCTGTCTAGGCTGGGGAGGGTGGAAAGGCAAGTTCTGTATGCTGCGCTCTTATAGAAACAAGTGACAGTAATCTTTGGCTAATTATGGAGAAAGAGAAGTGTGCCATTCTCGGCGCCTATATAATGGCGCCTTATATTTTTTTCTTTCGCGCGCGTACTAATAATATCGCGCGAAGAGATTCTTTTTTTTACGATGGGATAAAAGATTGTGATTATGGAAAGTAAGTTAGCAAAGAGAGACACGAGCGCTACCAGTAATTCAAGACTCATGTTATTTAACTATTAGTCCAATTCACATATTTAAAATGATTGATGATAGCGCGCGCTACGTTAAGTTGATAAGCAGAGCAGTAGAAAGCTTCTTGCGAGGATCGCGTCAATGTTGAAGTTGATAAATGTAAGGAACTTCAAGTCGATTCACGGTGCGACCGTCAAGTTTAGACCAATCACATTACTCATCGGGCCGAACAATAGTGGGAAATCTTCACTCATATCCCTTCTTTTGACACTGAAACAGACATTGGCGAGCAGAAATATCGAATCACCATTTGTCCTTGAGGGGGAATACGTTCAGCTTGGCACCTATCAAGATGTTGTTTTCAGACATAACCTGAAGAGGAAGATTCAGGTTGAAATGATATTCAGAAAAGGAATAGACAGACGACTTTTCTTGCTCAGCCCAGGAGCATTCACGATAGACTTTTCTGTGAATCTAAATCCGGTTACAAAGACCATTCAACTTTGCGACTTAGAGATCCTTGATAACAAATCTGAAGCAATTATAGTAGTTGAAAATCGGCGGATTATTTCATTGTTTGGAAAGAAGGTAGATTTTCCTACAAAGTTCAGAGGCCCAAGAGCACCCGGAGCCCCGTACGTGAGGCAACGGCACTTCACTTTGAATGTTTCTCTTCCCGAAAGTCGCCACATTGTCACTAGAGAATTCTACCTGAACAGGGTCTGGAGCTACCTTGAACAGTACTTCGACCAAAACTTTGTCTACTTGGGTCCCCTCAGAGAATACCCCCGGCGATATTACATATCTTCAGGTGAAAGGCCCTCAGATGTAGGGCTTCGGGGCGAGAGGACAGTCGACTTCCTATATCTTGACAGACTGAAGATCACTGGCCAAATAAATCAGTGGCTTAAGAGATTCGGGATAGCCGAAGAGATTATCGTGGCACCTGTGGTTGAGGGCGTATGGAAAGTGGAATTGGTCAATGTCGTGACCAAGATGAAGGATAATTTGAAGGATGTTGGCTTCGGCGTTTCCCAAATACTCCCAATAGTGACCGAGGGAATTATGGCGCGACCTGGTACTACAATTATCATAGAGCAACCAGAGATTCATCTTCATCCACGAGCTCAAGCTCGGCTCGCAGACTTGTTCATTGATCTAGCCAATCAAGACAAGTCGTTCATAATAGAAACACACAGTGAGCATATGCTTCTCAGATTTGCCAGAAGAATAGCGGAAGGGTCTTTGAAGAAAAAGGACATTGCAGTTTATGAGTTCAAGCTAACGGAGGACGGGACCAAGATCACTGAGATACCCTTTGACGATCAGGGTAATCTGAAGAAGTGGCCCGGGGGCTTCTTTGAGACTGAGCTTGAGGAAACGATGAAGCATGTAAAAGCACAAGGTGAGTTATCGAAAGAGAGATGACATAGCGTGGTCACGTTGGTGGTCGACACGAATATTCTGGTTCGTGCTTTCCCCACCAGAAAAGGTGTGCCAATAGATTCGAAGGCAAGTGAGATGATTTGGCGAATTTTCAATGATCAATATTGTATTGCCGTTGACGACGAGAATAGAATTATGGACAATGAATACAAGAAGTATATGATGAACAACCAACATTTGACTTCTTGGATGACTTCCATGCGTCTAAGCAACAAGATTACTCACAGATGCGGAACCGGCGAACAGATAGGTGATTTGAAGGAAATGGACAACTGTTTTGCATGCGTCGCACTTAGAACTCCCGATAGAATTCTGATAACTGAAAACTGGAAGCATTTCAATGAAGATATTAAGAGGCGACTTGCGCGAAGAAATGTCCGTGTCCTTTACCTCGATGAGGCATACGAAATGGTCTGCAATGCTCGAAGGCAATCCCGAATCCGAAAGATTCGTATGTGGATGCCTGGTCAGGAGATCCGGGGGTCAAGGAAGCCTCAATAGGGCGCGAAGAATGTACTATTATCAGGGAGGCTGCTTTTTGATGTTTGAGCAGAAAAAGAGTCGCAATACCTATATTCAGTTCCGCTTCTCCAGCCATTCCTAGTCTCTACAGTGAACGTGTTAGAATCCTTTTGCACAAATCACTAGATACTGAACCTACACCGTAATTCTCGGAATAGTTCATCGTTTTTCCATCAAAAGAAGCTCATTCCTTCGAAAATTGCTCAAAAATGCCGTGAGAGACGTTGTCTCTTGGGAATTACTGAAAAAAATGGTTTGTTACAGGTTTGTTACGGTATTTTGCTACAAAAACATGGACTTTTCCGATGTTTCTCATTTAGCGCGCGGTATCTTTTACGAAAAGTATCGTGATTCTTGTATCGGTTGGACATGAGTATCTGTGTCGGCCTAAATTAACTGTCTAGCGAGCTGGAAACGAGAAAAAGTTTATGATTTTCAGGCTATTGGTGGGAGACTGTTAATTGGGGGTTATTAGTGGGGGGTTGTTAGGCTGTTAGGGACATTATGAGTCGGCGGCATGGGTTACCCTTAAGTATCATCATCGCCTATAACTAGCACTATGGTATCGAGCGCAGCGAAGCGGAGCGTGTTAGACTCAGTTCAGCACCTCTGTGTCGGTTTCAGCACGTGTGGAATTCATACCACCCTGATCGAAGGGAGACACCACGACAAAACTTTTCGAGAACACGGAATGAAATAGAATTATCGTAGTGTCCCCCTCCTAGATCATTCTCCGAAGCCTATCTTAAGAACATCTCGGTAAGTATGTTCCTCTTACACGATATTCCACAGAAACAGGAGCTACGACGGTTGTACGAACAGCCTGTACAGTCTAACTAAGTTGCTTTAGTGGATTGAGTTGAATTCCACTGTATTTCACCATTGAAACAAACAGAACCCACGAAGGTTGTACAGGAAGCCGATACAATAGAACCGAGCTACCTTAGTGGATTGAGTTGAATTCCACTGTATTTCAACCTTTGTACGATTGTACGAAGGAGTAAGTGGAAAAATTTAAAGTATGTTGAAAAGCAGCTTTTTCCTGCGCCTGTTTCTAGTAGTTGAACTACAAAGTTCATGCGTCTTTCAACACTCCCAGCCAATGCACAGAGAAGCTGAGTAGGCCTCCTCCCGTACAATCGTACAAACCGTCAAAAACAAAGGAAAACAACTCAATCAAGAAAAGAGTTTACGGACAGTTGTACACCGCTCCTGTACAACCGTTTAAAGCTTCTCCTCACCTTACGTGAGCAGGAGATGGAACGATTGCACAACAACCAAATGCAATCGGAACGAGTTAGATTCTCAGATATGGCTTTGCGCCTCGATTATCAACCGATTGCGCGATTGCACGAAAGAGCAAGTGACCGACCTCATAACCATGTTGAAAAGTAGCCAGCCAACATCGTTTATTACTTATGGAATAATTAATGTTGAAAGGCTCACAGCCAACATAACTGAGAGACGACGAAGGCCTCCTGCCGTGCAATCGTGCAAATGATCGAAAACAAACAGAAACAACCCAAAACAAAGAAGAAACTAGGAACGACTGCACAACAACCAAATGCAATCGTCCTAAGCTGCCTCACTTCTTGCGCGTCGTTGCGCAGTATTCGCCATCCAACATGAAACTCAGCCACTCCCAAGCGATTAAGCGCAACATACGCACGATGCAGGACCGATGTAGGAGTGGGTCGTCGCACTCCCGAAAGAGAATTAGAGGCCTAGTGCGAAGCCGACTCTTAATATTAAAAACCTGGTCTATTCCAATAAGCAGCCTACTCAGAGCCAAATACAAAAACGTAAGAGGATGATGCTAAAGGGGAAGAGGAGGAGGAGGCCTCCTAAAAGCTTCTCGGGAGTGGGACGTCGCACTCCATCATTAAAACAACATAGGCGACGCAAAAAAGGGAGTGGGACAACATCGGCGGGGAGTGGGACGACGGCGACATCGGCAACATACTCCAGCACTACCCAGCAATCCAATCATCAGCAAGTTCCACGATAGGAGCCACGCAGAAACCCGCAAGCACTACAACAAAAACCACAGCAGGCCACAGTCTTTTGTTTGTTGCCTTTGTTAAGATTCTGGAAGATGTCCCAGTGGGTCGACTGCTCTGGAGCGCGCTACAATTCTTTTTCAGTTTGTGCTCCTTGACTTTTTTCGCATTCTCGGCATTATGCCTCTATACCCTCCTACCGTTTTTGCCCCTTCATCAGCCGCAATAGATTTTTCATACCATCCTTTCATATCTTCAGGCGTCCTGATTTTGATGATGCTCTTGATTTCACTGAGTGTGGTCTCGACAAGATCCTCAGCCTTCTGCTTCTTTTTAGAATCGATTATCAAGAATAGCTCTCCAATGCCATTCATATAGGCGAATTTGAGCTTACGGAGTGCTCGGTCAAGACTTCCTCGTTCGTGAATTTCAAAGACGTGAGAGGGAGCAAGCGGGTATTCAAGTCTTTTCCATGCAGCATCATACCGACAACCCTCGACAGCAAATTCTTTTTCAGTGAAATAGCCATTAGCTTGGCCAAGTTCAACAATGAGATCTTTGATTTCTTGGTGTTTCTTAGATTCTCTTCTTTGACGTTCTTGCTCCTTCCTAGCGGTACCATCTCTCGCTGCTGCCAGATAGTATCTGGATCCATCTTCGACCACATAACCCAGGCTCTGAAGCCAATTTACCCGTATTTCACATTGTTTTTGAGTTTCCCATTTCGTTCCAGCCTTTCTTTTTAGGAGGAAACAGAGCCTATCCAGCGTCAAAGATTCTTTCGAGAGGATATCTACAATGTCAGAAATTCCTATGAATCTTCGATCCAATTGTCGAAAAACAATACTCTTGTCACCACTATTCAGAAACTGTTCACCAAGCTGATTTATTGAGAACTTGCTTCGATGTTCTTGAGTCAGTGCCAAGTTTTTGACGGTACGTACGTAACTGACATTGACGTTCTCACTTTGAGAACCGAAATTGTCTTGAAACCACTTCATAATGAGTCTTTGAGTAGGATTGTCTTGTCTAACGTATTCTAGGCATTTCCGAAGAGAATCGACGTACGTTTTGTTTCCACCAGGCAGATATCCCAGTGTGCTCAGTTTGTTCACATCTACTAACCGAATAGACATATCCTGAGCAAGAAAAAAGCTTTTATCACGTACTAAATGTAGCGCATACCGAATCTGGGTTGGCGAATACAAGAATGTGCTCTAATACAATTGATTGCTGGAGGATGGCTAGCAAGGCAAGCTCCATGTTTTCTTTATCGCGCCCGCAAACACAATTCTAGGCTTTGACGTAACCTATGCACTCTCGAGCCTAGTGTACGAGAAAGTCATAAATCATCTTTCATGCGACATACCCAATCGGTGGACACACTTCAGTTTGAGAGGTGCTTTAGAATGACTAGCTATCAAAGAACCATCAAACCGCTAGCCGCCTTGGCCTCTGAGTCCCGGCTGCAGATCCTAGAATATGTTAAGCGAGGCGTGAACAATCCGGTTGATATAGCGAAAGCGGTGAAACTTGATTTGGGGACTGTGAGACAACATTTGAGGATACTATCAGAAGCCGGGATCATAGAGAGAATTCCATTAGTCACTCAAGGTGGCAGACTTACGGTCAACTTCAGAGTACGACATGATGCAAAAGACGCACTCCTGACTCTGATTCAAGATGTGTTCAAAAATGCATAGTTCATGCTTATGTCAATAAAAACCCGACATTACGTTAGTGCGCCCTCATTACTCATTCTTGAACGAGTTGTCCAGAACCCAAGAGACTAGGTCCCTAGACTCTCTTCCTGCTTCGTTCAGAAGCCTTCTCAGATCGTCAACCTTCTCGATTCGCGCAACAATTCTTTGCTGTTCAGGCAATTTGCAAAGCGGAAAAGTGACTTTAGGAAGTTCATCTGGACTTAGACGTTGTCGTCCGCTTGTTCCATGTGAATGTCTCTTGCATTCCTCTTGAAAATCTTTGGTTTTTAGGTACCACGCAATGTATTTCGGAAAGGCTTTATCGGTGTCGAGTTCAAAAACTGGAAAGTCCTGAGTCACAACAGAACCCGAAATTTCCGGAGGAACGATCCCTGCAGAACCTTTTTGAGCCCATATCCTATTGACGACAAGATCGTTCTCTTTAACAAGAAACATGCGTTTGGCCTTGATTTCGTTCCCACTTTTTTCTTCACGCTGATACACTCCTTCACCATACAATCGGCAACCGATGGTCCTATAGGTTCGATCTGCCTTGATTTCAACTTCGCGTCTCATCAGCTTTCCGAATTGGCTGAGTGGAACATGTTCAATCTGATTGCTTCTGGGCACGTCTGTGCATAACGCCTGACGGGTTTGAACTGCCAGCTCGATGAAACGCTCTTCCTTTCCCAGTATGTCATCAAGGAGTTGTTTTGGTGACAACACTCTTTTTGTTTTTGCTCTAGGGTTCTTCAGATCAAGACTATAGTTGTGCTTCTGTACCTCTTCAATCGACACTTTCCAAGCAAAATCATTTTCTTCCCGATTGCTCCACCACTTTTGTATTGACGCGAATTCCCTATATTGCAGGGGTTGCGTTTTTGTGTAAGACGGGTTTCGCTTCTCCTGCCTTTCTTCAGGAAGGGGATGCTCATAACACCATATCTCTCTAGTCGCGCCGGTTCTATCGAAAAACAGGAGGTTGGTTTCAATGCCGGCATAAGGCGCGAATACGCCTGAGGGAAGTCTAATTATGGTATGAAGATTGAAGTTGTCGAGAAGCTCCTTCCTTATTCTGGCTCCAGCACCAGGGTCGAACAAAGCTCCATTCGGAACAACCATGCCACAGCGCCCGCAGTCTTTCAGTTTCCTCATGATGTATTGGAGGAATAAGAGGGAAGTTTCCGAGGTCCTCATTGCTTCAGGGAAATTGTCCAAAATTGTCTTTTCTTCTTCGCCGCCAAATGGAGGATTTGTCATGATGACGTCGACACGGTCTTTTTCAGTTATCTCTGTAATCGGCAATCTGAGAGCATTATCTCGCTTTACGTTTGGTTTCTCTATTCCATGCAGGATCAGATTCATCATGCCCAGCAGATAAGGCATTGGTTTCTTCTCAATTCCAAAAAGCGTATAGTGCTGCAAAACCTCTCGATCTTCAGCTTTTTTCTGCTGGTTCTTCATATACTCGTAGGATTCAGTCAGAAAACCACCAGTCCCCAAGGCAGGATCAAGTATCTTTTCCCCAATCTGAGGTCTGATCTGATTTACGATAAACCGAATAACAGGGCGAGGAGTGTAGAATTCTCCGTTGGTTCCTGCAGCGTCACGCATTTCCTTGAGCATGCTTTCGTAAAGGTGGGCGATCGTGTGAATGTCATCGCTTGACGTAAAGTCTATGCTATTGACTAGATTGATGATATCTCTGAGAAGGTAACCAGAACGCATGCTGTTGTAAATCTCGCGGAAAACTTCAGCGATCACAGCTCTCTGATCTTTCTCAACCGTGCCAAAAAGACCGCGGAGATATGGAAACAGCTTGCTGTTGACAAAGTCAATCAATTCATCTCCAGTACGACCTTTTTCCTCGTCTGCAGCCCAGTCACGCCAACGGTAAGGCGCCTCAATAGCTTCCCTGTAGCTAGGATTTAGCAATACTCTCTCTTTTTCAAGATCGTCAAAAGCTTTGAGGAACAGAATCCATGAAAGTTGAGGAATGCGATCCACATCAGTGCTCAGCCCGGCGTCTTTCCTCATAATGTCTCTGGCGCGTTTTATTATTGATGATAAGTCTTTTCCGTCCATGCTCCTCACCTGAGATCCGGTAGTGCTAGCGGTTCGTAAAGGAATCTCTGGAGGTCACTTAAAACCTTACGTAGCTTTTCTATTCCACCGAACAGCTTCGCAATCTCAAAAGGTGAACCTTTCTGTGAAATAGGTGGAATCTGCAGAATGTTTGGGTCTGTAAGTTGAGTGACGCCATAGTCAGTATATTTGTCGAGCAGCATTGTGATTATTTCCCTCGCGTTTGGACTAAATGTTTCAAAGTATCTTTTCTTTATGTTCTTAACATAGTCAGCTCTTTCTCGGCGTGTTCTCAAAGGAGCATTAAAAGCTACATTCATCAGCAGATCAAAGGGATCAGCGTCTGGTTGCCCCGTAACCTCTGCTAATTGCTTAAGCGAGATTCCTCTTTTCTCAAGAGCTTCTATGATTTGCTCCCTTTCTTCGGTCTTAGTCCATCTGGACCTGAGCTCATTCGCCGATGGATAAAGCTCTCTAACCTTGTCTCTTGTGTAGTCCGTGAATTTCCATGTCCTAAGCCGGTGGCCGTCTGGATCTAGCTGATAGACCACTTCATGTGCAATTTCAACTGGTACATCATCGACATAGAGTTTGCGCGGTTCAACCTCTTCTGGCCCAACTACTTCAGGTTCTTCTTCAGGCGACTCAGTGTTGTCTTCTATGACCTCTGGCGGTTTGGTCTGATTGCCTTGTGCATCCATCTCTTCTTGTGTCATGAGCTCTGGGAAACCATCAAACTCGGGATCAGTAAACAGCCGTGTGGCACCAGCATAGTCGATTATTGTGAACCACAGTTTGTCCTTATCCGGAAAGAGTCTGGTTCCTCTGCCTATGATCTGTTTGAACTGAACCATCGAGTTGATTGGTTTGAACAACACTATGTTTCTGCAAGTGGGTGCGTCAACACCAGTTGTGAGCATTTGAGAAGTCGTTAAGATGACCGGAGTCTTCTTCTCAGGATCCTGAAAATCACCCAGATATTTGCGTCCGTACTTTCCTTCGTCTGAGACTACACGCGCCACATAGTGAGGATACTTAACCGCTAAATCATTGTTAGCATTGTTAAGTGCTAGTCTCATACCTTCGGCGTGCTCTTGATCCACGCAGAAAACCATTGTCTTCGCAAATCTATCCGTCTTCTTCAGATACTCCGTAAAATGCTTAGCAACTGCTTCAGTTCGCAAAAGAAGAGACACAACTCTCTCAAAATCCTTAGTCTCATAGAGCCCATAAGGAACTTCACGCCCGAAACGGTCCAGTTGACCCTGATTTGGAACCCACCCTGCAGCATCTACAGACGGAACTACCCGAATCACTCTGTAAGGCGCTAGGAAACCGTCTTCGATGCCTTGCTTCAGAGAATAGGTGTAGATTGGATTCCCAAAGTAGCCATATGTATCAACGTTGTCATCTCGTTTTGGTGTGGCAGTCATTCCTACCTGGCAAGCAGAAGTGAAATATTGCAGTATCTTCCGCCACTTACTGTCGTCTCTCGCACTCCCTCGATGGCACTCGTCTACTACGATTAAGTCAAAATAGTCTGGCGAATACTCTTTGTAGATAGCAGCTCCCTGTTCATTTTCACCTATCGCCTGATAAAGCCCAAAGTAAATCTCCCTGCTCTTCACAGATCGTTTCTGAATCTTGTGCAGAGCATCGCCAAAAGGAAAGAAAGTCCGATCTTTCGCCTGGTCAGCCAGAATGTTCATATCCGCCAGATACAACACTTTTTTGATGCGACCAGTTTTCCACAATTTCCAGATTATTTGAAACGCCACGAAAGTCTTGCCAGTCCCAGTGGCCATGCA
>Ga0315279_10009532_pt1 | contig 11559 bp, 10 predicted proteins | sample YL17G06_20_MG_FD_203694 | JGI IMG/M metagenome (GOLD analysis project Ga0315279, IMG submission 203694) | Sediment microbial communities from Yellowstone Lake, YNP, Wyoming, USA - YL17G06_20 | ecosystem: Environmental > Aquatic > Freshwater > Lake > Sediment | place: USA: Wyoming | collected...
AGCTCTCTTCAGAGGGGATCAAACCAACGATCCCCTGGCTTTATGATTTTAAACTCGATTTCAAGTTTAAGTAGAAATCGAAAAACAGGTTCGAATGTAAAATAAATTGCATCATTAAAATCTCTGCGAAAGCAGGAATCCATGCGTTTTCGTAATACCTAAGCCTGGATTCCCGTTTGCACGGGAATGACATTGACTGAGCGTAGCCAATGAAAGAGTTTACCTCGGAGGAACTGTCAAGCTTTAATGGAAAAGACGGACATCCCGTTTATATTGCCTTTGAAGGAAAGATCTATGATGTCTCTAAAAGTCCTCTCTGGTCTTCAGGCCTTCACATGAAAAGACATCCTTCTGGAAAGGATCTCTCCGGAGAGATTTCTGCAGCTCCCCACGGGCCAGAGGTACTTGAGCGTTATCCCCAAGTGGGTATCTTAAAGAAAGGGCCATCAGAGGAATTGAAACATCTTCCACCTATTCTTCAGAATCTCATTCAACAATTCCCGATGGCAAGACGCCATCCCCACCCAATGATCGTCCACTTTCCCATCGCCTTTTTGATGGGTGCCTCTCTCTTCATTCTTCTCCATCTCCTATTTCACACCCTTTCTTTGGAGATTGTTAGTTTTTACCTCTTGATCTTGGGAGCCATCTCTTCTCCCTTTGCAATGGCCACCGGTCTTTTCACCTGGTGGATCAATTACAGGTTGAAACTCACCCATTTCGTGAGGAGAAAGATTCAACTCTCCATCCTTCTCCTCATCTTCGAGATCAGCCTTATCGCTTGGCGGAGTTCGAGCCAAAAAATTTCAAATCCCATTTATTTCATCATGATACTCCTCCTCACACCCATCGTCGTTCTTTTGGGTTACTACGGCGGCCAGATGATTTTCCCTCCTGAAAGATAAAAACCGAATTAGGGTAATACGGTGATGGAGTTAAGCCCCACCTAAAACACCTAAAATCGAAATATTATAAATATTATAATATTTGTAAACATTTTCCTTGACAAATTATTTTCTTTTTTGTAAAAGAATAACAATCCTCACTTGACTCAAAATCGAAGGGGTCCTCAATGTTCAAATCCGTTAAGTCGAACAAAATTTCTGAGCATATCGTTGAACAGATCCGCCAAGCAATCTTTGAAGGGAGACTAAAGGCTGGAGATAAACTTCCTCCTGAAAAAGTATTGTTGGAGACATTTCATGTCAGCAAAGCCACCCTTCGTGAGGCGTTAAGATCTTTAGAGATGTTAGGTTTTTTAGAAATTCGAAAGGGAGCATCGGGTGGGGGATTTGTGACTGAAGTAGATATGAAAAAAGCGAGAGACAGCTTTACTAATTTCCTTCTTTTCAAAAATCTTTCATTAAGTAACCTTTCTGAAGTTCGCCTTATCCTGGAGCCCTACGTTGCAGAAAAGGCAGCTCTCGTTATTACTGAAGAGGACTTAAGAAGATTAGAAAAGCTAAACAAAGAGTGCGAGTACGTTCTTAAAAATAATATCCCTATTGAATCGCGAAAGAACGAGATCGAATACCACCGGATCATTGGGAGCGTCTCTGGTAATCCGATCCTCATGTTCATTCTCGATTTTGTTGAGAACCTCCTTATCGATACAAAAGAGATCTTACAGCCTGGCAAGGAATTTTCTCAAAAAGTCCTGAATGCCCATAAGCGGATCTATAAAGCCCTTTTGGAAAGAGATCCTAAAAAGGCACGTGAAGAAATGATCAAACATGTTCGAGAGGTGGAAAAAGATCTCTTAGCCCTTCAGAAGGAGAGACGTATCGAAGAATTGAACCTCCAGCATGTTTCTCGAAGGGAACCCTTCTCCTCAACTTTAATGGGAATCTGAATTTGGTCGAGAGTTAGAAAGGGATCTTGTCTTCAATAGAAGAGGGCTTTAAGAATCTCTTTTGAGAGCAGGATATTTCAGAAGAAAGGAGGTGGTGAAGGAAGGAGGCTGAAGATAGGGAGGAATAGGTTTTAAATTTTTAAAGGAGGTGCAAAGATGAAAAAGAAATTATTGCTAACTACTGTAGGAGTTATGTTGGTAACTAGTATCGTTATTGTAAGTTTAACGGCCCCAGCCTATGCTGTAACCAAGTGGAGGTATCAGAGCATGTGGGCTCCTTCCATTACCCTTTGGAGACCCGATAAATACCTCGGAGATATGATGAATATCTTAGCAGCTGGGGAGCTCGAACTTCAATACTTTCCAGGTGGTACACTGATTACCAGATCGGATGAGATATTTGACGCCGTGTCAAAGGGGACGCTCGAAATGTCTACGGATTGGCCGAGCTACTGGGAAGGTAAGAACACTGCCTTTGGTCTTTTCACTTCCTTCCCTTCGTGGTTTGCCCCTGGTGACTATATGATCTGGTTCTGGCAGGCTGGAGGTCTGGAATTGGGTCAAGAGCTCTATCACAAGTATGGAATCCACTGGTTTCCCCACTCCGTGACGGGTCCCGAGAGCGGTCATCATTCGATAAGACCGGTTCGTACGGGCGCTGACTATAAAGGCTTGAAGATAAGGCAGTGTGGCCGTATTCAGGCAAAAATTCTTAATGATCTCGGTGCCTCGGCAATCTTCATGCCTGGGGCAGAGGTCTACCTTGCCCTTTCGAGGGGAACGGTAGATGCGGCTGAGTTCTCAGTGCCGGAAGTCAACTGGGCAATGGGCGTTCAGGAAGTAACAAAATACGTTGAATTTCCAGGGTTTCACCAACCAGGTCCGGTTTCGGGAATTATCATCAATAAGAAAGCTTTTGACAAACTGCCTGATAGAGTTAAGTTCATGTTTAAGGAAGCGGCCATGGCCACAATGATGTGGTCCTATACATTCTTTGAATCCAGCTCAAGTGTGTATATGAAAAAATTCAAGGAAAAGGGTACGGAATTTTCACGTATTGACCAACCGACGTTGGACAAAGTACAAGAGCTTTGCCATAAATATATCGCTGCAGATGCCGAGGCAAATCCTGACTTCGCAAAGGTTGCTTTCTCACAGGCTAAGTTTCTTAAAGATATTGACCAGTGGAGAACGCTCCAAGTACCATTTTCGTACGGCCGCACTCCTAAAGGCCTAAATGAACTTTACTTGAAACTGGAAGCCACTGCAAAGAAACATAAAGTTTACGATTCGGTCATCGATCTTGAAAAAACGGTTCAAAAGAGAATGGAGAAGCAGGACTTCTGGAAGCCTGGGACGCCTTATGTAGAAAGCCCCATTACTCCAAAGTAATTTGCCATCGCAAGTTCATCATAATCCTTCCCTCCCCCCCCTTTAGAAAAGGGGGGGAGAGGGGATTTGGCAATAAGGGGGTTACTGGATGAATGCTATCAGGGCTTTTGTCAAGAAGATCGATTCCTTATCTGAATGGTGCGGAAAGATTTTTGGCTGGTCCATTATCTTCGTTGTTGGGTTGTCACTCTTCGAGGTATTCACAAGAAGAATCCTGGGCAAACCCACCATATGGACCCATGAGACTTTAAGCTATTTTTTTTGCGCCTTGATCATGCTTACCATGAGCTACACCTTACGACACAAGCAACACGTCAGTGTTGATCTGGTTTATGGACACTTTACTCCAAAGACAAAAGCGATCGTCGATATTATCACTTTCATACTTTTCTTGGGTTTTTTTTCAACCGTTTTTTTATGGAAAGGGATCATCTTTGCTGCTACCTCATGGGGCATGCTGGAAAGGACCCCAAGTGCCTTCAATTTTTATGTCTTCCCCGCAAAGACATTACTTCCCGTCGGGGCTTTTCTTCTGCTCGCCCAAGGAATATCAGATCTTATTAAAAACATTGTTTTTGTGGTCAAAGGAGAACAGCTATGATCCAAATGTCTCCTGAACTCATCACTATCCTGATGTTTGTAGGGATCCTCGCAGCACTTGCATTAGGTCATCCCGTTGCCTTTATCCTGGGTGGACTGGCAACGATCTTTGGTCTTCTCGGTTGGGGACCGGAAGCCTTGTATATGTTTTTGGGTCGAACCTTCGATTCAACAACTAACAATATTCTCATTGCTATCCCCAATTTTATTCTAATGGCATCCTTATTAGGAAAGTCTGGTATTGCTGATAGATTATTTCGATCCATCATGTATCTCCTCGGCCCATTAAATGGAGCCATTGCGTTAGCAGTTATTGTCTGGTGTGCGATTGAGGCTGCCTGCACAGGAGTCATAGGGGCAAGTGTGGTCAGCATGAGCATTTTGGCTATGCCTGTTCTGCTCGGGCATGGCTATGACAAATACATCTCCTGTGGATCCATTGCTGCAGGAGGGACTCTGAGTATTCTCATCCCACCGAGCATTATGCTCGTGATGATGGCAGACCAAAGTGGCGTATCTGTAGGAAAGCTCTATGCAGGTGCCTTTATACCTGGTCTTTTTCTATCCGCCTTATTTTTCATTTATATCCTTCTTGTCACCAATCTAAATCCGGAAAGGGGACCAGCACTTCCGCTTGAAGAACGGAAGGCTCTTTCTGTAGGACAAAAGGCTAAATATGTCCTTGTAAATTTGGTCCCTCCGGGCATCCTTATCTTGGGTGTTCTGGGTTCCATCTGGCTAGGCGTGGCGACAGCCACAGAGGCCTCTGCGATGGGTGCTTTCCTCGCCTTTGTTTTAATGGTTGTCTATGGCGAATTTAGCTGGAAAGCACTTAAAGAGTGCATCTGGTCGACAGCAAGAACCAACTGCATGGTCATGACGATCATTGTGGGAGCAACTGTCTTTACGGGTGTGTTCCTTGGATTAGGCGGTGGCCAGGTGGTGACCGACATTATCAGGGCCTTTGGTTTCTTGGGGAAGTGGGGGATGTTTGGAATCATGATGTTTATTGTATTTATTCTGGGCTTTATGATTGACTGGATTGCAATTATTTACATCACTTTCCCGATCTTTCTGCCGATCGCCAAGGAGCTGGGCTTTGACCCGACATGGTTCATCATCTTGCTCGCTGTAAATTTACAGACTTCCTTTTTAAGCCCGCCTTTCGGGTATGCCTTATTCTATTTGCAAGCCACTGTTCCACCCGAGATTGTGTTGAAGGATATTTATAAATCAATAGTACCCTTTATTATTATTCAATTAATATCTCTAATCATCTGTATTTTATTCCCTATACTCGTGACCTATTTACCGAGCATCATTATTAGATGAAGGGAAGAGAGGAGGTTATGGAATTATGTTACCTGCAAGAACATTTATGATTCCACCGATTTTAATTACTGGGTCTGGGTCATCAGAGAAAGTCGGAGAAGAAAGTAAGAAATTAGTGGTTAAAAAGGCGCTGATTGTGACAGATGAAGTCCTCTCAAAATTGGGAGTACTGGAAGGAGCCAAAAAGGCCCTCTCGGAGAATAAGATCCAATTTGCCGTATACGATAAGATCTCTACTGAACCAACGGTCGATTACGTGAAGGAAGGTTTGAAGACCTATAGAGAGAACGGGTGTGATTTTCTCATCGCCATAGGCGGAGGCAGTGCTATCGATACGGCTAAGGCCATTGCGGTGATGGTGACCAATCCAGGTTCAATCGAAGATTATAAAGGACTTAATAAGATTCCTGGAAAAGGAGTTCCTCTCATAGCCATTCCTACAACAGGCGGCACGGGCAGTGAGGTCACTGTATTTACCATCATCACCGATACTAAGACCGATGTGAAAATGCTTATAGGCAGTCCATTTATAATGCCCCAAGTAGCCATTGTCGATCCATTGTTAACGCTTTCATGCCCTCGGGGTCTCACAGCAGCAGTGGGCATCGATGCCTTGACTCATGCGATTGAAGCCTATGCTTCCGTGAAGGCTCAGCCGATGAGCGACATTTTCTGCCTCTCAGCCATTGAACTGATCTCGGGTAATTTAAGGCAGGCCTGGGCGAATGGAAATAACGTAGAGGCAAGGGAGAAGACCATGCTGGGAGCCCTCCAGGCAGGAATTGCCTTTAGCAACGCTTCTGTCGCTTTGGTTCATGGCATGTCGCGACCTATTGGAGCTTATTTCCATGTTGCCCATGGAGCTTCGAATGCGGCTCTATTGGGCGTCGTGGCGGAGTTCAGTCTAATTGGAAATCCAACTCGATATGCCCATATTGCCAGAGCAATGGGAGAGAATATTACAGGGTTAAACGATTTAGAGGCTGCTCAGTTGGCAGCCAAGGCGATTAAACAATTGATCAAAGACATTAAGATTCCTTCTTTAAAAGCGTTAGGGGTGGAGAAGGAAAAGCTGGATCAGTTGGCTCCTCGGATGGCTGAGGATGCGATTGCGAGCGGTAGCCCGGGAAATAATCCTCGTCAAGCGACAAAGGACGAGATCGTTGAACTCTATAAGATAGCCGGTTCACAATAATCCTTTACCTCCTGCACCCTACGTGGTGCATGGGGTGGGGGACAGACTTCAAAGGGGAGGGGGTTGACAGATGAAAAGGGTTAAAAATTATATCAATGGGGAGTGGGTGGAATCAAAGACGAAGGAATATGGAGATGTCTGGTGCCCTGCCAGCGGGGAGAAGATCGGAGAGGTTCCCTTTTCTACAGCAGAAGATATTGATAAAGCTGTTCAGGCGGCGAAGAAGGCTTATTGGGAATGGAGATGCACACCTCCTCTGACACGAGCCAGATACTTTTTCAAACTCAAAGACCTCTTTGAAGATGCCTTTGAAGACATCTCTCGAACCTTAGTCACTGAAGAGGGAAAGACCCTTGATGAGTCGAGAGGTGAAGTTCGCCGGATGATCGAGAACGCGGAGCATGCCACAGGGGTCACCACCATGATGACAGGATATAATTTAGAGGATATTGCACAGGGGATTGATTGCACGGCCGAGCGCCAGCCCATTGGCGTCTTCGGGGTGATTGCTCCTTTCAATTTTCCAGCCATGGTACCTTGGTGGTTCATGCCCTATGCCGTTGTCTGTGGGAATACGTATATTGTAAAGCCCTCGGAACAGGTGCCCATGACGCAGACCCGGATCTTCGAAGTAATTGATGAGTGTGGTTTTCCAGAGGGCGTCATCAATATGGTCCATGGAGCAAAGGATGCCGTGAACGGGATGCTTTATCATCCTGATATTAAGGGGATCTCTTTTGTCGGCCAGAGCACCACAGCCCGATATGTTTACAAGGTTTGTGGGGAGACGGGGAAACGAGTTCAGTCTTTAGGTGGGGCGAAGAACTTTGTCCTGGTCATGCCGGATGCTGAACTGGATAGAAACATGCCTTCCATGATTACCTCATTTTATGGGTGTGCCGGGGAGCGATGCCTTTCAGGTTCTGTCCTGGTCGCTGTTGGAGATGTCTATAAAGAACTGAAAGAAAAGTTTGCTGCTGCCGCAAAGGCACTTAAGGTTGGAAATGGCCTCGAAGAAGGAATTCAGATGGGCCCTGTGGTTTCCAAGAGGCATAAAGAAAAGGTCTTGGGATATATTGAGAAGGGAATAAAGGAAGGGGCGAAGCTGATCCTGGACGGGCGGAATATTAAAGTTGATGGTCATCCAAACGGCTTTTTTATTGGTCCCACTGTTTTTGATGAGGTTCATCCGGATATGACCATTGCTAAGGAGGAGATCTTCGGACCCGTCGTCGCCCTCATTCATGTTAAGAATTTGGATGAAGGTTTAAAACTAATCGAAAACAGTGAATACGGAAACGCCGCATGTCTCTACACCACGAATGGGAAAACGGCCCGGGAATTCAAGTACCGCGCCGTAGCCAGCATGATGGGAATCAACCTGGGTATTGCTGCACCGATGTCCTTCTTCCCCTTTGGCGGGGCCAAGGGCTCCTTCTTTGGGGATATCAAAGGGCACGGGAGAGAAGTCTTCCAGTTCTTTACAGATACAAAAGTGGTGATTCAGCGGTGGACATAACATTCGAACTTCTCAAAAGGAGAATCAGCAATGGGCCTTAGCACATTTGGAGCGATTATGGGATTTGCCGCTGAAATCACAGGGGAGACCGCGGATACCTATAAGGCCTTGGTCCAAAAAGCGAAAGATCTCAACATTAGAGAGGCTTTGCAGGCTTTATCAGTAGAGGAAGGGAAAAGTCATTCCCTCATGGAGAAGACACGACGGGAGAACGTGACAGAGATGATTCTGGAACCCATCTCTGGACTTCACCAGGAAGATTATGAAATCGATCTAAAGGTGGCGGGCCAGATGGAGGATGCTGACCTATTAAAAACGGTTTTGGTCTTTGAGGAGAGAGAGAAGAAGTTCTTTAACGATGTATCATCCAAAATACCCCTTCCTGAGGTGGCAAGGATTTTTCGAAAATTAGCCCAGAAGAAACAGGAAAATTTGACAAAACTCCAGAGCCTTGCGTTGAATCAGACTTTAAAGAAAAGTAGTTAAGGGTTAAGAAGAACCGGTCTTACAAATTCATAAGAAAGGGGAAACATCAATGGCATTAAAAAAGAAGATGCCTCATCCTGAACACGAGGAGCATCTCTGTTTTCTGGAGAATATCGGTTATTTGAAATCACCGGAGTTGCTCGAGATTGGCGTTGATCGAAGAGAGGAGTTTAAGAGGCTTGTGAGAGGTGCCAAATTCCTTTGTAAAAAATGTGGTCGGGCTGCAAAGAGTGAAAAGAATCTTTGCGAGCCGGAAAAATTATAATTAGAAAAAGGCGAGAGATACCTCCTTCACTTTTCAAATAGCAAGATAGAGTCGTTTCTGACTCTGTCTTGCTATTTTTGTTCATCCTCCAGAATTTGCGACTTCTTTGATTGGTTTGCTATATTTTTAGATTGCAGCACCGATAGACCGTACTCTGAGATGTTCTGCAAGAAGTCGGCGACGGCAAATAAGTATTTGAAAGATGATCATTCAATGGACAGAAGAACGTCATGGACTTTGCTGACTGCCATTTTTCTCACCTCATCTGGTCTAATCGCCTTTGAGGTAGCGCTCTCCCGGTTCCTCTCAGTATTGCTTTCCTATCACTATGTGTTCATCGTTCTTTCTCTGGCTCTTCTGGGTCTCGGTTTGGGTGGTATGTTTGTGCACCTCTTCAGGCCCCAGATCCCCAGCGAAAAACAAAGGTTCGGCATCTTAGCCTTTTTGACTTCCCTCCTTGCTTTGGCCATTCCGTTCTCAATCATCCTGATTGTTCATATCGGAGATGCTGATCGCTTCCAGATGAACATTCTCGTCTACGGGATCCTTTTGCTGATCCCTTTTTTCTTGTGCGGTGTGCTTTTTGCAGAAGTTTACCGAATGTTTCCTGCCGTAATCGGAAGAGTCTATGGTGCCGATTTGGTGGGTGCAGCCGCTGGCTCTTTCGGTGTTGTCCTAATCTTAAACCTCTTGGGTGGAATCCGCACTCATTTTCTCATCGGTCTCGTCATTTCGGCGGGAGCGGTATTATTCGTCCTTGGGGGACCAGGGAGAGGCAAAAGAGGTTTGCTCTTACCGGCCATCAGTTTCTTGATCCTGTCCGCTCTATTGGGGATAAACCTGATGGGATTCTACCGACCCAATATCTCCATTGGGAAAAACCCAACAAAAGAAATTTATGATGCCCTCTCCTCATTTAAAGGGAAGATCGTCGAGACAAGGTGGAGTGCTTTTGGCCGTACTGATTTAGTCGCTTTTAGCGATTATCCTGATCATATGGATATCTACATCGATGGAACTGCTGGATCCCCTATGTACAGGTTTGATGGTAATGTGAATGATCCGGGTCCCACGATCGAAGGCTTGAAGACTACTTTTCCGGGTTATTTCCCTCTCCTTTTCTTAAAAGAAGCAGAGAAAGATAGTGCCCTGATCATAGGGCCGGGAGGAGGCCGAGATATCCTTCTTGCCCTTATGGGAGGAGTGCGGGATATCACAGCCGTAGAGATCAATAGGGATCAAGTAGAGTTAGTTCGCAAATATTCAGCATTTAATGGTGGCATTTATACAGGCCTTCATAACGTGAAGATCATTGTGGATGAAGGGAGAAATTTTCTCAAACGTCAAAAGAAGAAATATGACATCATTATGCTTAGCCTTCCTGTGACCAACACCAGCCGGAGTTTGGAAGGATATGCCCTAACAGAGAACTTTCTCTTTACGACGGATTCCATCGATGACTACATAGATCATCTGACGGATAAGGGCCGTCTGATAGTTGTGGGACACAACGATGCGGAGATATTGAGACTCCTTTCCATCTCTTTGGTCGCCTTGAGTAAAAAAGGGGTCAGGACGGCGACGGCGATGAGCCATATTTACATCGTGGGCTCAGATGACTACCTCGTTTTTGTCCTTAAGAAAACCCCCTTTGAAAAAGAAGAAATCTATCCCGTGTACCAGGCAATGCACCAATTTGAGCTGAAGTCGATGTTGTCTTACTTCCCTTATATCAATCAGGCTGCTGCTCTTAACCCAGCATTGGTGGCCCTTGGAAGTGGGAAAATAGGGGTAAATGACTTAATAAAGATGGTGAAAGAGCGGGGCTACGATATCAGTCCGGTCATGGATAACAATCCCTTCTTCTATAAATTTGAGATCGGATTGCCAAAGCCTGTCTTTCTTCTTTTCTGGTCGTCGCTGATCCTAACAATATTCATCGTATTCATGCCTCCCCTCTTTTGGAAGAAAAAACTTATTGAAACAGAAAGGCAACTGAAGAATATCGTGAAGTCCGCCATTTTATTTTCGATGCTGGGTTTAGGGTTCATGCTGATTGAAATTTGTTTTATTCAGAAATTTGTTCTCTTTCTGGGATATCCAGTTTTATCTTTGGCAGTCTTATTATCTGCTCTCTTAGGAGGGGCAGGCATGGGTAGCCTATGGAGTGGCCAATTTGCCCCGGGTAAGATAAACCGAGTTATTGCCATGACCTCCCTATCTATTGTCGTCATGGTCCTTGGCTATACTGTTTTCCTTCCCATAGCCTTCGATCAACTTTTGGGTTTTGATCTTACAATTCGCCTATTGGCAACTATTTTTATATTGATCCCACTGGGTTTTTTGATGGGGGTTCCCTTTCCGTTGGGTATAAGGTGGTTAAAGGATAGGAGGCTGGAAAACCACATCCCATGGATGTGGGGGATTAACGGTGTAAGCTCTGTATTGGGCTCAGTGATGACAATCATTATAGCCATATCCTTTGGATTTACCGAAGCACTTTTAGCAAGTGCTGCCTGCTACTTCATTGTTTTTATAATATTTCTAAAATCTTAAATTTTTGACTCCTCTGTTAAACTGAAGAGGTGTTTAGCCTTTGAGGCAGCTATAGCGATGATTCCTATTTGATCCTTGCCCAAGACACATCCAGGGGGACTCCAGGGGGACGTAGATCAAAATTATCAAAATTCCCATTAGGAAAATTCACAATGCCAATAAGGAAGTAGGGGAGGGGAAGGTAATTTGAACAACGTCCCAGGTCCCCCGCTCTTGGCAAGAGTCCCTATGTCCACGAAGGATGAAGTATTGGCGGCAATTAATGCCGCTAAAGAGGCATTTCCTGAATGGAGGCGAACAACCCCGCTTGCCAGGGTGAGATGCCTTTTCAGATTGAAGGAGTTAATGGAGAAAAATTTTGA
>Ga0315279_10009533_pt1 | contig 11558 bp, 7 predicted proteins | sample YL17G06_20_MG_FD_203694 | JGI IMG/M metagenome (GOLD analysis project Ga0315279, IMG submission 203694) | Sediment microbial communities from Yellowstone Lake, YNP, Wyoming, USA - YL17G06_20 | ecosystem: Environmental > Aquatic > Freshwater > Lake > Sediment | place: USA: Wyoming | collected...
TGCCCATGTCCTTCATCACCTCTTCAATCGCCTGGATCTGATCCGGGGTTTCTTCATATTCAAAAGTGGCTTCAAACTCTTTATAAAACTGATCTGAAGGAGGAAACTTGAAACCCTCAAAGACCTGCCTGGCGGCATAGAGGTCGAGGAGTTCTTTCACCATCTCTGAAACAGCGGCCTGTGCTCTCTTCTTCGCCCTCTGCCAGGAACTGCTTCCCAGTTTATCCAGTCTGGGAGATCTTCCATCCCCTCCGATATAGCGTTGAATTAAATTGAGCCGGTCCACCGGAAGATAGAGTTTATCCCCATCTTGATATTCTAAGAGAAGGTAGTCGTTCGAGACTCCCCAAATCTTCAAATGTTTCAGCCCTCTGTAACGACCTATTCCATAATCGATGTGGACGATGAAATCGTCTTCTCGAAGTTCGCTGTACGAAGAGAAGGCTGGACTCCCTCTCTGCCATGAAGTAGAGGGGAGAGACGTCCGAACCTTTCCTTCTGGAAGCCTTCTTCTCTCACCAAAGATTTCCTCTTCGGTCAGGATCACCCAACCCTCCCGGGTGTTTCGAAAACCTGTCGAGAGAGAGCCAACAAGGAGAATAAGACCTCCCTTGGATTGTTCAAAAGCCTCCTTGAACTTTTTCATTTTTTCCAGTCGTGGTTCCACTCCGTATTGGGAGAGAAGATCCCTCAACCGCTCCGCTTGACCCTGGGTATGGGAAACGATGAAGACCCCCATCCCTTTTTCCTTCCAATCACGAAGTTTCTCAAGAAGGATCGAAAAAGGAGAAATTTCAAGAGAACCGGTTTTGGCTGAGAGGACGGCTTTCATCTCCCTATGGAGATTCTCGTTGGTCTCCATCTCAAAAGAAAAAACTTGTTGACATGGAGGAGGAGCAAGGGGACCCTCCTGGAGATAGACCGTTTGAAATCTTTCCAGACAAAGCGAGACATTCCTGTCACTGAGATAAGTGGCCTCTGGCGGAGTCGCAGACCTCTTTTTTAACAAGGCCTTTTCATAATGTTCTTTGATCAGATGAGAAAAGGCCTCTGCTTCCTTTTCAACTTCGTCGCCCTCTTCGATAAAGATAATTTCTTTTCCTTTCAGGTAATCCAAAAGAGTCTTCAGGGGTTGAGCAGAAGAATCTCTCGAAATATCTCTTGCTGGAAGAAGGATGGCATTTTCCAGCGTTCTCTTCGGAAGAGAACGCTGAGTCTCTGTCTCAAAGCTTCGGATGGACTCTAATCGGTCTCCATCAAATTCCAATCGAAGGGGCTCTTCATAAAATGGAGTATAGAGATCAATGATCGCCCCCCGGACGCTAAAATCTCCTCTCTCCTCCACAATCCTCGCTGAAGTATATCCTCCTTCATGAAGAAAGAGGATCAATCGGTCGCGTTCTATCTCTTCTCCCACAGAGAGAGAAAAAACGGATTCTTTTAAATCATCCGGAGCCAAAACCTTCTGCATCAAAGCCTTAATGGAAGAGACAATCACCGCCTCTTTTCCTTGCAGAAGGGAAAAAAGGACTCTCACCCTTTCTCTGATAATTTCAGGATGAGGAGGAATCTCATCATAAGGAAGGGTTTCCCATTGAGGAAAGAGAAAGGTAGGGATTTCTGACTCTTTCATAAAAAATCGGAGATCTTCGAAGAGGGTCTCGGCGTTGCGCAGGTGAGGGACGATGACCAACAGGGGCCCCCTCACCTTTTCTCTCCAATGAGATAAAAAGTAGGCCTTGGAAGAACCTGCAAGCCCGGTCAATCCAATACGTTTCCATTTCCTCCATGGTTCGGAGTCTAACCACGAACCGATAGAAGAAACATTTCCTTTTGCCCGATCATCCATCTCTATCTATTCTTCATTTAAAGTGGCAAAGGTGTCAAGGCTGGACTCGTGTCCGTGTCCATCCTACGTGCCTGCACGCCGAAGTGCGTTCCGGCATGCAGGCGTGTCCGAATTATTAAGTTTCAAATATTTATTTTTACGAGTCACGAATCACGGAACACGGTCACGTTATTTTTCTGTGTGACCGATAAAACCGAATCCATTTCAGAGAGAGAGGATAGGCAACGAAGCTAAGAAAGGTGCAGAGAATGAATGAACCGATTCCGAAAGAGAGGAGGAGACCCCGTTGGGAAGCGATACGACTCCAAAAATCTGGACTCATAAATTCTTGATCCATTCCAAATTGAAAAATCCCCTTGAGTGTCGCCCAATCAATCGAAAATCTTGTCACCCGCATTCCTACCCATGTAGCCATCACATAATAGGGGACGATCCACCAAGGAGTGTTTGTCCAAACTCCTAAAAGAATGGCCACCCGGTTCAAACCGAATAGAAAGGCAATCACTAAACCCACAAGGGTGTGAAAACCTAAAAATGGTGAAAAGCCTAAGAAGATGCCAATGGAATAGGCCAGGGCTGTTCGCTCAGGTGTGTCTTCGATATGGAGGAGTTTTTTAATCAAGTCTTTCAACTGGTGCATTTCAGCATCCGATCCCTTTGTTATAAGAAAATAATTTCCAAAAATTTATCTCCTCCCCCCTGGGAGACTGTTTCGTAATGAGGGAAATGCAATATTTGTCATTCTGAACGAAGTGAAGAATCTCAGAGAATCAATAAGTTACAAAACAGAGATTCTTCGGCTGAGGCCTCAGAATGACATTACGACACAGTCTCTTGCGGAGGAGGATTGATGTGGGGGCTGTCTGTTCACCCTCACCCCCGCCTACCGCAGGCAGGCACTCCCTCTCCCGTCAAGGGAGAGGGAGGATATTGGAATATTGCCGTGACACGAATGGAGACATTCCTTATTGAGAAAACAGGCATTACATAAAGGGTTTTTCGCTTTGCAGATGGATCTTCCAAATCGAATGAGGTTGAGGTGCAGGGATAAGGACTTTCCCTTTGGAAGGAGAGGGACCATCCACTGATGTGCTTTTTCTGCGCTCATCCATTCTGGAATGAAACCAAGACGCTTCCCAATTCGAAGGATATGAGTATCCACTGGAAACACTTCTCTTCCGAGACCAAAAAGAAGAAGACAGTGAAGAGTTTTTGGGCCGATCCCTTTCAGGACACCAATCGTTTTCTTAATTTTCTCGGAATCCATTCTTTTTATGAATGAAAGGCTCAGCCTCCCTTCCCGTTTCTTGATCCAATGAAGGATTTCACGGATGCGCTTTGCCTTCTGTTCAGCCAACCCACCCGGTCGGATGGCTGAAACAACGCTTTTGGTTTTCGCCCCGAGGACATCCTCCCAACGGGGAAAACGTTTTTTCAATCTCCGATAGGCCACGTCCCGATTTTGATCGTTGGTATTCTGTGAAAGAATGGTTTCGATGAGAATATCGAGAGGATTCCCCGAACCCTCTCTCCGGGGGATCCCATATTGCTTTTCCAAAAGGAGGGTGGCCCTTCTAACCTTTGCTCTAATTTTTTTGGGTCCATTATTTTGCAAAGAGGTTACCATTAAGGCTTGGCCAAAACCTTTTTGAGCTTCTCGCTCAGGCTTCCCTTCAGGAAATCCCTTGCCCGATCCTTTACTCTCGTCACAAAACCCTGATAGGTCTCTTTTCCCTCTAACACTTGGACATAGAAGTTCCCCAGTTCGGGGTAGTGTTTGAGCGTCTGATAGGCCAATTGGGTAAAGCGGTAGATGAACTGAGAAACGTTATGAGCTGATTTCAGATCCTCAAAAAGGAGTTCCTTTACTGCTCTCTGATAATAGGCGGAGGCATCCCTTCCATTTTCCTTTGATCGGACAATGGCCTCCGCAGCTAGGATTCCGCTTCGAAGGGCATAGTAGATCCCCTCCCCTGTCAGGGGGTCTACGAGATGAGCAGCATCGCCTACGAGAAAGACTTTCCCCTGGGAAACATTTTGCTCTCCACTATAAAAGGAAGGGATGGGATGGGCGAGGATTTTCCCAATCCGGCTCCCCTGGATGAAATTCAAACCTTTGATGATGTCATTGAAATGTTGTCTGGGGGTCTTTCTTCCTCTTCTTCCAAAAATCCCCCCGACCCCGATTGAAAGCCATTTTCCTTTTGGAAAAACCCAGCCATAGCCATTGGGAACCCGACCGAAATCGAAATGCATCATATGAAGATCTTCCTTCGGGAAGTTGATCGTTGACTCAAAAGGGATTTCACACTCCAACCCAATTCCATCTCCAGGACCTTTTGTTTTGAAATAAGAAAAGGATTTGGCGACCACGCTTCTTGCTCCATCTGCACCGATGAGATATTCACAACGAATCCTCTCCCCTTTCGCCAATTCCACTTCTACCCCATTACCCTTCTCTTCTGCTCTCGTAACTTTTTCTCCTTCAAGTTTCGCTGCACCATTTTCTAAGGCTTTGTTGACTAAAAGCTGATCGAAGCGGTCTCTCATCACCATAAGGGCAATGGGTTCTTCGGACTTGATGAAGAAGGGGTTTTTGAAGCAGTAGGTGAATTTTGCGCCGCAGACGGTATTCTCGATGACGGGACTGAGATCGAAGCCGAGCAGATGAGCGCCCTTGACCGATAGGCAACCTCCGCAGGGTTTGTATCTGGGTAATTGTTCCTTTTCAATGATAAGTGTCTTCAACCCCGCGCTGGCACAAAACCTCGCCGCGGTCGAACCTCCCGGCCCCGCACCCACCACAATGACATCATAATCGAAATTCATCACATTATCCTCCCCCCACCCCACCCCTCCCCCTCAAGGGGGGAGTGTGAGCCTGCCTGCCGGTAGGCAGGGGTGGGGGTGATATTATTTTGTTTAATCGTTTGTATTAATTTCAAGAAAAATTACCACGAAACCAAGATTTGTCAATACTTAAAACAGATTGAATTCAGAGTAAACCAATGGTAGAAAATCGGAGAGATGAGATGTACCTTACTGAAACTACTTCTAACGATTATAAATATGAATCCGTCTCTACACCATCACTCTATCGTCCTTCAATGATTGCCTTTTTGGCTATACGATCGACTGCGCCGGGCGCAATCAGCTTCACCCACAAACCTATTTTCCCTCTCCATGTCATAATTAATTCACGCTTCCGTGTTGCAGCCGCCTGGATGATTAATTTCGCACATCTCTCAGCCGACATCACTTCGTCTTCCCTCACTGAACTCTTCCCTATTGGCTTACCATCTGCTCCGAACGCCCGTTTATGAGTCTCAGTGGCCACAAAATCAGGGTAAATCATTGTTACACCCATTCCATATTCCGCGATTTCAATGCGGAGGGTGTCAAAAAAGCCTACCATGGCATGCTTACTCGCAGCATAGCCACTACGTTTTGGTATTCCATTCTTGCCTGCCAGGCTGGAAATGCCAATAATCTGCCCTTTTGTCTTCTTCAAGAAGGGTAAAGCGTAGTAGGTGCAGTAAACACTACCAAGATAATTGACTCGCATAATTTGTTCAAAAAAACTTATATCACTGACATCTTCAAAGTTTGCCCACATCGTTATGCCTGCATTATTGACAAGCATGTCAATCCGATCATAGTTCTCTACGGTCCCTCGAATCAGTTCAGCACATTGTGTTTGCTCGCTGACATCTGTGACGATGGCTATGGCTTTTCCACCACGTGCCTGACATTCTCCTACCACAGTGGCCAATTGCTCTCCATTTCGAGCAGCAAGCGATAACCAAGATCCCTGCTCCGCAAGTTGATAAGCCAGTTCACGTCCAATTCCACTCGAGGCACCAGTTATCACAACCACTTTATCTTTAAATATTGAGGCAACCACTCAATCTCTCCTCTAAATTATGAGATGGGTTTTGGTAGCTGTGCTAATAGTGGAACTTGTCCTCCATTTCCAATTTCTTTCATTTACATCAACAAACGCACATCCAATGGTATTCCTTTCTTTTCGTCGCGCTCCAGTGATAATGCATCACTGGGACATTGTCCTGTGCACACCCCGCAGCCCATGCATTTCTCCCAGTTCACTTTGAGCACCTCATTGAGCGAGAGTGCACCAAATGGACAAACATCTACACAGGTGCCGCAGACATTGCAGTTCGTCCCGTCCACTTTGGCGACATACCCGGAAGAAGCCAGCGACGGAATGCCGTATTTCTCCATCGCCTCAATACCCGCACAGCAGCACTTGCAGCAGTTGCAGATTGCGTAGAAGCGGTTCAACAAAACATCCTTAAACCAGGCAGAATGGACGTGTCCCCGTTCATGCTCTTGTCTCAGGAGTTCCAGGGCCTCGGACTGGGTAAGACGGCGGCTACTCTTGGGGTGGTGCTCCAGGATGAAATCGGCAAAGGGCTGGCCGATGACCATGCATACCTGGATCGGCTGGCAGGGGTTAGGGCGAGCGTGTCGACAAGCGCATTCGAAGACAGTGACATCAGGGGACCCCTTAAGAACCAGGTCCCGGGCCATAGAATAAGGAATGATCTGCTCCAGGTCACGCAGGGAGATGTTGTGATCGAGTGTAATGAAGGCTTGGGCCAGTTCGGTTGTGAGCACCTTTCCGTGGTAATGGTCTGCAAGGCGCTCCTTCCTGTGGGCATGGGCAAACTTTGGGAAGATGCGTGTGATGAGATAGTTGATATACTGGTTTGTCCAGCGACCATAGATATATCCATGCAAACCACTCCCATTTAAAATTCGCCGTAAACCAACTTGACGCATGAAACGCCACGTTGAACGCCGGAGTGGATGCCAGTGCTCACCATAAAACCATAATACTATTACTGTAACCAGGAGTGCTCCAACCACAATGAGTATGATTGTCCCTAACATTTTATTTCTCCTCTCATCTCAATCAACTTTGGGCATTTCATTTTCTATATCCTTCATCAGAAGTATTATGGTTAGCGTTCGGAGATGAATGAGATAAAAACCCAATACACTTTTGAGGGATTGGATTTAATCCACCTCCAAGCCATAGAGCACCTCTTTTTTAATCAGGGTTAAAAGGTTGAGGGAGAGTAACTTACTTTCGATAGGATTTTATCAGGATGGATAAAAAGGTCAATTAAAATTAAATGTCTGAGTTAAAAGGAATATGGTGAGGTTTGATTCTATGTATTATCTGGTTTTTAAAGAAAATTGAAGCTTTTCCGCCTCAATCTTCTCCAGAAGGTATTCGGGAGTGGTCATCACTTTCATCTTTCCTTCAAACGGGATGCCCTGTTTCAGATTGTGTTTACAGGATAGGCAGTCGGTTAAAAGAATGTCCGCCTTAACTTCCTCCGCCTCTTTCACACGCCTCCGTGCGATGTCCCTCGAGAATTTCGGATAAAATGCCCTCACCCCTCCCCCTGCTCCACAACAGAGGGATTCTTGATGATGATGCTCCATCTCGACGAATTTGCTCCCCAAACTTTTTAACAGTCCTCTTGCTCCATCATAAGACCCAAGCCCTCTCCCGAGATGGCAGGGATCATGATAAGTCACTATTTCTGAATCGGTCCTCAAGGAAGTAAATGAGAAATACTTACTCAAATAAGAAAGAAGTGTCTCAAAGAGGAGTCCAGTCCGATGTTTCTCATCATACTCTAGAAAAGTTTTAAGACAGGTTGGACAGAGGAAGAGAACTTCTCTACCTCCACCCTCTTTGATTTTCTTAATGTTCTGCTTGATTCGATCCGGATTAGCACTTGAACCTGTCTCACCTTTCACCGCTTCACAACAGACCTCATCGATTACCGTGAAATCTATTCCCATTCGTTGGAGGAGTCCGATGGCATGCATTGCGGTTTCAGTCTCAGTGCTCATTCCAACACAACCGATGTAAAGAACTAACGAAGATCTTTTTTTGAAGGAAGAGAAGTCAACTCTGGCCATCTCACCATAGGGTGTTCCGTATTGATCAATCGTATGTTGAAGCAAAGTCACTTCATCCAGTTGGGGGGAGACTTCAACATCCTCCAGGCTTGCCCTTCTCAAATCCTTCACTCTTTTCCCGGCATCAATACCAACCGGACAGACCTCTCCGCAGAGACCGCAAGTGGTGCAGAGAAATAGGCCATCATCCACCCCTGTTTTGATTCCCCTCTGAAGGCATGAGAGAGCAACTCCCCTTCCCCCCAGCATCCCATCTGTTCCAAAAGAAGGACCAATCGTATTGTAAGTTGGACAATCGAGCAGGCAGTTTCCACAGCCGATGCAGTAGAGAAGATCAGAGAAATCCTTTTTTTGGTTTAAAATTTCTCTTCTTCCATTATCTAAAAGAACGATCACCAATTCGTTGGGCTCATGCATTCCGTAGAAAGTTGTTTTCTCAACATCTGAGGATCTGGATCTTCCTGCGACAATATCAATGAAGGATGGAAAAAGAGAACCTGTGGCGAGATAGGTCTCCAATTTGGCCATGAGCAGTCCATCTTGAATATTCGGATAGACTTTATCGATAGAAGTAATGATGAGGTGTTTTGATCTCGTTCGCACCCGTGTGATATTCCCTTCGTTGTGGAGGATGATAATCGCCCCTTCCTTCGCAGCGATGGCATTGGCGCCCGTAATTCCAACTTTTGCCTTCTGGAGATAAGACTCGATATCCTCTTTTACAGCCTGCATCTCCTCTTCAGGGATAGGGGGAATTTCTCTTTTTAAATGTTTTGATAGAATCTCGGCAACGTCATAACGGGAGAGATGGACAATCGGTCCGGTATAATGGGATGAGCGTCCACTCGTGAACTGATTGATCCGGTCACCAATATCGGTCTCAATGATCTCGATGCCGTGCTGGTTAAGAAAGGGGGTCAGCTCAATTTCTTTTGAGATATTCGATTTTGATTTGACGACAAGTTTTTCCTTACCGATCTCTTTTAATAAAATTTCGCAAGCCTCTTTTGAATCCTTCGCCTGGATCACTTTAAATTGATTCTTCTCAAGAGAAGAAATCGCCTTTTGAAGAAGATCCCAATTCCCAACCGACTGGGACCGAATTCGCTTCAACTCCTCTTTGGCCTTCTCAAAGTCGTCAAAGAGGGGAAGATTTTGCTTTTGGCGATTGCGTGTCTCCCTGAAGGCCCGCCACTGGTTCTCCAATTCAGACCTTTTTACTTTCTTCCTTAAGGCATCATACTGTTTCTGAATCAGACCCATTCTTTTGCTCCGTGATTCGTGTCCCTCCCTACCGCCAGGCAGGCGTGACACGTGAAACGTATACCCTATTCTCTTCTCCCTGGGCAACGGGTTGGTCCGACGTACTCCCGAGAGACTAAAACAATTTTGCACTTTTTAAGTTAATAAAACAACTCTTTTTCTTTCTTTCCATTGGAAAAAGGTTTCTATTTCGGTATAATTTTTTCTGTGAGAGAAACCGTTTGCCTTGTCAGTCTGGGATGTCCCAAGAATTTAGTTGATTCTGAAGTCATCCTCGGCCTCCTTTCAAAAGAGGGCTATCTCCTAACCACCGATCCCCTGAGAGCAGAAGTTCTCATCGTCAACACCTGCTCCTTTATTGAGGATGCAACAAAAGAAGCCATCGAAAATATTATTCAACTCTCCCATTTTAAAAAAGAAGGTCGTTGTCGTCTTCTCATTGTTTCTGGATGCCTCCCTCAACGATATGGGAAAGTTTTGGAAAAGGAATTGCCGGAAGTTGATTACTTCGTTGGCACCGGAGATTTCCAAAACCTTCCCAGGCTCTTAGCACAGAAACCGAAGAGAAAGAGTTTCCTCTCCAAACCCACTTTTCTCTACAATGAAAAGACACCTCGAATTCTCTCCACCCCTCCTTTCATCGCCTACCTGAAGATTGCAGAGGGTTGTTCCAATGCCTGCACCTTTTGTACCGTTCCAAAGATCAGAGGTCGTTACCGAAGTAGAAAAGTTCGATCTGTCCTCGATGAGGCTCAAAGACTTGCAGATCAAGGAGCTCAGGAACTCATCCTGATCGCTCAGGATACGACGGCTTATGGAAAAGACCTTCGAGACGGAACTAATTTGGAAAAACTCCTGAAAAACCTGGCTAAAGTAAAAGGACTTCGTTGGATTCGAATCCTCTACTCTTACCCCAAGGCAGACAATTTCACTGACGGGCTTCTTGAACTCATGGCTCAGGAAGAAAAGATCTGTCCTTACCTTGATCTCCCCATCCAGCATATCGACGATGAAATTCTTAAACGGATGGGGCGAAGGGTAAGGAGCAATGAGATTCGGAGTCTCTTACAAAAGATCAGAACCTTGCTCCCGAAAGTCAGCTTACGGTCCTCCTTGATCGTGGGCTTCCCAGGGGAAAAGGAAAACCAATTCAAAGCGCTTCTCGATTTTGTGGAGGAGATTCAGTTTGATCACCTCGGTGCCTTTAAATACTCTGCAGAAGAAGGAACGCCCGCTTCTCGACTTCTTCATTCCATCCCAGAAAGGGTGAAGGAAGAACGTCTAAGGACCTTGATGGAGATTCAGAAAAAGATCTCTTTGAAAAAATATCAAGAAATGGTGGGCCAAAGAAGGGTGGTCCTTGTAGAAGGACCACAGCGTGAACGAGGTGTCTTACGGGGGAGGCTTCAAACACAAGCCCCCGAGATCGATGGCTCTGTCTTCTTGAATGGAAAAGCTCGGCCTGGCGACTGGATAGAAGCTCGAATGACCCAAGCCCTTCCCTACGACCTGGTTGCCCAGATTGAAAGAGTCCTTCCTTAGCTCATCTTGCTGCCTTTTCCCTTGCTGCCTTTTCCCTTGACGGATATTTGAAAATGGGTTAGTTTGGTAAGTCTTAAACTTTCTTAAACATTAATGAGATTAATACCATAGGGAAGGTTACCACTCGGAGCAAAAGAAATGGATGAAACGAGTGAATTGATCCAACAGAGGATCCGAAAATTGGAGGCCTTGAGAAAGGAGGGGGTCGATCCCTACCCAAACGATTTCAGGGTAACCCATACCTCCAAAGATCTCCATGAGACCTTTGATTCCCTCTCTGATGAGGAATTAAAATCGGTTGGAGAAACCTTCTGCCTTGCAGGTCGGATCATGGCGATCCGTGACTTCGGTAAAGCCAGTTTTATTCACATTCAAGATCGAAAGGGAAGAATCCAGGCTTACCTCCAAAGGGATATCGTGGGTGAGAGTGCTTTTCAACTCTTTAAAACATTTGATATTGGAGACTTCATCGGATTGGCAGGCAAAATCTTTCGAACGAAGACTCGTGAACTCACCCTCCAGGTTCAAACCTTTCGGTTTCTTGTGAAGTCCCTTCGGCCCCTTCCGGAGAAGTGGCATGGCCTCACGGACATCGAAGCCCGTTACCGTCAGCGCTATTTAGACCTCATTGCAAATCCCAAGGTCAAAGAGATTTTTCTCGCACGAATCAAGGCCATTCAAAAGATCCGGGATTTCTTTACACAACGGGATTTCATTGAGGTGGAGACTCCCATGCTGCACCCCATTCCCGGAGGTGCGACAGCCAAACCCTTTAAGACCCATCACAATGCTCTGGACATGGAACTCTATATGAGGGTCGCCCCTGAACTCTTTCTAAAACGATTGGTGATCGGAGGGCTTGAAAGAATCTTTGAGATCAATCGTTGTTTTCGAAATGAAGGAATCTCCACCCAACACAATCCTGAATTCACCATGCTCGAAT
>Ga0315279_10009534_pt1 | contig 11558 bp, 9 predicted proteins | sample YL17G06_20_MG_FD_203694 | JGI IMG/M metagenome (GOLD analysis project Ga0315279, IMG submission 203694) | Sediment microbial communities from Yellowstone Lake, YNP, Wyoming, USA - YL17G06_20 | ecosystem: Environmental > Aquatic > Freshwater > Lake > Sediment | place: USA: Wyoming | collected...
GCGAGACGCCAGCGCTCCATAGGCGGCCATTTATGGAGCGCTGGCGTCTCGCCGGCCCCTGGGCGGGTCAGCCTAAGCACGAGCCAGGGAGTAGCCACGCATGAGACGCTTCCTCGCATTTGACATTGAGACCGCCAAGGTCCTGCCGGAGGGCGTGACCGATCTCCTGGCGCATCGTCCGCTGGGCATCACGTGCGCCGCCGCTACCGCCGGCGACCTGCCGCAACCCCTGGTCTGGCACGGAAAGGACCCCTCAGGGCATCCCTCGCCCCAAATGACCTGCGAGGAGGCATCACGGCTCGTCGGCGATCTGACGGCTCTGACTTCGCAGGGCTACACCCTGGTCACATGGAACGGCCTTGGGTTCGACTTCAATGTCCTGGCGGAGGAATCGGGAAAGATCCAGGAGTGTGCGCTGCTGGCTACGGCCCACGTCGATATGCTTTTCCACGTTTTCTGCTCGCTTGGTCACCGCGTCAGCCTGCAGAAGGCCGCAGAGGGGATGCGCCTGGGTGGCAAGAAGGCTGGAGTTTCAGGCGCTGTCGCCCCGGCCATGTGGGCGGCCGGCCGGTTCCAGGAGGTTCTCGAGTATTGCACTCAGGATGTCCGCCTGGCCCTTCAGTTGGCCGAAGCAGGTGAGCGCGGCCGGCAGTTTGCGTGGGTGACGCAGCGGGGGGCACTGAGACAGATGCCACTCCCAGACGGCTGGCTCACCGTTGGGCAGGCCCGCACCCTCCCTCTTCCGGACACCTCCTGGATGTCGGAACCTCAGCGGCGCGATGACTTCCTGCGCTGGCTCCCCAGCCCGGACCGTTCGTGAAGCGGGATCCACCTGCGGTTCACCCCCAACGCGCGTGGGGACAACGCGGTCAATTGTGCACTCAGTGCGTGCACAATCGGTTCACCCCCACGCGCGTGGGGACAACGATGTAGCGCTGGCGTCCTCGCCGGCCGGCCCCGGCCCCGCGGTTCACCCCCACGCGGGTGGGGACAACGCGATGGGCGGAAACACGCTCACCTAATCTGCTCCGCTACCGCGGCGACGCTGCGCGTCGGGCACTACAGCGGCCAAGAAACGACTGCTGATGGCCGATTTCGCCATTATGCGCTTTCGGTCTGCCGGATGGGTGCCCGTTTCTCTCCGCTTATCGCCCGTCACGCGCTGCTGCACATGCTCGGGATCGTCGAGCACTTCAGCGGCGTAATGAGCCAGGAACCGCCAAGTTCTCCGCCCAGATGGTCGCGCCAGCACTGATGGACCAGCCGGCGAGCCGTGTAGCGTCTGGAACCACCGCGTGATTTGCGGTTGGAGCCGTGAGCGTCTCGGCTGTATGCTTAATCCATAGGCCCATGCTCAGACGGCAACGCACAACCCTCGCGGTCCTCACTGCGGCACAGCAGCCCGTGCCGAGCACCGAACTCTTTAAGCTGATGTTCCTTCTCGGTCAGGAGACGTTCATCGGTCGCGACAACACGTTCTACGAGTTCGTGCCTTACAGGTACGGCCCTTTCTCCTTTGCGCTTAACCGGGAACTGGAGGCGCTCACCGCTTACGGCTATGCCAGGGCCGAACAGTCCGGGCCGACAACCAGTTACGCAATCACGGACCCTGGGGCGAAGGAAGCGAAGCTCGCCGACAGCGACACCATGCGGGCCACGAAGGTGATCGTTTCAAAGTATGGAAAGCGGGGCTTGCGCGTGCTCCTGAAGGACGTTTACGCCCGGTACCCGTGGTATTCGACCCGAAGCGAACTGAAAGACCTCATTCCCGCGAACGCTCCGGTCCTGCCCGTTGCCCAGCCCGCAATTTACACAATTGGCTATGAAGGCCGCTCGGTTGACGGATTCTTGGACGATCTTCTTCGCGTGGGTATTCGACTGATCCTCGATGTTCGCGCCAACCCCGTCTCGCGGAAGTACGGCTTCGCAAGCACCGCACTCCGCCGCATTACCGAGAAACTTGAAATTGGCTACGAGCACTGGCCTGCGCTTGGTATCCCCTCCGAGAAGCGTCATGGGGTGGAGAGTTCAGAAGATTTTCGGCAGCTTTTTATGTATTATCAGCGTGAACTCCTGCCGAAGCGAGCCGCAGAGATTCGCAAAGTGGCGGAGCGGATAGCGACCACGCCCGCTGCGCTCCTGTGCATGGAGAAGGACCCAAGAGATTGCCATCGAAGCCGACTGGCGGCGGTTCTGGCAGAGACGAGCAAACTGAGCATCGTTCATCTGTGATATGACCGAGCACCTCAAGGTCCTGATTACCGTCAAGACGTATCCCATCCCGTCCTCGAAATACGACGAACTGGTATGCACAGCCGGGGTCACCGAGACTGGAGACTTCATTCGTCTGTATCCAATAAACTTCCGCGATCTGCCTTTCAGCCAGCAGTACAGGAAGTATCAGTGGATGGAAGTCGAGGCGACCAAACACACGGGGCGAGATTCGCGAAAGGAAAGCTACCGGCCCAAGTTCGGAACGATCCGGCTGCTTGGTGAGCCCATCAGTGCCAAGAACAACTGGGCAGAGCGGGCGCGGTACGTCCTTGCAAAGAAGTCACAGTCGATGGAGCACCTGCGCGGCCAGCAGGCGCAAGACCGCACATCCCTCGGCATCTTCAAACCCAAGCACGTGGGCGATCTCATCGTCAGTTCCGACGATGATAGATGGAAGCCTGCATTCGAAGCCGCGCTGCGCCAGCAGCGGCTGTGGGAAACCCGCACGGTCAGCCAAGAACCGCCGCGAAAGGTGCCGTTCAAGTTTCAATACCGTTTCGAGTGCGATGATCCACGTTGCAATGGGCACCAGATGATGATCGAGGATTGGGAAGTTGGTGCGTTGTACTGGAATTGCATCAATGCTGGTGCTACTCCCGATGAAGCGTGCGCGAAGGTGAAACAGAAGTTTCTCGGCGAACTTTGCGCTGCCGACCGGGATACACACTTCTACGTTGGCACTATTCTCGCTCATCCCAGGTCTTGGGTGGTGATCGGCGTCTTCTGGCCCAAAGCGATGCCGCAGATGTCCGCTGCGACCCCACGCTTGTTCGACTGACGGCCAGCCACTAACAGCCTGTGGTAAAAGTCGCCAAATCGATTGCGGATGCCCGGCTCGATAAAACATAAATCAGCTAAAATGTTTTATCAGATTCCGGAGGGCAATCGCATGGCCATGGGCACACGAAAGCAGCGGGAGCGCCGGCAGGGATTGTGGATCCCCGCCGCCGATATTCGCCGTGCCGGCGGGCATCCCTTGTTCATACCGGAGCATTCAATTTGGGCTTGATCCTGCGCCAGATCGTGGGCGTGGGCAAGCCGCGCCGGCTCCAGGGAGCCAGCGGCGCGATTTTTTCGCTCCTTTTCACGGTAGCGGCGCTGGGTTTCGGTCGATTCGTGGCAGGGGACGGCCATTCCGGCCCTTCGCGACCCGCGGAGTCCCAGTTGCCCCGCTTCATGGCCGCTCAAGTCGCTGTCTGAAAACAGCTACTTTCGCCACGGGCTGTTAGCCCGCCTTCAGGCTCTCGCGACAAGCGGGTTCGGCGCTTCCCGCCGGCGGCAGATACCTACGATTTCGCAGCGGGCGCATTTGTCTGTCCACTCGGAGAACCGTGGTAGCCGGTTCTCACGCAGATTCCTGCCCGCCTCCAAGATGGTTGCGAGCGTAGAGGTGATCAGGTCCTCGTCCACCGGTTCTCTCCGGGCACCGCCCTTGTCTAGGTTGTGTATTTCGATCAGGTCGGCGAGTCTCCCGGTCAACTGCTTGTAACCGACCGCATAGACGTGAAGCTGTTTTTCGGAGATATTCTCAGCCTGTGCTCGCTCGTCGGACTTGAAGTCAACGATCACCATCTCGTTGGTGTCGGTCCGGCGGATGAGGTCAATTCGCCCACTGACGACGATGCCCTCTTCGAGCTTTAGCTCGATGATTTTCTCGACATGTTCCAATTTGCTCAGGTTCTGACCGTGTTCCTGCAAGTAGCGGGCTAATGCCTTTTGCGCGGCTCGGCGCAGGTTCTCTCTGACCAGGCCATTGGCAAAAGGAAGATGCAGATGATCCTCCACCAACCTTGGCACCTCGTTCCTGTCAGGAATATTCCCCTTCATCGATTCGGCATGAATCTCCGCCAGGGCATCGTGCAATGACTTGCCGTATCCCAGCGCCCTGTCAACGGGCGTGTCAAAGCCATAGAGGAACCGCAGCTTGAATAGGTACGGACACTCAAAGTAATACTTGAGCTCACTGAAAGTGAGGGCTAGCGTCAGGTCTTCCCTCCGCGGCCTGGCTTCGATGCGAGGTGGCGCGACTCCCCTCGGCTCCTTGGTGAGGACCGGTTCGCTGCCCGTCAATTCCTGGAAGAATACCGAAACATTGCGCTGCTGCTGATTCGTCGGTATCGGGGCCCAACTGCAGAACAGGTACCTTTCAGCCCTCGTCAGTGCCACATAGAACAGCCGTCTTTCATCCTCGACCGTGCCTTTGTAACGGTCGGCGTTCTGGACGCTCGTTTCAGGGATGACGTTCCAAACCGAACGGCCGCCTTGGCGGCGGGAGGGGAACCGATTCCTCCGCAAACAGGGAACAAAGACGACCGGCCACTGCATGCCCTTCGCCTGATGGACGGTCATAACCTGCACAGCGTCTGGCTGGGCTAAGCCCTCCTCCTTCCAGCCCTCAGGGTAGTAATTGGGTGCTTGATGGTAGAGGAATCCGGCAAACGCAGGGTACAGGTCGGCGGGCCGCGTGTTGAAGTGGATGTGCTCGTAGTCAGAAATGACCTGGCTGAACTTGCCCAGGTTGAAATAGACAATCTCTCCAGCGCCGGCACCGGCAGCTGCGCTGATGGTCTCCTCGGCAAGTCCAATTGCCTCCAAGAAATTCAGGTAGAGGCGCTGTAAATACAGCTCCGCGTCCATCTCCTGACCGATCCTAGATTTCCGTTCCTTCAAGAAGGCGAGCCCCGCAGCCACTTGTTTCGGCGTCAGTCCCAGGCCCGCCTGCAACAGAAGATCTTTCAGAGGACCCTCCGTTAGTAGCTCGGCACCCGGCGGGGCAAAATCCGCGAGGAAGAAGAACACGGCCCTCAAGGCCTCAATCTCGTCTGTGTCAAACAGCCCATTCATCCCACCGACAATGTACCGGATGCCGGCCTGCTCGAACGCATCGAGAATGGGCTGAGCGTCATTTCGCACGCTTCTCAGCAAAACAGCAAAGTCGCCAAGGGTGAGGCCCCGCGGTTCGGAATCCGGCTTGTCCTTGTAAGGCGTGGCGTATAGGGACTTGATCTTCTTGGCGATCCAGCCAGCTTCTTCAGCGGTGCCCTGAAACGCGACAGCGAGGATGTCTCCGCGCTCATAAGGCTGGGCATCCGTGCTCTCCATCTTTTTCGGGAGGCGCTCGGGATTGTGCTCGATAACGTGACGCGCTCCTAGAACGATGGCCTTGCTGCTCCGCCAGTTCTCGTTCAACTTAATCGTTCTGACATTTGGGTAACGTTTAGCGAACTCGATGATGTTCCTGACATCGCTGCCGCGCCACTGGTAGATGGTCTGGTCGTCGTCGCCCACCACGCAGACGTTCGCGCCAAGGTCGGCAATTTGCCGGATGAGCATTTCCTGAAGTGGATTCACGTCCTGGTACTCGTCCACGGTGAGGTACTTCACCTCGGAAGCGACCTTCCGGCGGAGCGCCTTGTTCATCCTCAACTCCGCCACTGCCTCCGCGATCATCATTGTGTAGTCGAGGTATTTCTTCGACTCGCGCAGCTCGTGATATTCGGCAATCGCATCCTTGACGGCCTTGGGGATTTTCTTCGGATCGACGCTGCCCTCGCCAACGATCCCCAAGAGTTGCTGGTACAATGGAGAATCCTTCCATCGCTCAAGCGTTCCGCCCGCCAAAAGAGGGACTCCGGTCAACCCGCTCTTCTTGCTGTACCGATCGATGAGCAGTCGCTGCTGAATCTCAGTCAAAACGTTGTACTTGAGGAATTTGTAGAGTGGCAGCGACTGCAGCAAGTTGAGACAGTATCCGTGAATCGTGCCGACAAACATATCGGCTAGACCAAGGTCCGAGCCCAGCTCCTCCTTACAGAGCCGATGAATCCGGTCCTTTAACTCCCCGGCTGCCTTGTCGGTGAACGTGAACGCGACGATGTTCGCAGGCGCAGTGCCGTCCTTCTTCTTCTCGTTGAGGATGTGGACAATGCGTGCCGAGATAACCTGCGTCTTGCCGGACCCGGCGCAGGCGATGATCTGGAGGTTTTGGTCTATCGTTGTGATGGCCAGCCCTTGCGGTTCCGTGTACTTCACTGCATTGCGCCCTGCCCGCGCATCGATCCGCAGCCGGGTTTCCGGTTGGCAGATACGTTGCGGATTATATCGCACGACCGCTCTGCGCGCAATGGCATTTGAGGAAGTTTTTTGTTAGTGCCAAACGAATTGAGCAGTGGGGTGGGCACGCGATCTGTCCACACGGGCGGGGAATCTGGTAAGACGCCGCACGCCGACCGGGACCGGCCTGCGGAGAGCCGGCTTTCGCCGGGGCGTGCCTTGCTGCAACGCTCACGCGTCGCTCTGCGTCGCCTGCTGGCCAAGCGTCTGTCGGACCGACTCCGCCCAGCTCAAAAGCGCATGGCCCCCGAGCCAGACCCTCCGTGAAATGCGGAATCGAAGCTCATCCGCCTTTTCCACCTCGATGTCAGGGCTCCCGGTTTCGACGGCTGTCGCAAGATTGGCAACAGCCGCGTCGAGTCGAAAGCCGATATCGGGAACGAGCTTGATACAGTCGCGGATTGCTTCAGGCGCGGCCTCCTGAGCGCCGGCCAGACGGTCTGCCAGTTCCAGGGAGTCAGCAAGATCGACCACACAAAGAACGTAGTGTTTGGGATCCCGACCCGCCGTCTCGGCCTGAACCCAGCTCATCCTGACCGAGCCCTGTTTCGTCGCTTTTACCTCGACGAGAAAGCTCACTGATTTTGTCCGATAGGCGGCGGTGAAGAGCAAAGAACCGACTTGCTCTCCCTCAATCTCTGGTTCTCTTCCCGTGCACATCGCAACGCGGAAATCGCTTCCTACGCCAGTTCGTTCAACTTCAAAACCGGCGGACCTGAAGGCTTCGCAGATCAACCGCTCCACCATCCGCCCCAGCGTGCCGTTCCTGGCGTTGGTCAATTGCATGGCGCGCTTGCGCTCCACAAACTCGTGGACCTCAGCCGGCTCGGTTGAGGCGACAACCGAGGCCCACTCATTTCGGAGCGAAAGCTGCTTTTCTTGGTCGCTTCCCGCAACGGCCCGAATTGCCAGCTCAAGACGGTCGACCCCGCAATGCAGGGCCAGAAACTCTTGCACCGCAGGAGCTTTGAAAACTTCGTCTGGAAGACCTGCCAGCAAAGGGCCGATCGTCCGCCCGTTCATCGTCTCGCACGGCCCACCAGCGACGGCTGGCGGCAGCCAAGCTGCCGCTTTCAGTCTGCCCAGCCATTCGCACGGGTATATCATCACGGTGCCGGGACACTCGTGTGGCACAGAGCCAAGGCACCTGGTCGAGACCGGGCTCCTCCAGCTTGGGTCGGTCCCGAGCAGCCACTTCAAGACAAAAAGGAAGAATCTCTGCGCCTCGGTCACTCGCCCCGAGGCCGCGTTGCCTGCGACAGCCTTAAGCAGCGTGATCAGGCCAGGCACGCTGGTCACCGGCATCTTGCCTACCCTGTGCCCCGGCGTCACCGTCAGACCTGGTTGCAGGTACGAAACAAGATCGGTGTCCAGTTGCAGCTCCTGCGTCAGAAGCAACGATGAGCCAGCCAGCCGGCGACCACTGAGGAATTCTTTAAACTTGCTCGGTGCAACCCCCAGTGCGGTGCATGTGGAAATATACGCATCCGATAGGCGAATGGAGTCAGGAAAGATGTCGCTCCACTCCCTCTCCTTGTCGGAGAGCAGGGCGGGAGGAAGTACGAATTGGTCGTGAAGCTGTGAGACCGACCTGAAACGCTTGTCTGAGCACAAGAGAGGAAATGAACTGAGATCCTGGTCTACAAATTCCGGGTGACCGGCTGCCCATACCGTGAACCTCACAGCAGCTCGCGCTGTTGAGTCAAGATCTTGTGCTTCCCCAGCCCGCTTCTCGATCCTTGAGATCAGCTCCGCCACCGCGTCGCCTGTGTCCATCACTCGGTCCCCGCACAGACGAAAGAGCAGTTTGCCCGCGAGGCCTTTGTTAAGATCGCTGTGCACCAGCCGCCGGCGGAGGGGATCGCCCAGTTCCTCGGAAATGTCCTTCAACAAATCATGGACTCCCTTATCGATTCTCATCGCAATCGGCTGGCGAAATTCGCCCAATTGATTCGGAATGATGGCCGCTTCGTGAAGGACCATGGGTGCAGCGATCCCATGACGGAGGCAGTAGTGCGCCGCCGTTTCAAAGGCGGTCTCCAGGTAATGTAAAACCGCGTCGGAGGACGAAAGGGTCCTGTATTTTGCTCGCAAGGCTGTTGTGCTCTTAGTGTTCGCAAGGTCGACAAAGACATCGCCAAGCGAAGCCCTGCGGATTGGCAGCGACGCGTGAACTGTCTGCCAACTTGCGATGGTGTCATGCCAATCGAGCAAGCTGTCAGCAGTCGGGACATTCTCGCCCCGGAGCTCAAGGAGATTCCGCGTTCCCTTCAGTAGTTCCTCGTCATGTTCGCTAGTGTTGAGCCATGCGGAGGCGGGAAAAAGCGCATTCCTGGGTGAGACGTGACGCCCCCCAGAGATCGCGAGAATCTCACTCGCCGAAATGTTAGCCACGATGGGTGCTAAAATGAGCTTCCACAGTCGTGTTTTTTCCTCGTCTTTCCGAAGGTCCTCCGAGATTCCGACCTCAGTCAACACGTGATAATTGACGATGTCAAGCGCCGAGGCAGATTTGATGATGCCGGACAAGCACCCCAACGCGTCCTCTATAAATCCTCGCGTAGCCTCCTTGCTCACATTGGGCTCAGATCGGTCCGAGTCCAGATCCGCAGTGCGTGGGAGGTTCACCACAATAGGGAGGTCCAGATCGACGGTCCCGTATAAAGGTAAGTCTTGAAAGATGGTCGCGACGGACAATCGGATAGGGGTTCGAGCCTTCTTCAGATTCCGGTCACAAAGAAGTTCGAAAGCCATCTGGACGCAATGGGAGCTTCCGCTGTCTTCGCCAATTGGTTTGGAAAACATTAGCACCGCACGGGGTCCATCGGGCGTATTGATTTCGATTTGTTCGGCGATTCCCAATTCTCCCGTTATGGGAAGTCGCTCTTCGTTCGAACGAGCGAACACGTACGGCTCTCTGCCCTCCAGAGAAAAGCTGACTTCTCTCAATTCCGGGATAAAGGCGAACAGGTACGGAGCGTGGCTGCGAAGACCGCGAATCGCATTATCGATAAAAGTACACGATTCATCCTTGGGGCTCACACAGTATGTGAACTCGGTGTGGTGTCCTTCGGGACTGTCGATCGGCGCTGCTGCGTCGAGAGCGATGGCGCAGGTTCGAATATTGGCCTCGATCTCATTGCGTGACCCGCCGCGCTGTAGCTGAAAACAGAAAGAGAATAAACCCCGTTCGTCATGCTCCAAAGCGCCGCGGACCGAGACATTCGGCGAAATGACGTGAGTGACCAGGAATCCCTTGCCGTATTTGCCGGTCCATTCACCCCGCCGGAGCTTGGAAGAATCGCCCTGAACGAGTGCCACGATCTCTCGCAGTTTGAAGGTTCCGGCATCATGCTCGACCTTAAGTTCCGGCATTTTCCAAGAGACCCGGAATGAGAACGGATGGTGGGCCGCGCAGTCCCTAGCGTTTTGTAACAGTTCCCAAAGCCACCTCTTGGAAGCGGTGTCCTTCCTCATCCCCCTCCAGTCCTCTACCTGGTCATGGATGAGGCGAGCAGCGGCGCCTTGCGCCTGCGAGCGGCAGATGTCGTGAAACTCCTCCGCGAATCCCATGGTGCCTTCGTAAGTTGCCGGCGGGCTTGGCGCTTCGCCGGCGCCACGAGACAGGCCGAGCGCCGGTCAGCCGGACCTTATCATAACAAAGTGGAGTCGTAACCAAGCGAAATCCCCTTGCGGGACTGCGTGGGCCGGTGGGAAGGGAAGAGGTCCAACGACTCCTCCTCTTCTCCCAGAGAGCGAACAGCGTCACGAGGGATCCCCCTGAAATGAACCTTATCAGCCCGTGGCAGAACTAGCTGTTTTCACGCAGCGACCTGAGCGGTAATGAAGCGGGACAACTGGAACTCCGCGGGTCGCGAAGGGCCGGAATGGCCGTCCCGTGCCACGAACCGACCGAAACCTAGCGCCGCTACCGTGAGAAGGAGCGAAAAAATCACGCCGCCGGAGCCCTGCAGCCGGTGCGGCTTGCCCACGCCCACGATCTGGCGCAGGATCAGGCCCAGAGTGAACGCCGTGTGAAAGAACAATGAATTCTCGGCTCTGCGCAGGAATCCGGCACAGCAGCGGTTTTGCGAGCTTCTACTTCAGGTGATAGAGCAGCAGGAGGCCGCGAGAATCCCCAGCCGCTCGGCGCAGAGACTGGGCGGCTTCGGAGGCACCGGCGCCCGGAAGTCGCGCCCGCACAGCGCTTTAGCGCCCTCCTCCGTGAACAATCCAATTTTCAAAAAGTGCTGTCCGAATTATATTTCCTTTGGCTGCAATGATTTGCGCAGCGAGAAGGCCGAAAAACTTGACACGGTATGTCATAATGAAATTATGGCCAATTGTAAATAATTTCAAAGTTTCCAGGACCCCGGCCTCTATATCACCTGTAAATAACAGGCGACGGGCCTGGAAACGAAACAAAAGAAAGGGAGTAGAAAATGGATACAACCATCGATAAACCTGTTCCACAAGCGAAAACAGGCGGCCGGCGCTCCCAGCGCGGGGCCAACGGGCAGTTCCTCCGCGGAGAGTCGGGCAACCCGCAGGGGCAGCCGCTCGGCAGCCGTAACCGCGCCAGCTTGCTGACGGAAGACCTGCTGGACGGCCGCGCCAAGGCGCTCACCGAAAAAGCGGAAACCAGTGCCCTGGCCGAGCTGTTGGAAAGCGCGCGGCGGGCGCTGGAAACCACGGACCCGGCCAGGCCGGCGGCCTCAGTCTCCATGGTCTTCAGGTCGGCAGCAGGGGCCGGGGTAGCGTTCGTGGCGTTCTTGCAGAAAAGAAACGCAAAGGACCGCGGGACTCCCTCCGGCGGCAAACGGCAGGGACTGACGGCTCTGTGACATGCGCTTCGCAATGTTGGCCGTTCTTGGCCCCGATTGTGCTAGTATTCTCGCCCCGGCCTCTTCCCTGGTGCATTGAGCCTTCAGTTCGCGAGGAGAGAAATGATGACGTTGCGTCTGACTTCGGTTCTGGTGTGTCTGATGCTGGCCGCCGCCGCGGCCTTTCCGCAGGCCCAGATTTCTTCGGGAGACGTGAAAGGGACGATCTACGACGCCTCCGGCGCGGTGGTTCCCAACGCCTCGATTACCGCGATTAACCAGGAGAAGAACGTCTCGCGGTCCTCGCGCAGCGGGTCGGGCGGCGAGTACGCCCTGCTGGCCCTGCCG